>Ga0115007_10001092_pt1 | contig 17631 bp, 12 predicted proteins | sample ArcOceMetagenome_2_FD_87166 | JGI IMG/M metagenome (GOLD analysis project Ga0115007, IMG submission 87166) | Marine eukaryotic phytoplankton communities from Arctic Ocean - Arctic Ocean ARC135M Metagenome | ecosystem: Environmental > Aquatic > Marine > Oceanic | place: Arctic Ocean | collected... | reverse complement strand
GGCGTCGAGCAGCGGCGTCATGCCCTTATCATTCGCCTTGTTGACGTCCGCGCCCGCCTCGATCAGCGCCCGCACCGCAGTCTCGTGGCTGTTGAAAGCGGCGGCGAACAGCGGCGTCGCGCCGTTATCCCTCGCCTAGATGACGTCCGCGCCCAACTCGATCAGCGCCCGTAGCACCACCTCGAGGCCCTCTTGCGCGGCGATGTACAGCGGCGTCGCGCCGCCAACCCCCGCCTTGTTGAAGTCCGCGCCCGCCCCGATAAGCGCCCGTAGCACTGCCACGTGGCCCTCTTTAGCGGCGATAAACAGCGGAATCGCGCCGTCATCCGTTGCCTTGTTGACGTCCGCGCCCGCCTCGGTCAGAGCCCGCACTACCGTCTCGTGGCCGTTTTTAGCGGCGATGTACAGCGGCGTCGCGCCGTCATTACTTGCCTTGTTGGTGTCCACGCCCGCCTTGATAAGCGCCTGCACCACCGGCTCGTGGCCGTTGCGAGCGGCGATGCATAGCGGCGTCCAGCTGTTATCTGTCACCTTATTGACGTCCACACCCAGCTCGATCAGCGCTCGCACTACCGTCTCGTGGCCATTTTGAGCGGCGATTCACAGCGGCGTCCAGTTACCCGTCGCCTTGTTGATTTCCGCACTCGCCTCGATCAGCGCCCGCACAACCGCCTCGTGGTCGTTTTGAGAAGCGATGATCAGCGGCGTCACGCCGTCATCCCTGGCCTTGTTGTCGTCCGCGCCCACCTTGATCAGTGCTCGCAACACCGCCTCGTGGCCCTCTTGAGCGGCGAAAAACAGCGCCGTCGTGCCGTCATCAATTGCCTTGTTGACATCCGCACCCAACTCGATCAGCGCCTGCACCACGTTCTCGTGGCCCTTTTCAGCGGCGGCGAACAGCGGCGTCGTGTCGATACCCGTTGCCTGGTTGACGCCCGCACCCAACTCGATCAGCGCCCGTACTACCTCCTCGTTGCCAATTTCAGCGGCGGCGAACAGCGGCGTCACGCCGTTATCCCTGGCCTTGTTGACGTCCGCGCCCGCCTCGATCAGCGCTCGCAACACCGCCTCGTGGCCCTCTTCAGCGGCGATGTACAGCGCCGTCGTGCCGTCATCAATTGCCTTGTTGACGTCCGTGCCCACTTCGATCAGCGCCTGAAAAACCGCCTCGTGGCCGTTTGTAGCGGCGGTGAACAGCGCCTTCTCGCCACACGGGCAGCCGTTCGCGTGCGCCCACTGGAGCACCTCGAGATGCCCGCCCGTCGCCGCAAACTCGCATGTCTCCTCATCCCACGGACAGCCGTTTGCGCGGGCCCACTGCAGCACCTTGAGGTGCCCGCCCGTCGCCGCTCCACGACACGTGCTTGTGTCCCATGGCGCGCCCTTTGCGCGCGCCCACTGCAGCACATCGAGGTGCCCGCCCTGCGCCGCCCTCATGCACGTCTCCTCGTCCCACGGGCAGCCGTTCGCGCGCGCCCATTGAAGTACCTCGATTTTCCCGCCTCTTGCCGCCCCAGCGCACGTCCACTCATCCAACGGGCACCCATTCGCGCGCGCCCGCAGCAGAACCTCGAGGTGTCCACCATGCGCCGCCGCAAAACACGTGCCTGCGTCCCACGGTGTGCCTTTCTCGCGCAACAACTTCAACTCCTTGAGATTTCCGCTCCTCGCCGCTGCCTGGCAAAGGTATTCTTGACGCGACAGGCGACCTTGCCGTTGCAGGCGCTGCACCGCGCTTAAACATCCAAGGTCCACGGCTTCATCCTCAGCAAGCTCCTCAAACCGAAGCCCCGTCGCCGCCACTGCGTCGCGCATCCCACGGCTCACCGCTGGGAGCCGTGCGAGTTCGGCGGGATCGTCGAAATACTCGGATCTGACAATGTGCTCGACGACGAGGTGGTCGGGAAGGCCGGGGATGGCTTCTTGGGAGGAGGCAAGGCTCGCGGGAGTAGTGGTGATAGCCATGCCACAGAACGCGGCAGTCACGGCGGAGGAATCCATCGCGGAGGGTGTCGTGTGTGTGTCGTGGCGCGCGTCGTTGTGGCTTCTGTCCTCTTGGACGTTACGAAAGTGACCTTTGACGTGACAAGCAGAAAAACTGCTGTCCTTTGACCGATGATTTCAAACCGAAAAAAGCTCATTCGCTGATAGTGCGAACAAATTCTCACCGAAGGATTTCATCGACAAGTAAATCAGTTTCATATGAACAGGGCGCCATCCTTGGGCACCCGTACATCGCCGTCCGAAGGCCGCTTGACACGTAAATAGACTTGTTGGAATCATCACGACGTCCTCTTCGTGGACATCTAATAAAAAGGTGAGGGAGGCGGCTGGGTCGACAAAAGATAAAAGATGATCGACAATAGACAAAAGATGATCAAAACAACCAACATGAAAACACGTGTACGACAAGTAGACTACGGAAAACGGCCCGCCGGAATCGAACTGCAGACCCAGCCGACGCTCCGCTTTGGCTGGGTCATACGAAATTGAAACCACGGGAACGGTTTGAAGGGGTATGGGAACGGTTTCAACTTCCATTTTTTCCAAACTGATGTGAGAAAAAAAATGATTACATCACAGAAAAGAAGATGAGCCGCACCCATGCACCGTCGGAGGCACCCGGAGCCTCCGGGCTGCTTGACCTGTACATCGAAGCAAAAGTATCTCTGCTCCATAGCAGATTTGAACTGCTGACCTCGAGCTTACTAAACGCGCGCTCTACCACTGAGCTAATGGAGCCTTCCTATCAGGGCATTCAGTTTTCACTGAAGTTTAGTTTTTCGTACCCGCAGTTCGCAGGTGAGGAAAATCATGGATGTGTTTCTTACTACGTGCCGGTTTTTAAAGTATATGTACAAAAGTGGAATTTGACGTTGACGCGCATAGCGGCTTATTTACGGCGTTTCCGGGGTCACACGTGGCGCCATTCGCTTCGTGTGGACAGTACCTACCATTCAGCGTTGTTTCGTGGCGTTTGATGAGGTATACAACCCACAGGTGTCCCCCACCCGCCCATCCGCACGGGACGAGAAAAAAGTCGACCGTCGTTTCCACATCATTCTTTTTCGCGCAGGCGGTGACGCCGTTTATGCGCGCCTCGGCGTCGCCGATGGCCTCGACCTCAACGGCGTTGGGTCCCATGGCGAGCCGCAGTGGGTCACGGCGTGGATTGCGTGGGATATGTCTCAGACAAGGTCTGTTACGATGCGTCCCAGGAGGTGTCACCACTCGTGTCGATGCCGCCGATGGCGTGCGCGTCGGCGGTGCCCGAAGTTTTACGGTGCGAGCGTCCGCGAGCAGCAGCAGCGGCGAGACGACCACCGAATCCCAAAAACCGACCCAACACAAACAAAACAGACCTTTCCGGTTCTGCATCGACCGAGGCGGGACGTTCACTGACGTGTACGCCGAGGTACCTGGGCCAACCCCGGGCTCGCCCCCGTCGCATCGCACGTTGAAGTTGTTGTCTGAAGATCCCGCAAACTACGAAAGCGCACCGCGGGAGGGCATTCGCCGAGTGCTGGAGTCCGTGCTGGGGGTTCCGATTCCGAGAAACGCGCCCGTACCTACCGAAAAAATCGAGTGGATTCGCATGGGCACCACGGTCGCGACGAACGCTTTGCTTGAACGGAAAGGCGCGCGAACCGCGCTTGTCGTGACGAAAGGCTTTTCCGATTTGCTCAAAATCGGTAACCAATCGAGGCCAGATATCTTCGACTTGCGAATCGACAAACCGTCCGAGCTTTACGAACAAACCGTGGAAGTGGACGAGCGGGTACGGGTGTTACCCCCGGATGTGCTCGGTGGGGCGTATTTGGCGGGGGATTCGCGGGTCACGAAACACACGACCACGGGCGAATCGATCTTGGTGGAAAAAAGTCTGGACCTGGAGGCCTTGCGACCAAAACTGCGCGCGCTGTTACGCGACGGCGTCAAGTCGTTAGCCGTGGTTCTGCTACACTCGTACGTGTTCCCTGACCACGAGAAGGAAATCGGCGAGCTAGCCACGGAGTTGGGGTTCGAGCAAGTCTCGTTGTCGAGCCAGCTCGTGCCGATGGTCCGGGCGGTGCCGCGGGGACACACCGCTAGCGTGGACGCGTATTTGACCCCGAAAACGAAAGGTGAGCGCCTTTCCCAACCACCACCACGTTCCGCCTATGCGATCGGCCCGATTACCCTGACTTTTACTCATACACATGGCCGAGAGACTGACCCTTTCGGCGTTACTCGTGCCAAGAGTACCTCGATTTGTTTCTCTCCGGGTTCGACGACGGGCTTGGCGACGTGGCGGTTTCGTTTATGCAGTCCGACGGGGGATTAACCCCCGCCTCCAGGTTCAGCGGGTACAAAGCGATTCTTTCCGGGCCCGCGGGGGGGGTGGTGGGGTACGCGCTGACGACTTTGGAGGACGAGACGGAGACGGAGGGCGACGGCGACGAGGCGGAAATAAACGCACTTGGCAACAAAAAACGAACCGCAAAGCGCGCGCCCGTGATCGGGTTCGACATGGGCGGCACGTCCACGGACGTGTCACGATACCACGGCCGGTTCGAACAGGTAACGGAGACGCAAACCGCGGGCGTGACAATTCAGGCTCCGCAGCTCGACATCACCACGGTCGCCGCGGGGGGGGGGAGCGCGTTGACTTTCAAAAGCGGAACCTTCAGGGTGGGCCCCGAAAGCGTGGGCTCGGAACCCGGCCCGGTGTGTTACAAAAAAGGCGGAACCAAGTTATCCGTCACGGATGCGAACGTGATGCTGGGAAGGATCGTCCCTGAGTACTTTCCAAACATCTTCGGCACCGGGGAAAACGAGCCCCTGGACGTGCACGCCACGCGTGTGGCGTTCGAGTTGGAAACAGATGCGATCAACGCGGCGCTTGCCGAAAACGCGGCGCGAAACGGCGAGCAAAAGCCAACAGAACTATCAACCGAGGACGTGGCGCTTGGGTATCTGCGCGTTGCGAACGAAACCATGTGCCGCCCGATCCGGCAAATCACGGAAAGCAAGGGGCACGAAACGAGTAATCACGTGCTGGCCGCTTTTGGCGGGGCGGGGCCGCAGCACGCGTGTTCCGTGGCGCGGGCGTTGGGCATAAAGAAAGTGTTCGTGCACCGGTTTTGCGGAATCTTATCAGCGTACGGCATGGGTTTAGCGGACGTGGTGGAGGAGACGCAGCTTCCCTTTGTTGGAGTGCTGTGCGATGGGGTTTCCGGTACCCTGAACAATGAAACCCTAGACCGTGCCCTAGCCCTGGCGCAAACCCTAAAGACAACCGTGGTAGGGGATTTGTGTGAGCAGGGTTTCGACAGGAACGCCACGCGAAGCGAAATCTTTTTAAACCTGCGGTACGACGGCACGGACACGGCGATGATGATCGCGGAGGAGATTTCCGAAACCGAAACCGAAACCGAGGTTTCTTTTTCGTTTGTCCGCGCTTTCAAACAACAGTTCGAGCGCGAGTACGGGTTCGACCTGGCGAACCGGGATCTGCGGATCGACGACGTGCGGGTCAGGGGCACGGGGGTTTCGGGGTTGGTACGGCGCGAACCGATTGGCGGTTGTTTTGGGCACGAAAAGGATCAAAATAAAAAAAAGAACAAAATCGCCCCCACCCCGGACACCACGAAACAGGTATTTTTCGACAACGGGTGGTGCGATACCCCTATTTTCCTCATCGAGACCCTACCATCCGGTGTGGTGATCAGAGGCCCGGCCGTCATAATGAACGGCACGGCGACGTGTGTCATAGAACCCGGGTGCGACGCGACTTTGACGCGGTTCGGCGATTTGAAAATAGCGGTGGACGTTGCGGGTTTGGAAAACAGAAACGAAACCAAAGAAACTTCACAACCAACCCCGGTTGACCCGGTGAACCTTTCGATTTTCAGTAACCGGTTCATGGGCATCGCGGAGCAGATGGGCCGGACGTTACAGCGCACGGCGGTGAGCACGAACATCAAGGAGCGGCTGGATTTTTCCTGCGCGCTGTTCGCGCCGGACGGCGGGCTGGTGGTGAGGGCCTTTCCCATTTAACACACACCGCCTGATCGGCCCGATTACCGATTACCCTGACTGTTTACTCATACACATTAAGAGAGATTGACACTTTTCTTTTTACGACAAGGCGAACGCGCCGCACGTCCCGGTGCACCTCGGCGCCATGTCCAGCACGGTGCGGTGGCAAATTCAGTTTTACGGCCCAGGCGGAGACGGCGCGAGGGAAGGCCTACACCCCGGGGACGTTTTGGTGACGAACCACCCGAGCTCGGGGGGGTCGCACCTGCCGGATATCACGGTGGTGACTCCCGTTTTCCGGGACGACAAAATTGTTTTTTTTGTCGCCTCAAGAGGCCACCACGCGGACGTCGGGGGAAGCACCCCCGGTTCCATGCCTCCTTTTTCGAAACACATCTCCGAAGAGGGCATCGCGGTGAAGACGTTCAAGCTGGTGAACCACGGCGTTTACGACGAAAAAGGCGTGAACACTCTGTTCAAGGAATCACGCCGGATCGAGGATAACGTCTCCGATTTAAACGCGCAAACCGCGGCAAACAAGCGCGGGATTTTTCTCATAAACGAACTCATCGACGAGCACGGGCTGAGGGTTGTTCAGACGTACATGCGGTACGTCCAGGAAAACGCGGAGCTCGCGGTGCGTGATATGTTGCGTGCCACCGGGAAACGGCTAGTAGAAACACGGTCGCTTGAGGATCCGGAAAACCACTCACCAACCGTCACCCTGCGATCCGCCGACCGCATGGACGACGGGTCCGTGGTGGCCCTCGAGTTGACGATTGACCCGGCGAGCGGCACCGCGCACTTCGACTTCACCGGTACGTCGTGTGAGGTTTTCGGGAACTGGAACGCCCCAACAGCGGTGACCTCCGCCGCGGTCATTTACGTCATTCGGTGTCTCGTGAACCAAGAGATTCCACTCAACGAGGGGTGTTTAAGGCCGGTCACCATAACGATTCCGGACGGCACGTTTCTGTCGCCCAGCGAAAACGCCGCCGTGGTGGGCGGGAACGTGCTGACGTCGCAGCGGGTGACGGACGTGTGTTTGTACGCGTTCGGCGCGTGTGCCAACGCACAGGGGTGTATGAACAACCTCACCTTCGGGAACGACTCTTTCGGGTACTACGAAACAATCGGGGGTGGGGCGGGAGCCGGACCGTCATGGAACGGCGCGTCCGGCACGCAGGTACGTGTGTCAGGCTTTTGTGTTTCCCAAATCCAGACACGCGGCTTACCGCCCCGTTCGTGACGTCCACACCCGTTTCATTCAAAGGAAGTACGGGAACACGTCGAACACGTACTTACCACGGGTAACGTTTACTGGCGGGCCCTGTGGTAAAGTGACAAAGTAATGTTACCTGTTACCGTGGTAACTGTTACGAACCCAGGCTCGCGGCCCTCCCGACTGACCCTTTTCCTTCCAACCCCAGTGCCACATGACCAACACGCGCATCACGGATCCGGAAATTCTCGAACGCCGGTTCCCGGTTGTGTTGCGGGAGTTTTCCACAAGAGTCGGAAGCGGCGGGTTCGGTGAACACACCGGGGGAAACGGGTTACGTCGCGTCCTGGAGTTCCTCACCCCGATCACGGTATCCGTGCTTTCGGAGCGCAGGGTGTTCGCGCCGCGAGGTACGGCCTCGGGCCTTTCCCAAATCCCGCCTCCCGTACGCTCCCACACAAGACTGACACTTTCTTTTATTTATCGTAAGGCCTGGCGGGCGGCGGCGACGGCGCGCGCGGGGAGAATTTTCTGTTCAGGAAAGATGCGCGCGGCAGCGATCGCGACGACGGCGATCGCGGCGGGCGAAAAATTAACATGGGCGGCAAGAACTCCGTGACCGTGTTCGCCGGGGACGTGCTGACCATCCTGACGCCGGGAGGAGGGGGGTACGGCGCCACCAGGGAAGGAATAGAGTAGTTTATTTGAACAACAACGCGTGGACGTGGAAAACACAATTCGTTTTTTTACAATAAATAAAATACAGCTGACAGCAGAGATTTAGAAGCATCTTTTTCAAAAGAAAAGAACCTTCCCATATTTTGTCCCCCGGTTTGTCGAAGCAACGGTGGTGGAAACGCGATCACGGCGGTCCGCGCGATCCGGACGAGGGCGTTGGAACCACGACGCAAGCACAGGCACGGATCTGCGAAAACCGCGTGGACGTGTCGTGGCGCGCGCGTGTTACCGGCGGGACCACACGCCGGTCCTCGACCGTGCACCGGCGATCTTTACCGAAACGTAGACACCGGGGCCAATTATAATCCGCTCTACAACAGCAACCCCACACCCAGCAACAACAAACCCACCAGCGTGAAACAGCGATAGCCCAGCTCGAAAGCCACCATCAAAGCCGTCATGACGCACGAGATACCTGTTACCGAGAGAAAATCCGGACGCACGGAGAAGTTACCACCGCGTTTGCGTGTGGAAGTGGCGGATGGAAGAGGCGAGGCCCCCACTCGTTTTTCGCGCGAAACATCGTGTCGTTCAGATCCTGCGGTCCGGCTTTCGCCTTTTCGCCCTCCAAAAGGACGCGTCGGGAGAAATATCGTGCTTTTTCAAAAACAGACTGGAAGGTTTTTGGAGAGAAATGTCACGGTGTGTGACTCAAGGTTTCTGACCCACTGCCTGCATTTCCCGCAAACCCCCCCACTCTCCGCGGGCCCCTTTCGTCTGGTGCCAGGTTGTGGCCAGGCCGTGCCGGAAAAGGGCGCAAAAGGGGCGACCGACGAAAAAGCGCGTCGCGTTTGGGTTTGGAATAAATAAAAGACCCACCGATTTAGGGGTTAAAACCACCGCGACCCTTTCCAAATTCTCGGCCCCGACTGCGTTTGGACTGCAATTGGCCCGGCGTCCCGGCGCGTTCCAGATCGAGTCGCGCGTCGTTGGACGTCGCCGCACGCACCTTTTTCGTGTGTTCGACCTAAGCGCCGAAGTTCGAGGTCTTCGCCCGGCGCCGTACGTACCGTACCCGGTTCGTCTCGCGTGCGCGCGCGCGGGGCACCGGCGGCGGGAAACCCTGAGTTGATCTTTCAAGACGTGATCGGGGAGAAAGTCGCACTCATGTCCGCATCCGTGTCCATGAACAAGCGCGACAAGCGCGGCAGCGCGGTTGATTTGCGCGAGGACATCAGCGTCAGCGCGCCTTTGAAGATCCACGAGAAAACCATCGAGGACGTCATCGCGGAGTTCCAGTCGGATGGCGTGAAAGGGCTTTCGTCGGCGGAGGCGGCGAAAAGGCTGGAGGAGGATGGGCCGAACCAGCTCGAAAAGCCCCCGAGGGTCTCCCTGCTGATGCTTTTCGTGATCCAGCTGAACAGCGTGATCATGTACCTGCTAATCGCCGCCGTGGTGGCGTCCGCCGCGATCAAAGCCACCGGGGACGACAAGGACAAGTTCATCTCCTACATCGACTCCATCGCCATCCTGATAATCGTCCTGATCAACGCCACGATTGCGGCGGTCACGGAGAACAACGCGAACGACGCGCTTGAAGGTAAGGGCCTTTCCCACCCACCACCCACCACTCTCCGCCTCTGCGATTACCCATACCCCCACTGACACTTTCTTTTGTTTCGTATCAGCGCTTTCGTCGTTGCAGTCGCCCATCTCCACGGTGATCCGGGACGGCGAGGAGGTGCAGGTGGATTCCGCGGACCTTGTGAGAGGGGACATCGTGAAGCTCGGAACGGGGGACGTCGTGCCCGCGGACGTGCGGTGCGTCAAGGCCAACGACCTGAGGGTGAACGAGATGCTCCTCACGGGGGAACCCGAAGACGTCGCGAAGGGAATCAAGGTCAAGCCGCGTCAGCCCGGGGTTGCGGAAAAACTCACCGCGGATAACATGGCGTTCTCCTCGTGCGACGTCAAGGCGGGTACCGCGATTGGGATCATCGTGGCGACCGGCATGCGCACGCGCGTCGGAACAATCGCCGCGCTGCTCAACAACAGCGGCGGGGACGAAGACCCCGACGCGGTCGCCGCGGTTGACGCGGACGGCAACGACATCGTGAAACCCAAGAAGAAGGAGTCCTGCTTGCCCGACACCAAAGCCGGCCAGTCCCCGCTGCAGCACAACCTGGAGGCGCTCGCGGTGAAGATTGGGTACATGGCAATCGCCGTGTGTCTTGTGGTGTTCGTGGTGGGCCTCGCGTTGAACACCAAGGATCCGGAAACCCCGGACACCCCGTCGTGGCTGTTCATGATTCTCGTCGCGGTTACGTTAACCGTCGCCGCGATTCCCGAAGGCTTGCCTCTTTGCGTAACAATCGCGCTGAGCACGGGGTGCAAGGAGATGGTCAAGGAGAACGTTTTGATGCGCAAAATCGCGGCGGTTGAAACCCTCGGGTCCGCCTCGATCATCTGTACGGATAAGACCGGTACCCTCACCGAGGGGAAAATGACCTTGGTTGCGATGTACGCGGATGGTACCGATTACGTCGTCACCGGCAAGGGGTTCGACCCCACGGTGGGCGGCGTCGCGAAAACCGACGGCGCGAACGCCGCGAGCGACGGCGGCGTTCAAGCCACACTCGGGTCCGCGGTGCTGTGCAGCAACACCACGTTGAAACTGGAAACCGACCCTGAATCCGGTGTAACCAGGTGGACCCCCAGGGGGAACTCCTCCGAGGCCCCGCTGATCGTCGCGGGGCACAAAGTAGGCATCAAGCTCGAGGATCTGGAAAAGTCCTTGGACCGCGTGTTCGAGATTCCGTTTTCGTCGTCGCGCAAGATGATGGTCACGGTGACGAAAACCACCGGAACCACGGCGTTGAAGCACTGCGAAAAAGTGGACGAGCACAACGCGCACGTCAAAGGCGCCCCCAACTACATCCTAGACAAGTGCACGTCGTACATGGCGCAGGACGGGAGCGTCAAGCCCTTGGACGCCGCCGGGAAGAAGCAAGTTCTGGACAAAGTCGACGAGCTTTCGGAACAAGCCCTGCGCGTTTTAGCCATCGCGACGCGCCCCCTCGGCAAGACTCTTCCCTTCAACCTCGACGCGGACACGGATATCAAGTTTGACAAGATCGTGGACGGCCTGACCTTGTGCGGCCTTTGCGCGTCCATCGACCCCGAGCGCGACGGCGTCAAGGAGGCGGTTTTGGACTCCAAAACCGCCGGCGTGCGCGTGGTGATGATCACCGGCGATTACCTCAAAACCGCAATCGCCATCGCCAAGAACATCAACATTCTGAACCGCAAGTCCTTCAGGGAAGGCAACGGCGAAGCCACGGATTGCGGTGCCCTGCGCCCGATCAAGGACGGCCCGTACCTCGGGCACGCCGAGATGGACAACCTCACCAAGTCCACCAGCGTTTTCGCCAGGGCCAAGCCGGAGGACAAACTGGAAATCGTCAAGTCCCTGCAACGCCAAGGCTGGGTGTGCGCCATGACCGGCGACGGCGTGAACGACGCCCCCGCGTTGAACAAGGCGGACATCGGCGTGGCGATGGGTTTGGAAGGCACGGAAGTCGCTAAAGGCGCTTCGGACATGATTCTGACGGATGACAACTTTTGCTCAATCGTCCGCGCGATTGAAAAAGGCCGCATCATCTACGCCGGCATCCAGAAGTTTGTTTCCTTCATCATGTCCGTGCACTTCGCCGAGGTGTTGCAGATCTTCCTGTGCATCGTCACCAAGATCCCGGTCATGAGGCAGCCGCTGCAGATTCTGTTCCTCATCCTGGTCACCGACCTGCCCCCCTCAATCGCGCTCGGGTTCGAACCCGGCGAACCGATGACCATGAAGCGCAAACCGCGACCGAAAACGCAACCCGTGGTGCTTCCCTGGATGTGGCGCGGCATCGTCGCGAACGGCCTGATCCTCACTGTGTGCATCTTCTGCACGTATCTGCTCGCGCTCTGGGCGTACGCCGGGGCCTTTTTGTCCGACGACATCATCGACCCCACGCGCACGTCGTGCGCCATCTGGCCGAAAGACGAGTGGGCGCCCACTTTGAAGATTGACTGCGGTTTGTGGAGCGCGTGCACGATTGACGCGTCCGCGACGGACACAGGGTACAGCGCCTCGTGTCCCGACTCGTACATCGAGCCGACTGACGCGACTGAATTGGCGGAAGCGTCGGCCGCGATGACCGCGATGGCTGGCTCGACCGCGGCGTACTACACCGCGCATGGCAACCCAGATTGCGAGATTTGCATCGAGACGTCCATTCGCCGCGCGCGAACCAGCGCGTTCATCGCGCTGGTGTGGGCAGAGAACTTCCGCGCGTACACCTCGCGGTCGTTCGAAAACCCCGTCTGGGTCGGAACCTTCGACAACCCCACCATGAACAAAGCGGTGTTGATGGCGCAGGCTTCCTTGTACATCGCGCTGTACCTCCCCGGGTTGAACACCGTGCTCGGGTTGTACGTGAACGAGATTCACGGGTTTGGCTGGGGCATCGCGTTCATCGGATCCTTGTCCTGCCTCATCGGGTGCGAGCTGTACAAGTTCATCTCCGGGAAGTACATCGTGCTCGAAGGGCTCGCGGAGTACACGGAAAACGAAGACGGGACGGTTTCCCCCGGAGCCTCCATGAAGGTGGCGGAGGTGGTGGTGAACGTGGAGTAAGAGAAGAAGGAGGGAAGGATTCCAGGGGAATTTCACAAGAAAGAAGAGGCGAGAAAAATAATGATACCGTCTCCCCTCGGAGGTGCGAACGGCGAGAAGAGCGAAGAATATACCCGAGCTTTTGTTTAGCGTTTGTAATCCGAACATGCATATTGAATGAACTTGAAAGCCCGTCTCGACGCGCAAACGCGTCGCCGCGACGTACGGTTTTAATGCAACCCCTCCCGGCGGCGCGAACCCCTCAGCCTCGAGCGCCTCAGCCTCGAGGAAGTGAGCCTTGAACGCCTCAAATTCGCTCCACAGTGACGGGAATTCATTGCCCAGCGAGGGTTCCTCGACATACCTGAGTAGCGCAGCATCCGCTTTAGTCGCAGTACACCACGGAGCGCCGTTTTCGCGCGCCCACTTCAACACCGCGTAATGACCGCACCCCGCCACCATTTCCGTCGTCGCGCAGTCCCACTCGAAGTCGTTCGCGCGCATCCACTTGAGCATATCGAGACGATTGCTACCCGCGGCTTCAAGACAGCACCGTATCACTGAACTCGACGCCAAAATCGATCGCCCACTTCATCATCTCGATGTTTCCGTGCCGCGCCGCGAATTGGCAAACCTCCTCTTCACTGTCTTCGTTCTCCTCGCCGAGAGGGCAGCCGTTTTCGACGGCCCATCGCAACACCTTGAAGTGATTCGACTCCGCCGCTTTCAAGGCGGTTTCTTCGTCCCACGGTGCGCCCTTGGAGCGCGCCCATTGCAGCAACTCGACATTACCTTTAGTCGCAGCCAACAAGCAGATGTTCTCAGGCAAGGCGCATCCTTTCTCGTGCGCCCACTTCAGCACCTCGAGGTGGCCGCCCTCCGCCGCCCACGTGGACGTCATCTCGTCCTCCCACGGGCAAGGGCAACCATTCTCGCTCGCCCACTTCAGCACTTCAAGGTGACCGTACTTCACCGCCATCGAACACGTATCCTCGTTCCACGGACAACCACTTCAGCGCCTCGAGATGCCCGCCCGTCGCCGCACATGTGCACGTCCGCTCGTTCAACTGACAGCCGTTTTCGCACGCCCACTTCAGCATCTCGAGGTGACCTCCCTCCGCCGCCATCCCGCATATGTCCTCGTGCAACCGGCAGCCGTTTTCGCACGCCCACTGAAGCACCTCGAGGTGCCCGCCCTCCGCCGCCGACGAGCATACGTCCTCGTCCCAAGGGCAGCCGTTCGCGCACGCCCACTGCAGCACCTCGAGGTGCCAGCCCTTCGCGGCATACGCGCATGTCGACTCGTCCCACGGGCAGTCGTTCGCATGCGCCAACTGCAGCACTTCAAGGTGGCCGTGTTTCGCCGCCAACGAGCACGTGTATTCGCACCACACTGCGCCGTTCGCGCGCGCCCACTGGAGTACCTCGAGATGCCTGCCCTTCGCCGCCGCCGAGCACGTCTCCTCATCACACGGACAGCCGTTCGCGCGCAACCACTGCAGCACCTCGAGGTGCCCGCCCCCTGCAGCCGCCGCGCACGTTTGCTCATCCCACGGACAATTTTTCGCGAGTAACCACGGCAGCACCTCGAGGTGCCCCCCCTTCGCCGCCTGCGCGCAAATCTGCTTATATATGTCCTCTTCGCACGAGTAGCCGATCGCGTGCAACCACTGCAGCACCTCGAGGTGCCCGCCCACCGCCGCCGACTCGCATGTCTCCTCATCACACGGACAGTCGTTCGCGCGCAACCACTGCAGCACCTCGAGGTGCCCGCCCAACGCCGCACTATCGTATGTCTTCTCGTCCCACGGTGTGTTGTTCTCGCGCAACCACTTCAACTCCTCGAGTTGTCCACTCCTCGCCGCTGCCTGGCACAAGTGTTCTTCCTGCGACAGAAGACCTCGCCGTTGTAAGCGCCTCAGCGTACCCAAACACCCGAATTTCACGGCATCACGCTCATTCAGATTTTCCACCCGACGCCCTGTCATTGTTACCGCGTCGTGCATCCCACGACTCAACATGCGGAGCCGTACGAGGTAGTTCGGAAGGCCCGAAAAAGCTTCATCTGTCGCCGTTACCGCGTCGCGCATCCCACGACTCACCGATTGGAGCCGTGCGCGTTCGGCGGCGTCGAAGTAGTCATATCTGAGGACGTGAGTGATGGCGATGTGGTTGGCAAGGCCAGGGAAGGCTTCCGTTGGAACCATGATGGTTCCAACGGAAACGTCCGCGGACGTTGCACTACAATCAGCCTTTAATCTCTTTGCCGCGGGAGCATCTCCTGTTTCGTCGAACACCGCGGACTTGAGTTCGCCCGAGGTGGTATCATCGGGTGTCCCGCGGTGTGTTGCCCGTCGGGGTCGCGGGGCCTGGTCGTCATGGCTTTGCGCGCGCGAGAAGAGTGAGCGGATGTGGAGATCTGCAACGACTTTGTTGAATACCACCATTCAAAACATTCTGCGTTTCAACGAACTTTCGGAAATTGGAAAGCTCGTGTCAGATCTGGTCGCACATCACCCACCGGATGGACCGCGCATCGCGCTGTTTCCCGTCGCGGCCCGTCTCTTTTGCCCAGTATGTCGGGCGCGCTCCTACAAGCGCTCACACGGTGGCGCAGTCGAAGGGCCAAGGACATGGGGAAGCCTGCGTTCGTCGTTTTCGACAACAAAACACTGCAAGCCATCGCGGACGCGAGGCCCGGCAGCCTCGCGTCGCTCGGCAAGGTGAAAGGTATCGGCAAGAAGAAGCTTGATGATTTCGGACTCGACCTGCTTGAAATCGTGCGCAACGCGGCCGGGGCTACCGCGTCCACGAGTGCTCCTACCGCCACTTCCACGCTCGCGTCGGCGTGGGGTCTTGAAACCCCCGGCGTTTCAAGCGGGGTGCCCACATCAGGCTCGGGCGGCGTCGGTCACGCGCGCGTGACCCCCACGAAAATGGCACCGCTGTTCAACCCACGAGGCACGCCTCAAGGTAAGACCCAAGGGCAAAGCACGCCTCTGGCTAAAACACCCGGACTCAAAAACGGGGTATCCATACCCGCGAGCGTCCGTCCGTCCGTGGCGGGCGAGGTTACCGCCGCCGAAGCGAGGGCGAACTACGACTCTAAAATGAACCGGCACCAAAAAAGCGTGGTGGATTCGGTTTTAAAACACGGCCGCAACGTGTTCTTTCACGGCGCCGCGGGAACGGGGAAGTCCTTTGTGTTGCACACCTTGATTGCGCTGCTGCGCGAAAAGCACGGGGACAAACACGAAACCGAGCGCGTCGCGGTAACCGCGCCGTCCGGAATCGCCGCCGTCGCGGTCGGCGGGTGGTACGTATTTCCCAATCACCACGTTCCGCCTCCCGATTGCCCATACGAGACTGACACTTTCTCTGTTATCGTATCAGTACTATTCACAAATTCATAGGCGCCGGTTTGTGCACCGGCGCCCCTCGAAGCGTCGCGGACAAGGTTCTGAAAAGCGAAAAGGCCACGAAGCGGTGGCAAGACACGCGCGTGTTGATCGTGGACGAAGTGTCCATGCTGGACGCTGACATTTTGCAAAAGCTGGATTTCGTGGGCCGCGCGACGCGAGACGAGCCGTCTTTGCCGTTTGGCGGTTTGCAGTTGGTGTTCACGGGAGATTTCTACCAGTTGCCGCCCGTGAGCCGGGGGTCCAACGACCCGCCGTTCGCGTTCATGTCCCCCAACTGGAAACTCGCGCAGTTCCGCGCGATTGAGCTCGTGGACGTGTTACGACAAAAAGACGCCGGACTGGTCAGCGCGTTGAACGAAGTGCGAAGCGGCGTTGTGCCGGTGGGCGGTGCCACGAGCGCTTTGTTCCGGTCGCTAGCGCGACCCCTATCCCCCAACGAAGACGGCGTGCTACCCACGCGCTTGTACTCCATCAACAAAAACGTGGATGTCGAGAACCAAGTCGAGTTGAGTAAGCTTCCGGGTGAATCGTGCGTGTTCGAAGCCATTGATTCGGGGGATGATAAAACCGTGCTTGAACTGTTGCAGAAGAATTCGCCGGTGCCGCAAACGCTTACGCTGAAAGTCGGCGCGCAAGTCGTGTTGTTACGAAACGTGGACGACGCGCTTGTCAACGGAAGCCGTGGCGTGGTGAAGGGGTTCATTTCTATTAAGGATGAGCAGTTCAACAGAGTCAAATCGAGTTTTCGAATCCATCAATCGCGTTCGCAAACCGCGGAGTCCATGTTTCCAAAGTGGCCTTTGGTTAAGTTCGACAACGGGTGCGTGTTGGCGGTCGGTCCGGCGGAGTTCACCGCCACGGCGGGTCGTAAATCGTACGCCGATCGATTACAAACCCCGTTGAAACTAGCGTGGGCGCTTACCGTGCACAAATCTCAAGGCATGACCCTTTCCCGGGTCGAGGTGAACTTACGAGACGCGTTCGATTACGGCCAAGTCTACGTCGCGTTGAGCCGAGCGACGACGATCGAGGGACTGCGCGTGACCGGGTTTGACGAGCGGAAAATACGCGCGCACCCAAAAGTCGCGCAGTTCTACGACGCGATAGGCTCTGCGCGGGCTGGAGACGACGTTGACGACTGGGAAGACTTCGCGAACTTAGCGTGGAACGCGCCGGGGAAAACCGAGCCACATACGCACGCGTCGCCTTTTTTGGCGGGGTGCGAAAACCCGTTTCGCGCCGCGTCGACGCTGGCCGCGGAGTATCCAACGCCGGTCGCGGCGCATCCAACGCCGTCTGCGTATCCGACGCCCACGGCGCAATGTTTCAAGTGCGGCGAGACTGGCCACTGGGCGCAAGCGTGTCCGAAAGTAGCCGGATCCGAGCCGGCTGGGGTGGCGGGAAACGGGTTCGGGGGATACACCAATTGTGAATCGCCGAGTCCGTGATTGTTTCACACGCGAGCGCCTGTAGAGATGAACGAGTAGAGATTAGCACGCGATTGAAAAACTTCCATTTTAGGGTTTAGGGTTTAGGGTTTAGGGTTTAGGGTTTAGGGTTTAGGGTTTAGGGTTTAGGGTTTAGGGTTTAGGGTTTAGGGTTTAGGGTTTAGGGTTTAGGGTTTAGGG
>Ga0115007_10001090_pt1 | contig 17642 bp, 17 predicted proteins | sample ArcOceMetagenome_2_FD_87166 | JGI IMG/M metagenome (GOLD analysis project Ga0115007, IMG submission 87166) | Marine eukaryotic phytoplankton communities from Arctic Ocean - Arctic Ocean ARC135M Metagenome | ecosystem: Environmental > Aquatic > Marine > Oceanic | place: Arctic Ocean | collected... | reverse complement strand
GCGTGGCGGTGCAGGCGGATATCACGGTGACCTTTATTGGCGCCAAGCAGGGGCTCTTTAGTGGTCGCGGTCCAGCGGTCTGTGGTGAAGTTATCTATGATTCTCTGGATATTGCAGAAGATGTTTTCCAGCAGGTGGATGCCAGTGCCGAGTTGATGGATTTATCTGACCTGTTGGAACAGTTGCCAGAGCCAGAGGTGGACGCCTATAAAACCCAGCGCGGTCACGGCATGGTTGTGGGTGGCGATCATGGTTTTGGTGGTGCTGCCATTATGGCCGCAGAGGCCTGCCTTAAAGTTGGAGCTGGTATGGCGAGTGTTGCTACCAGACCTGAACATGTTGCTGCAGCACTGGCACGTCAGCCGGAAATAATGGCCTGTGGTGTCACCTCTGGTCAGCAGTTGGAACCACTATTAGATCGCCCAATGGTACTAATCACTGGTCCCGGTCTCGGCCGTTCCTCTTGGTCTGAGCAGTTGATGCAAAAAGCCGTGGCCGCCAACCTGCCGATGGTAATAGACGCGGATGGCCTGAATATTCTTGCAGAAGGACGTGTGGTGCCCAGGCCCGACGGTTCCGAGTGGGTACTTACGCCCCATGTTGGCGAAGCCGCTCGATTGTTGGGGGTTACCATTGCTGAGATTCAAGCAGATCGTTTCGCCGCAGTGGCGCAGTTGCAGAAAAAATATAATGCAGTCGTTCTACTTAAAGGCCCCGGCACTATTATCTCTGCACCTCAGGGCGAGCCGTTAAAGGTTTGCCCCTATGGCAACCCCGCCATGGCGACCGCAGGTATGGGTGATATTTTGAGTGGCCTAATCGGCGGTTTGATGGCGCAGGGTCTGACGCCGCAAATAGCGGCAGAGTTGGGCTGCTGCCTGCATTCTGTAGCGGCTGATATGGCGGCGCAGGAAAAGGGCTCAAGAGGTTTAGTGGCTTCTGACTTGCTTCCCTATGTTCGTGACCTATTAAATAATATCGATCAGGAAGCTCTGTGACTGCTGAGGTGACAAAGGTTTTAGCGACGGTAAGTATTGAGCTTGCCGACGAGACGGCGATGATTGAGTTTGGCGCCAAGATAGCGAGAGGGCTTTTAATTGGCGGAGGGCTCTCAATTGACGAAGGGCTCTCAACTAGCGGAGGGCTCTCAACTGGCGGAGGGCTCTCAACTTCCGAGGGCACAGGAAAACCTATTATTATGACTCTGCAGGGTGATTTGGGTGCCGGGAAAACGACCCTGAGCCGTGGGATTTTGCAGGGACTTGGCCATGTCGGAAATGTAAAAAGCCCAACCTATACTCTGGTGGAACCTTATCAGCTTGCGTTCGGAGCGGTGTATCATTTTGATCTGTACCGATTGACCGATGCAGAGGAGCTTGAATACATGGGGTTTGCCGATTACCTGACCGATGGCAAACTATGCTTGATAGAATGGCCGGAGCAGGGGCAGGGATTCTTACCTCAGGTCGATATTGGGATTCAGATCAGTCAGCTCGAAGAGGGCCGCTGTGTTACTCTATCCGCCTATTCTGCTTATGCCGAGCAGTTGGTCAGTCAGTTAGGGATGATCTAGAGATTGAATATTAAGTTACAACAACGCATAACTAAACTCAGTCACTGGGGCGTCTTTTTTTCATGGATGGCGTCTGTGATGCTGTCCAGTCCGCTCCTGCTGCTGTCCAGTTCTGCCTCGGCAGCTGATATTGAATCGGTGCGAGTCTGGCGAGCGCCAGACAGCACAAGGCTGGTACTTGATCTGAGTAGTGCAGCCGACCACAAACTATTTGCCCTGCAAAATCCCAATCGACTAGTGATTGACCTCAGCGACAGCCAGGTCAAAACTCAATTCGATAAACTCGATTTAACCAATACGCCGATTGCAAAAATTCGCGCCGCCGTGCGCAATAAAACCGATGTCCGCGTAGTGTTGGATCTAAAAAATACCGTCAGTCCAAAAAGCTTTAGCCTTAAGGCCAATGAGCAATACAGCGACCGTTTAGTGATTGACCTGTTCGATAAAAAGCGGGTAGTTAGTCGCTCTGTAGAACAGGTGGTCAAGAAGAGAAATCCCAAAATAGTCATTGCCATTGATGCTGGCCATGGTGGTGAAGACCCCGGGGCTCTTGGGCCAAGGCGAGTCCGTGAAAAAGTTGTGGCCCTGCAAATAGCTCAGAAACTTGAAGCGCTTTTTGATAAGAATCCTTATTTCAAAGGAGAGTTAGTGCGCACGGGCGACTATTATATTGCACTGCCAAAACGATCCAAAATTGCTCGTGATAAACAGGCTGACTTTTTTATCTCCATTCATGCGGATGCCTTTACTAACCCCAAGGCTCATGGCGCTTCGGTCTATGCGTTGTCTACCAAGGGCTCTACGAGTGCCTGGGCAACGAAATTGGCAGCCAAAGAAAACCGGTCCGATGAATTTGGTGGTACCAGCTCGCCCAGCGGCAATGCCTATCCTGACTATGTGCAGGGGGTGCTGGCAGATTTAATTCAGACTGGAACGGTAAGGGATAGTCTGGATGCCGGTAAGTACGTTCTTAAAAATATAGGTGGCGTCGCCAGACTGCACAAAAAGAAGGTTGAGCAGGCCGGCTTTATGGTGCTTAAGTCATCGGTGCCCTCGCTGCTGATTGAGACAGGTTTTATTTCTAACCCCAAAGAGGCGCGAGCTTTAAGTACGCGCAGCTATCAGCAAAAAATTGCTAATGCTATTTATCAGGGGGTATTGCAATATCATTCTGACAGTCCTCCCGTAGGCACCTTACTGGCCAAAAATGATGGAGCAATTGACCGCAGTTATGTGATTACTCGCGGTGACACATTGTCAGAAATTGCGGCTCGCTATAACACCTCAGTGCGAAAAATTGTGCGCTACAATAAGATGAAATCCAATTCTATTCGGGTTGGACAGAAAATTTTAATTCCCTCTAGTTAAAGGTTATAAAGCATGTCTGCTATCAAGATTCTCAGCCCGCAATTAGCCAATCAGATTGCTGCTGGCGAGGTGGTTGAACGCCCCGCATCTGTTCTTAAAGAGCTGGTGGAAAACAGCCTTGATGCCGGGGCTAAGCGTATTGATATTGAGATAGAGCAGGGCGGCGTCAAGCTTATTAAAATCCGTGACGACGGCCATGGCATTCCTGAGCACGAACTGGCTCTGGCCCTGAGTCGTCATGCCACTAGCAAAATTGATAATCTCGAAGATCTCGAAGCTGTTGGAACCCTGGGTTTTCGCGGTGAGGCTCTGGCCAGTATTGCCTCGGTGTCGCGCTTGGCGCTCACCTCTAATTCTGGTGACAGCAGTGGTTGGAAAGCCGTGTCGGAGGGTCGCGATATGGAGGTGGAACTCAAACCTGCCGCTCATCCTCAGGGCACCAGCGTCGAGGTGCGGGATCTGTTTTTTAATACCCCAGCACGACGTAAGTTTTTAAGAACCGAAGGCACCGAATATAACCGCATCGACGATAGCATTAAAAAGCTGGCCCTCAGCCGCATGGATGTGGCCTTTAGTTTGCGCCATAACCAGCGCGCACAGGTGACCTTACGCCCGGCTAGCAGTCAGGCGGAGCAGGAAAAGCGGGTGGCAGATATCTGTGGCCCAGCGTTTATGAAAGACGCCCTGTATGTGGACAATGATCGTACCGGTATTCGTCTCTGGGGCTGGATGGGTCTGCCGACGTTTTCGAGAAGTCAGGCTGATCTACAGCACTTCTTTGTCAATGGTCGAGCGATTCGTGACAAGGTTGTATCTCATGCCGTGCGCCAAGCCTATCAGGATGTTTTGTACCATGGCCGTCATCCTGCCTTTGTTTTGTTTCTGGAGATTGAGCCCGCTGATGTAGATGTTAATGTGCATCCCACTAAGCATGAGGTGCGCTTTCGAGATAGTCGATCTATCCATGGGTTTGTCTACACCACGTTGCATCGAGCACTGTCTCAGGATCGACCTCAGGATCATTTGCAGTCTTCTGAATCGGGTCTGAATACTAATCAGGATGCGGAACAGCAAGCTGGGCAGTCAACGATTCAGTTTCCTTCGGGTTCTCCTGCCGCTAATCAAAGCGCTCCTTTGGGTAATCAAAATTATTCATCCGGTCCCCAGGGGCATGGCTTTCAGTCTCGACCGCAGAGCTTTGGAGTGAATACACCCATGGCGGCTTATCAGGGGCTCTATGCTACTGAGATGCCCACGGAAGAGGGCGACATTCCCCCAATGGGGTTTGCCATCGCTCAGCTCAAGGGTATTTATATTCTGGCGGAAAACGCTCAGGGCCTAATTATTGTTGATATGCATGCGGCTCACGAACGCATTACCTATGAACGGATGAAAACCGCCTTTGATGATCAGGGGCTTGTCTCTCAGCCACTGCTGGTACCCGAGAGTTTGGCGGTCAGTCAGCGTGAAGCCGATATGGCCGAACAGAGTGGTGAGGTGTTTGCGCAGCTTGGATTTGTCGTGGAGCGTGCAGCCAATGAAAGTATTATCGTGCGAGAGATTCCGGCTATTTTACGGGGGTCTGAAGTTGAGTCTCTGCTTCGTGATGTTATCTCAGACCTCATCGAACACGGCACATCGGAGCGTATCCGCAACCACATCAATGAAATTCTTTCGACCATGGCCTGCCATGGATCGGTGCGCGCTAATCGCAAGCTCAGTGTGCCTGAGATGAATGCACTGCTGCGTGACATGGAAGCCACTGAGCGCAGTGGGCAGTGCAATCACGGTCGTCCTACCTGGTCGCAGCTGACTCTAGATGAGTTGGATAAGCTCTTTTTGCGGGGCCGCTAAGGCAGTGAACAGAGACTCCCTGCCGACCGCTATCTTTGTTATGGGACCAACCGCCAGTGGCAAAACCGATCTGGCAATCGCACTGCGTCAACATCTGCCGGTTGAGTTAATTAATGTGGATTCGGCCCAGGTGTATCGCCAGCTAAATATTGGCAGTGCCAAGCCAGATGCAGAGACTCTAGCTGCTGCACCTCATCGACTGATTGATATTCGTGACCCAATAGATGTTTATAGTGCGGCAGATTTTCTCGTCGATGCCCGCCGTGAAATGGCCGAGATTACCGCTGCGGGGAGAATCCCGTTACTGGTCGGCGGCAGCATGATGTATTTTAAAGTATTGCTGGAAGGCCTGTCGAAAATGCCAGAAGCCGATCAGGGTATTCGCCAGCAACTAGAGCAGCGAGCGGCTGAATCTGGTTGGCCTAGCCTCTATAAAGAGCTACAGGTGGTTGACCCAGAAACCGCCAGTCGCCTACATCCCAATCATTCTCAGAGAATACAACGCGCCCTGGAGGTCTACCAGATAACGGGGACTCCCATGTCGGCTTTGCAGGCTCAGGCCTCCGTCGGTGGCTTACAGAATGACTACCAAATTGAACAGTTTTCCCTGATGCCGGAAAATCGCGGGTTACTTCATCAACGTATAGAGCAGCGCTTTCATAAGATGATGGAGCAAGGTTTTGCTGAAGAGATGCAGGCACTGTTTAATCTCGGGGACTTACATGTAAACCTGCCAGCCATTCGCTGCGTAGGATATAGACAGCTGTGGGATTACTGTGCGGGCGACTGCACCTTGGATGACGCGGTTGAAAAGGGCGTGATTGCCACCCGGCAATTGGCCAAGCGACAGATCACCTGGCTGCGCAACTGGCCAGGGGCGACAGAAATAGCCGTTGATGACGGCAAGTGTTATTACAGTCCAGAATATATTCTTAATCGGTGCTTGAAAAAGCTCGAGGAAGCTCCCATATACTATACTAAGGGGCAAGAGTAGAATTCGCTATGCGGTGAGACGCAATCCCACCGGACTTTTGCTGCGATAATTGCAGCACCCATTGAATTTTCAATAACAAGGAGTAGTAAAATGTCAAAAGGGCATAATCTACAAGACCCTTTTCTGAATGTCCTAAGAAAAGAAAGAATCCCAGTGTCTATATTTCTGGTAAACGGTATTAAGCTTCAGGGACAGGTTGAGTCTTTTGATCAATTCGTCGTGCTGCTAAAAAACACTGTGAGCCAAATGGTCTATAAACACGCAATATCTACAGTTGTTCCATCGCGCGCTGTGCGCCTGCCCGCTGCTAATGCAGCTGAGGGCGGATCATCGGATCAGGGATTTGACGATGATGCTGGCAATTATGGCGACGACAACTACTAAGCGGTGTCATTGTTCTTTGAGCGACCTAAGTCTGGCGAGAGAGCTGTTCTTGTTCATATAAAGCTGAATAGCGAGTCCGAACCTGAAGATCCTAGGGAGTTTGAAGAACTAGTGATTTCTGCTGGCGGAGATCCGGTCGAGTTTTTGACCGGATCACGCCAATCCCCCAGCGCTAAATTTTTTGTCGGTTCAGGCAAACTCGAAGAGATTAGCGCAGCGGTTAAAAGCGCCGATGCGCAACTCGTTATCTTTAATCATAATTTATCCCCCAGTCAGGAACGCAATATTGAGGCCGAGCTTAAATGTCGGGTACTCGATAGAACTGGTCTGATTTTGGATATTTTTGCCCAGCGTGCCAGAACCCATGAGGGCAAGCTTCAAGTCGAGCTAGCCCAGTTACAGCATCTGTCATCGCGACTAGTTAGAGGCTGGACTCACCTCGAACGCCAACGGGGTGGTATTGGTAATCGGGGTCCGGGTGAAACTCAGCTGGAATCTGATCGACGACTGGTTAGAGAACGTATTAAGGCTATCAAGCAGCGCCTGGATAAGGTGCGCAAACAGCGTGACCAGGGGCGACGAGCGCGGACCAAGTCTGAGATTCCCACCGTGTCGTTGGTGGGTTATACCAACGCCGGAAAATCAACATTATTTAACAAGCTGACCAGCGCCGATGTCTATGTCGCAGATCAGCTATTCGCGACACTAGATCCGACCATGCGTCGACTTGACCTTGCGGAATTAGGCCCGGTGGTATTCGCGGATACCGTAGGCTTTATAAGCCATCTACCTCACCGCTTGGTAGATGCCTTTAGGGCGACCTTAGAAGAGGCCGCCTCATCGAACCTATTGATGCATGTTGTCGATGCCTCGGCAGAGGATCGGTCGGTCAATATAGTGAGAGTTAATGAAGTATTGAAAGAGATTAACGCCCACGACTTGCCATCGCTGATGATATACAACAAGATTGATCTGCTCGACGATGTACAGCCCCATATCGAGCGCAATGAAGAGGGCATACCTGTCGCAGTTTGGGTGTCGGCACTGGCCGGTGAGGGGTTGGAATTATTACTCCGAGCTGTGGTTGAATGTCTGCCTAATAAAATTGTGCACCAGCATCTGCAGCTACAGCCGAGTCAGGGGGCATTTCGCGCCGCGCTCTATAGTCAAAAAGCTGTATTATCCGAGCAGTCAGCGGATTCAGGTGTTATTAATTTAGAGGTGAAGCTGGCAGAGAGCGATTTTTTGCGTCTGCTGAAAAATTCGGGGTTGAAATTGGAAGATTTGGTCACATTGTAATATCAGTCCTTTAACAGAGAATTTGTAGTTGCAGTCTTGTCATTAAGGGGCTGCATCGTAGAAATACCTAAAATACATCAACAATTAAAACTGGAGAAAATTATGGCCTGGAATGAACCGGGTGGTGGCAAGGATCCTTGGGGTGGTAATCAAGGCAACGACGGCCCACCAGATATCGATGAAGTGCTAAACAAACTCAAAGAGAAATTCGCCGGCTTTGGTGGCGGTTCTAGTGGTGCTGGCGGCGGTGCAGGTAGCAGTAAAGGTCTGGTTCCCGTGGTATTGATAGCGCTGACTATTATTTGGGGTCTGTTGGGCTTCTATCAGGTCGACGAAAAAGAGCAGGCAGTTGTGCTGCGTCTGGGTAAATACAGCGATACGCTAGGTTCTGGTTTGCAGTGGAACCCACCGATTTTTGACTCAGTAACCATTGTTCGTGTCACAGAAGAGCGACAGTATTCGGCTCGTGGCCTGATGCTGACTCAAGACGAAAACATTGTAGAAATCTCATTGACTGTGCAGTACAACATCGTCAATGCCAAAGATTTTGTATTGAGCATTAAAGATCCAGAGTTAAGTCTTAAGTATGCAACGGATAGTGCATTGCGCCATGTTGTGGGAAGCACAGGTTTAGACGGTGTTATATCGACTGGCCGTGAAGAGGTTGCCGTAAGTACTGCGGAAAAACTTCAGGATCTTCTGAACGTCTACAGCAGTGGTATTAACGTGGTCAAGATCAACATCGAAGAGGCGCGCCCACCGACAGAGGTTAAGGCAGCTTACGATGACGTGATCAAGGCCCGTGAAGATCTCGAACGTTTGGTTAACGAAGCTCAGGCTTACTCTAATGGTGTGATTCCAGAAGCCCGTGGTGAAGCACAGCGTCTCCGTGAAGAAGCTGAAGGCTATCTGTCTCAGGTGGTCTCTAAATCTCAGGGTGAAGCTAAACGATTTACTGCGTTGCTGACCGAATACAAGAAGGCACCTGGTGTAACTCGTGAGCGTCTTTATATTGATGCGATCGAAGAGGTGATGAGCAACAGCACTAAGATTTTGGTGGACACTGAGGGCGGCAACAACATGCTCTATCTACCCCTGGACAAGTTGGTTCAGCAGGGTAATGCTGCAGGCGCAACTCGCGGCTCTGGCAGTGATTCCCAGATGGTTGATCGCATTGCCAATGAAGTGATTGAGAAGCTTCAGCGCAACAGCAATCAAGTGCAATTGGAGAGACGTCGATGAATAATCTAATGAAAACAGCCATCGTAGTGTTGGTTTTGTTGATAGGCGCCAGCAGTTCACTGTTTGTGGTTAGTGAATTTGAGCGTGGCGTAAAGCTGCAATTTGGTAAGCTTGTCGAAGCTGACATTCAGCCCGGCCTGCACGTCAAAATTCCGTTTGTGGACAATGTGCGTATCTTTGATGCACGCATCCTCACGGTAGATGCGCAGCCAGCCAGCTTCTTTACTATTGAAAAGAAGCGTCTGATTGTAGATTCCTATGCTAAGTGGCGTATTGCCAATGTAGAAACCTACTATAAGGCAACGGGTGGCGTTGAGTCTGTGGCTCACAACCGTCTGGCCAATCGTGTTAACAACGGCCTTAGAAACCAGTTTGGTACCCGTACCCTGCATGAGGTGGTTTCTGGCGAGCGCGATCTGCTGATGAAAAACATCACTGCCGAACTCAACGACTCGGTACTGGATAGCCTAGGTATCGAAGTAGTCGATGTTCGCGTTAAGCGTATTGACCTTCCTCAGGAAGTGAGCAGCCAGGTATTCCGACGTATGACGGCTGAGCGAGATAAAGAAGCCAATGAGTTGCGTTCAACCGGTAAGGAGCGAGCTGAAAAGATTCGCGCCTCTGCGGACCGTGAACGCACGATCGAGGTGGCTAACGCTTACCGTGATTCTGAGAAATTACGTGGTGAAGGCGATGCAAAAGCAGCGGCTATCTACTCTGAAGCCTATCAGCAAGATCCAGAGTTCTACTCGTTTATGCGTAGCCTTAATGCCTATAAATCTGCCTTCTCCAATAAAGGCGATATTATGTTAGTGGATCCAGGCAGCGACTTTTTCAAGTATTTGAACCAACAGAGCGGCAAGTAAAAGGGCGCTTAGGGTGACTGAACTGATTAAAGGCTTTAATCAGTTCAGAAACCTCTGCCACATTGATGGCGATTTTGCTAGAATTCGGAAACCGGGGCGACTCGGTTTTTTTACGCCGGTTCTGAGGTGATATTTAATGCTCGACGATGTAGGTAGAGCGATTGGTTTGATGCTGGTGTTTGAGGGAATCATGCCTTTTTTGGCGCCGAAACGGTGGCGTAATATGGCTCAGGTTCTGGCCACTATAGATGATCGCTCAATGAGAATAATTGGTCTGCTGAGTATGCTCGGTGGATTGGCGCTGCTGGTTTTTTGGCGCTAAACTTTAAAAAATGGGATTCCTGTGAAAAATGTAGATCGCTGGTTATTGCCGGATGGCGTCGATGAAGTGCTTCCAGAACAGGCACAGGTTGTCGAGCACCTGCGTCGCCAACTACTCGATCTCTATCACAACTGGGGCTATGATCTCGTTATTCCGCCCATGGTTGAGTTTACCGAATCACTCCTCAGTGGCTCCGGCAGCGACCTCGACCTAATGACCTTTCGTGTCACTGATCAAATCAGTGGACGCATGATGGGCATCCGCGCAGATATTACTCCTCAGACCGCCAGAATGGACGCTCACAGCCTCCGCAGAGAAGGACCTAACCGTCTTTGTTATGCAGGTACCGTGTTGCACACACGTCCCCGTGGGCCCTTGGAATCGCGGACTCCCATCTCTCTGGGCGTCGAATTGTTTGGTGAGGGGACTTTGAGCGCCGATATCGAAGTTATCGAATTATTTTTACAGACCCTCAAGAGCAGTGGCGTTGCCAATGTGCATCTGGACCTCGGCCATGTGGATATCTTCCGTGGCCTATTAGCCGTTGCCAATCTCGATAATGACCAAGAAAATCAGCTGTTTGAATTGTTACAGCGTAAAGCCAGCGACGAACTCAGCGCCTGGATAGCGGCCAATGTATCTGACAGTAAACTGGCGGGCTGGCTCAACGTACTGCCAACCCTCGCGGGCAATGCAGAAGTGCTAGCTGGTGCCAAAAAAGCCTTAGCCGGTGCGCCGGAACCCGTATTAGCGGCCATTATGCAGCTTGAGCAGGTAGTTGCGGCATTGCCAAAAGGGGAAGTCACCGTCTATTTGGATCTGGGTGAGTTACCTGGATACCATTATCACACGGGCATTGTGTTTGCCGGTTATGTGCAGGGTTATGGTAAGGCACTGGGCAATGGTGGTCGTTACGACCATGTTGGCGAAGCCTTTGGTCGCTCGCGCCCAGCAACTGGATTTGCCTTTGATCTCAAGTCGTTAGTGACACAGGGGAATACCCATTATGGTGCAGTGGCAGGCATATTTGTGCCCTATACCTCTGACGCCGAATGTCATCAGCAGGTTGCACTGCTGCGCGCTCAGGGCAACCGAGTTGTGCAGGGTTTTGCTGATCAGATAGTAAATTACCAAGAAATAAAATGTGATCGTCGGCTGGTGCAGCAAGACGGTCATTATGTGATTGAAAGTTTGTCCTAATTTAAACGTCGTCCTGATCTAAACAATCAGTTAGTGTAATTTTTTCGAGTAAGAAATCTTATGGGTAGAAATGTCGTTATTCTTGGTTCTCAATGGGGGGACGAAGGCAAGGGTAAGATCGTTGATTTATTAACCGACAAAGCATCGTTGGTCGCACGATTTCAGGGTGGCCATAATGCCGGTCACACCCTCGTAATCGATGGTCAGAAAACGGCGTTACACCTGATACCCTCAGGTATCCTGCGTGAACATGTCACCTGCGTGATTGGCAACGGTGTGGTAGTTGCACCAGATGCATTGCTTAAAGAAATTCATATGCTCGAAGCCCGCGGGGTACAAGTGCGTGACCGCCTTAAAGTTTCAGGCTCATGCCCATTAATTCTCAGCTACCACATTGCCTTAGACCAGGCTCGAGAAGCAGCTCGCGGTGAGGCCAAAATTGGTACAACCGGCAGAGGTATTGGTCCTGCTTACGAAGATAAGGTGGCTCGTCGTGCACTGCGTCTCGGAGATATGGCTAATATGGAACGCTTTGCTGAAAAGCTCAAAGAGGTTCTTGAATACCATAACTTTGCGCTTACCCAGTATTACAAAACCGACCCGGTCGACTTCGACAAGACCCTCGCCGAGGCAAAAGAATGGGCAGCCGTACTCTTACCCATGAAAGCCGACGTTACCAAAATTCTTCACGATGCCCGTGAAGCTGGCGAGCATATTCTGTTTGAAGGCGCCCAGGGTTCGCTGCTTGATATTGACCATGGCACCTATCCCTACGTAACCTCGTCCAATACCACTGCCGGTGGCACCGCCACAGGAACAGGTTTTGGCCCACTGTATCTAGACTATGTGCTGGGCATAACCAAAGCCTACACCACAAGAGTGGGTTCAGGTCCATTTCCCACTGAGCTGCATTGCGAGATCGGCCAGTACCTAGGTGAGAAAGGCCATGAGTTTGGTACCACCACGGGTCGTTCGCGACGCTGTGGCTGGTTCGATGCCGTCGCATTGCGACAGGCCGTGCGCATCAATAGTATTTCAGGTATCTGTCTAACCAAGCTAGATGTATTGGATGGCTTGGAAGAGGTCAATATCTGTATCGGTTACCAACATAAAGACGGCACCGATGCAGGCATTCCTATGCATGCTGATGATTTTGAAGATATCACGCCAATCTATGAATCAATGCCAGGTTGGAGCGACGTAACGGTTGGTGCTCAGCGTCTGGAAGACTTACCTCAGGCCGCGCGAGATTATATTGTGCGCATTGAAGAGTTAACTGGTGCCCCAGTGGACATAGTGTCTACGGGTCCAGATCGTGTAGAAACCATTGTTTTGCGTCACCCATTTTCGTAAGCCTATGTTGTTAAAAAAGCCCGCGCTCGGTTAACCGGCCGCGGGCTTTTTTTACACTGGCCTCTTGTAAACAAGGCTCGTAGTTTAAACCCTAGCCTAAAATATGTAGCCCTAAACCAATGAGACTACCAATCACCAATGCGATATTACTAAAGATACTCATCATCGCTCCAGGCCCACGAATTTTGGGATTTTTGAGATACAGACTCGAGTAGATTTGTCGACCCAATGCAAATAAAACACCGGGAAGAAGTGCCCAGCTAGCAGTGACGTAATAGCTAAATGTAAGCATGCTGGGGATAAAAACGATCAGCTATTCCAATGTGTTTTGCTGTATACGAAATTTTATTTTCCACTCTTCATTGCCCGTTGTTTTAGGCGCCAAAACATTATTTTTTAGACGAGAAAAACCTACCCTAAAAGTAAATATCAGATACTGAAGTAGCGCGACCAATATAATGGCGCTACTGTATTCCATGCCAATTTCCCTGTGTCGAATTTTTAAACCTAAAATTAATTACTATTACATATGGATAAAATTACGCGTCCATATTAAAAATAACCATAGACTAAAGCGCTACTTGATGCAGAGGAAAGCCCTTCTGCACCTACATTGTTAACTATTCGAAAGTAAAACTTTTAGGTCTGTCCATTTAACCCACCAGTAACCGCCAACAAAATTTGTCTGCTGTTACCTCTTGCGCAAACAAAATAACCCCTGTAACGTTATTCACGTAGCACTGAATAAAAACAAACGGTTTTCACGCCAGTTGCGTTTTATACAGGCGATAGAATTCCGATACGCTTGGGGTATTTATGCCACTAAAGATGTATATGGACATTATTCGTTTAAGCCGCGCTCGCCACCGACCTAAGGTGGTAAGAACTTCCTTTATCCTCGATATTTCCTTTTTAATAACCGCCTTCCGGCACTGTTACCTGTCTGGAAGGATGCGTTAATGGTTAATGAATACGCGACTGAAATCTGGCCGCTGGCCGTCTATTTCGGCATGGTTATCCTTCTTGTTATTACGATGCTGGTACTGTCCTGGTTATTGGGTCAGCGACGTCGAGAGCAGGCCACCAATGATCCTTTTGAGTCGGGCATTGTGGCGGTTGGTGACTCGCAAATCCGCATCTCCGTTGAATTTTATCTGATCGCTATATTCTTCGTTATCTTCGATTTAGAAACCGTCTTTATCTTTGCCTGGGCAATTGCTTTCTTTGAATTGGGCTGGGAGGGCTATTTTTCCATGTTGGTATTTATCGCGATACTGGCATTGGCGTTGATCTATGAATGGCGCTCTGGGGCACTGGAATGGGGTAATAAAACCCGTGTCGGTCTGCCGGCCGCCCAGAGAGCTCAAGAAATAATTGATCAGAGAGCAGCGCAAAAACAACAGCCTAAAGCGGCAGCGGACAAACAATGAAGTGGAGTTTAACGCGCCCTGAAGATGGCAATCTACTCAATCATAGTGATGAATTTATTGAAGAGCAGGTAAAGCGCAATGTTGCCTTCGCCAAGCTCGAGGACCTCGTTGCCTGGGGCCGCTCCCATTCACTCTGGCCATTCAACTTTGGACTGTCCTGCTGCTATGTAGAGATGGCGACGTCGTTTACCAGTCGTCATGACATAGCTCGCTTTGGTTCCGAGGTTATCCGTGCCACTCCAAGGCAGGCGGATTTAATGGTGATTTCCGGTACCTGTTTTCTCAAAATGGCGCCAGTCATACAGCGCCTCTATGAACAGTTATTGGAGCCACGCTGGATTATCTCTATGGGCTCCTGTGCCAACTCTGGAGGCATGTACGATATTTACTCCGTAGTCCAGGGAGTCGACAAGTTTATTCCGGTGGACGTCTATGTTCCAGGCTGTCCGCCGCGCCCTGAGGCCTTGATGCAGGGCTTGATAATGTTGCAGGAGTCTATTGGTAAAGAACGAAGACCTATTACCTGGGCAGCTGGTGATCAGACGGTAATCAAACCGAAAAAAATCAGCAAACGGGATGAGTTGACCGCAGAGCGAATAAAAGCCACGGAATTGCGGGAACCAAAAGACGTATAGATCGAATAAAAATTAAGGGGTTTTAATGCAGAAGGCTGAATCCAAGATTCATAGCCTGGTTGAAGAGGACCTGTACCGTAAGTTTGGTCAGGCCCTATTTATCGCTCAACCTAGCGCGGACGAAACACTCACACTGTGGGTGCCTCGCGATCGTTTGATCGATGTTTTGCAATACCTCAAACCAAAATTTTCCATGCTCTATGATTTGTTTACTATCGACGAGCGTACCCGCGCCAATCGTTCTGGCCAGCCCGCCTCAGATTTCACCGTTGTCTACCAGCTACTATCTCTGGATCGCAATGAAGATATTCGTATTAAAGTCGCTCTGTCTGAATCCAGTCTTAATATTCCAACGATTATTTCACTCTGGCCCAATGCCAACTGGTACGAACGGGAAGTCTGGGATATGTTTGGCGTGATCGTTTCCGGACACCCCAACCTCTATCGTATTCTGTTGCCGCCTACCTGGGAGGGGCATGCCTTACGCAAAGACCATCCGGCCCGAGCTACCGAAATGGGTGAGTTTGAAATGGGCCCAGAGCGTGTTGCCAAGGAGCAGGAAGCATTGCGGTTTCGGCCTGAACAATGGGGCATGAAGAAAGCCAGCGACGACAGTGAATATATGTTTTTGAATCTGGGGCCTAATCATCCCAGTGTCCACGGTGTGTTCCGTGTTGCCCTGCAGTTAGATGGCGAGGTGATTATCGATTCTGTCCCGGATATTGGTTACCACCATCGTGGCGCCGAGAAGATGGGCGAGCGCCAGACCTGGCACACGTTTATTCCCTATACCGATCGCATTGATTACCTGGGTGGGGTAATGAATAACCTGGCCTATATTCAGTCGGTAGAAATGTTGGCAGGTATTGAGGTACCAGAGCGGGCCAAAATTATTCGCATTATGCTTTCTGAGCTGTTTCGTATATCAAGTCATCTGGTTTTTTACGGGACCTTTGTTCAGGACGTGGGGCAGATGTCTCCGGTGTTTTATATGTTTGCCGACCGGGAAAAATTATTTGGCATTATCGAAGCCATTACCGGTGGCCGAATGCATCCGGCTTGGTTTCGCATAGGTGGAGTAGCGGCGGACTTACCCAATGGTTGGGACCGCATGATTCGTGAGTTTATTGACTTCCTGCCCGCGCGCCTTGATCACTACGACAAGATGGCCATGCAGAATAAAATGCTCAAGGCCCGCACCGTGGGTATAGGGGTGTATACCCAGCAAGAGGCCTTAGACTGGGGTATTACCGGTCCCGGCTTGCGAGCAACAGGTATTGACTGGGATGTACGTAAAAAGCGCCCCTACGGTGGTTATGATCAGTTTGACTTTGAGGTGCCAACGTCCAATAACGGTGACTGCTACGACCGTGCCGAACTGCGTATTGAAGAGATGCGCCAGAGTCTAAAAATTATTCGTCAATGTCTGGATAATATGCCTGGCGGTCCCTACAAGAGTGACCATCCTCAGACCACACCACCTCCCAAAGAACGCACAATGGAAGATATCGAAACCCTAATTCATCATTTTCTAAATGTGAGTTGGGGACCGGTGATACCTGAGGGCGAGGCATCGGTAATGATCGAGGCGACCAAGGGCATTAATAGCTATCACCTGATTAGCGATGGCGGAACTAATTCCTATCGCACCAGAATTCGTACACCTTCTTTTCCACACCTGCAGCAGATTCCACTGATTAGCAAGGGTCTTATGATCCCGGATCTGATTGCCATTATTGCCAGCATTGATTTTGTGATGGCGGATGTCGACCGATGAATGATGCACAGATGATTCAAACCGATGTGAGTTCAGTGCTCAGTCCTGAAGAGCTTAGTGAGATAGATGCGGAGCTTGGTCATGTGCCCTATAAGTCTGGCGCGGCCATTGATGCTCTAAAAATAGTGCAGGCCAAGCGTGGCTGGATATCAGATCAGAGTCTGCAGGCCATCGCAAAATATCTGGATATGTCGGCAGAAGAGCTAGAAGGAATTGCGACCTTTTATAATTTAATTTATCGCAGACCCGTGGGTAAAAAAGTTATTTTGTTTTGCGATAGCGTGAGCTGTTGGATCTGTGGCTGTGACGGGATTAAACAAAAAATTACTGATGTACTGGGTGTGGATTATGGCGAAACTACCCAAGATGATGCGTACACATTAATACCCGTTCCCTGTCTGGGTGCCTGTGATAGGGCGCCTGTGATGATGGTGGGAGATGATCTGCACACCCATTTAGATGAAGCGAAAATTGACGCCCTGTTTCCTGATAAAAACAAAAAAGCGGGAGGCAATTCATAATGGAAAAAGTACTGACTCGTAACATTGGTGCTGACCTTCAGCCCACAGATCTCAAAGCCTATGAAGCCAACGGCGGTTATCAAGGATTACGCAAAGCCCTCGCGGAGTTATCCCCAAAAGACTGTCTGGATGTAATCAGCGGGGCTAACTTGCGCGGTCGTGGCGGTGCAGGTTTTCCCACGGGCATGAAATGGAGTTTTGTCCCCATGGGGGATAAGTGCACACCAGGGCACAAGTATCTGGTCTGCAACGCGGATGAGATGGAACCCGGCGCGTTTAAAGATCGCCTGCTGATGGAATGCGACCCTCACCAGTTAATCGAAGGAATGATTCTTAGCGCTTATACCATCGATGCCGATATCTCCTATATCTTTATTCGGGGGGAGTATGTAGTAGCCATTCAACGCCTGCGAGATGCTCTGGCCGAATGCTACGCCGCGGGCTACCTAGGCGACAATATTCTCGGTTCTGGCTTTAGCCTTAATATGTATATACACCCCAGTGCGGGTCGCTATATCTGCGGTGAAGAGACCGCTCTAATTAATGCCTTAGAAGGCAAGCGCGCCAACCCCAGAGCCAAGCCTCCATTCCCCCAAGTCAGTGGTTTATGGGGTCGTCCTACCATTGTTAACAATGTGGAAACCCTGTGTAATATTCCCCACATTATAGATCGCGGTGCGGACTGGTTTAAGACATTGGGTGTAGGGGAAGACAGCGGCACCAAGATGTTTGGTGTTAGCGGCAGAGTCAAAAATCCGGGCTGTTGGGAACTCCCTATGGGCACGCCAATCCGACATATTCTCGAAGACCGTGCCGGTGGTATG
>Ga0115007_10001089_pt1 | contig 17645 bp, 21 predicted proteins | sample ArcOceMetagenome_2_FD_87166 | JGI IMG/M metagenome (GOLD analysis project Ga0115007, IMG submission 87166) | Marine eukaryotic phytoplankton communities from Arctic Ocean - Arctic Ocean ARC135M Metagenome | ecosystem: Environmental > Aquatic > Marine > Oceanic | place: Arctic Ocean | collected... | reverse complement strand
GGAGATCAAGGTTTTCAAGGAGATCAAGGTATAACTGGAGATCAAGGTTTTCAAGGAGATCAAGGTATAACTGGAGATCAAGGTTTTCAAGGAGATCAAGGTATAACTGGAGATCAAGGTTTTCAAGGAGATCAAGGTTTTCAAGGAGAAACTGGAGATCAAGGTTTTCAAGGAGAAACTGGAGATCAAGGATTCCAAGGAGAAACTGGAGATCAAGGTTTTCAAGGAGAAACTGGAGATCAAGGATTCCAAGGAGAAACTGGTGAATTTGACGGAGATTCGATAACGATAGCAAATGATAAAGCTATTTATTTCAATGACGCTGCTGGAAATCCAACAGCAAGAATTGAAAGAGATTCAAATGGAGACATTACATTCTCATTCGATTAATTGTAATAAATAACACAGGAGTAACTAAAAAATAATAAAAACAAAGATATGGCATTTAATAAAATAGCGATAAAACTAGTACAATCCACGGGAGAATTCCAGGCTCAGATCGATGAAACTTCGAACAGAGCAGGAATCGATCAGGGATCTGCTATCGTCTATACGCCGTCTTACTTAGAAGAGTTAAACACATTCCCACAGGGGAATGTGTTAACTATTAGGAGTAGTGACAGTGCTATTATAGCTGGTGGTACCTTTGACGGTGGTGGAAGCTTTAAAGCTGATTCAACAATAGATAATAATTTAATATTAAGACCCGGTAACTTTGTACCTAACAATTTTCTTTCTTTAAAAGGAGTAACTGGAAATAATGGTATTGAAGGTGATCAAGGTAGTCAAGGTAATCAAGGAGACACTGGATTAAAAGGAGACACTGGATTAAAAGGTGATCAAGGTATTAAAGGAGCACAGGGATTTTTTGGGCTTGTCGGTACTGTTGGAAACCCAGGACATCAAGGTGATCAAGGTTATAAAGGAATAAGCGGTTTTCAAGGAGATAGAGGTTTTCAAGGAGATCAAGGAATTCAGGGTAATATTGGTACCAAGGGTGAAAATGGATATGACGGATTACAAGGTTTTCAAGGAGATCAAGGAATTCAGGGTGAAACCGGTTTAATAGGAACACAGGGTGATCAAGGAAGTACAGGACATGAAGGTGATCAAGGTATTGATGGAGACATCGGTGATCAAGGTTTTCAAGGAGATACTGGAAATAAAGGTTATAAAGGAGATGATGGAGATAGAGGAGATCAAGGAAATATTGGATTTATCGGAGATCAAGGAAATAAAGGAATAGACGGTACGCCCGGTGACAGAGGTTTTCAAGGAGTACAAGGTATTAAGGGATCAGCCGGTGATATCGGACAACAGGGTTTAAATGGAAACACTGGACATGAAGGTTTTCAAGGAGATGCTGGATTCCAAGGAGCTATCGGTTTTCAAGGAGTAGAAGGAGAACGTGGTTTTCAAGGATTAATCGGATCTACTGGTTTTCAAGGAGTACTAGGTTCTAAAGGAACTAAAGGATATAATGGATCAACAGGATCAACAGGAGATAATGGTGATCAGGGGCAAAGAGGTTTTCAAGGAGATATTGGATTTATAGCGCCAACTGCAACAAAAGGTGATCAAGGTTATATAGGAGATCAAGGAAATCAAGGAACTATCGGAGACTCTGGTGATACTGGATTTAAAGGAAATCAAGGAGATAATGGATCTAATGGTCCTGCTGGAGATACAGGATTCCAAGGAGCTAAAGGATTCCAAGGAAATACTGGATTCCAAGGAACTACCGCAGCAACAGGAGATAGAGGTTTTCAAGGAAATCAAGGATCACGAGGAACTCAAGGTACTACCGGAGATTTAGGAGATCAGGGATTTGTTGGTATTACAGGAGATAATAGAGGACCACAAGGAATAGGTGGAACACAGGGTGATACTGGAGAGCCTGGTTTTCAAGGAGATCAAGGAAGCCAAGGATATACCGGAGGTACTGGACCATTAGGACATCAAGGTGATATAGGTTTTCAAGGAAATCAAGGTGCAATTGGTTATAAAGGATTTAAAGGATTAAAAGGATTTACACATGGTAGATATACAGTATCCGCATCTTCTGCTATGACAGCTACAGCAAATGGTATAGGAACTTTACATCAGTTTTCTAAATCAGGAACTACTGGATGGAATTCACAGGTTTATTCAAATCAATCAATAACAGGATCTGCTACTATTAGATTTAGAGCAAATCCAAATTACCATAGAATGATCGGTTTCAATAGTGACCCTACTGCAAACGCATCATACAGTTCAAAAGATTTTGCATTCTACCCACATGGTGGAAATACTAACATATATGAGAGTGGTAGTAACAAGATTAGTAGTGTTCAAGTTGAAGTTAGAAGTTCAAGTGACATATATACTATAACATATAACGGTACAACCGGAGATGTTTCATATTACATATATGATGCTAGTTTAAATAACACTAGATTAATTAGAACAGTTACGACAACTGCAAATAGAACATTCTGGTTAGATTCTTCTTTCTATGAATCTGGCGGTGCAGCATATGACGTTGAATTTTATGCTGGTATTAATATTGGAGCAACTGGACCACAAGGTCTTAAAGGTAATAAAGGACCTCAAGGAGCTAAAGGATTAATAGGACCAATAGGAACTAAAGGAGATCAAGGAGATCATAGTACAACTGCAGGTCCAAGAGGACCACAAGGAACATCCGCTCCTATAGGAGATCAGGGATCACAAGGATTAGTAGGATCAGTAGGACCTCAAGGTACTGCAGGTTCTAGTGGAAATCCAGGATTCGGTGGAGATCAAGGTTATCAAGGAAACCAAGGAAACCAAGGAGATCAAGGTTTCCTAAGAGGAGATAAAGGACTTAAGGGTGCTACGGGAGATACTGGACCTGCTGGAACAGTACGAGGAGTACAGGGATCTCAAGGTACTCGTGGATATCAAGGTTATAAAGGTAATCAAGGAAATCGAGGATCACAAGGAACCGGAGCATTAATAGGATCACAAGGAAGTGGCGGTGGTACCGGTATTAGAGGAACTCAAGGATTAAGAGGATTTAAAGGAGGAACTTCTTCTCCTGGACCAGGAGGACCTGGTGGAAATAGAGGACCTCAAGGATCTCAAGGATCTGCTGGACCAACCGGATATAAAGGTTATAAAGGAATCACTGGTTTTCAAGGAGCACAGGGTAATGTTAATGTTAGAGGATCTCAAGGTAGTAGAGGACCACAGGGAGCTGTTGGAGGAGTTACGTATGCATACACTGGAGCGATATCATCTAATCAAGGATATAGATCTATTTACAAAGGATCTAATCAAGGTTAATTGAAATAATATAATATAAATTAAAAATATAAAAATAATAACATGGCAAAATTTATCTTAGGGACTACACTAGACAACAATATAGTATTGCATAGTGGAAACCTTAATAGCACTAATTTTCCTCAGTTTATTGGAGTCGATGGTGACCAAGGATCTCAAGGATCTGAGGGAACTATCGGATCTACTGGTGATTCAGGTTTTCAAGGTGAAATTGGTGATCAGGGGTTTGAAGGAACTACTGGACATCAAGGTGATCAAGGTTATCAAGGAACTGATGGAAATCAAGGAGAAAAAGGAAATCAAGGAGATATCGGATTTACAGGAGATCAAGGAATTAGAGGAGAATCAGGGATAGCAGGTATTGCTGGTCTTATCGGATCTATTGGAGATCAAGGAGATCAAGGAAATCAAGGTCTTCAGGGAATCGTAGGATCACAAGGAGAAACAGGTCGTCAAGGAATTAAAGGAATTGAAGGATCATTTGGTTTTCAAGGAATTCAAGGTTCTAAGGGAGTTAAAGGAGATCAAGGAATTCAAGGAGATGACGGTGAAAGAGGTTTTCAAGGAACAAAAGGAGAAACATCTGCTAAAGGAGTTCAAGGATTCCAAGGAGTAATTGGTCCTGTTGGATTTAATGGAGAAGATGGAAGACAAGGAAGTCAAGGAAATGACGGAGCAACTGGTGACACAGGAGCAACGGGATTCCAAGGAGCTAAGGGATATCCTGGTTATCAAGGTTATCAAGGTTATGTAGGTTCACAAGGATCTCGTGGAGATCAAGGAATTAAAGGAGATCAAGGATCTGTTGGAACAGAAGGTTCACAGGGATCTACTGGTTTTCAAGGAATAACTGGAGAGCCTGGTTTTCAAGGAACAACAGGAGATCAAGGTATTCAAGGAGATCAAGGTGATAGAGGAACTAAAGGAGATCAAGGATCACAGGGTGAACAAAGTCTAAAAGGAAATCAAGGAACACAGGGTGATACTGGTGCAGGTGGTTATAAAGGAGATACAGGTACCCAAGGCGATCAAGGTGCAAAAGGAGATAAAGGATTTATTGGTTTCAAAGGAGATAAAGGAGATCAAGGTACTATAGGAGATAAAGGTTTTACAGGAGATCAAGGTCTTACAAATGAAAAAGGAGATCAAGGAAATAAGGGTTCAACTGGTAATAAAGGAGATAAAGGATTTATTGGAGATAAAGGAGATCAAGGAGATCAAGGATCTGAAGGATTTATAGGATTTAAAGGACTTACTGGATCTCAAGGACCACTAGGAGATCAAGGAAATCAAGGAGTTGATGGATATAAAGGATTAAGTGGAAGTACTGGTGAAAGAGGAGATCAAGGAGATCAAGGAGATAAGGGATATCAAGGTTATCAAGGAGCTCTCGGACCTCAAGGATATCAAGGATATACAGGTTATGTAGGATCAACTGGACCAGCAGGATCACAAGGATTAAAAGGACCTCAAGGTTATCAAGGAACAAATGGTTATCAAGGTTCAACAGGTCCTAAAGGAAATCAAGGACCTACTGGATATAGAGGATTTACAGGATTTAAAGGACTTACTGGAACTACATCACAAGGAGGACCTGGAGGATATAAAGGACCTACTGGATTTAAGGGTGATACTGGAGAAAAAGGAAATCAAGGTACTCAAGGAGATAGAGGTACTCAGGGATCAATAGGACAAAAAGGAGATTATGGATTCCAAGGAGCTAAAGGATTCCAAGGAGCTAAAGGATTTAAAGGATTTAAAGGACCTCAAGGTGGTAGCGGCCTTAGTGGAATGAGAGGACCTCAAGGAAATCAAGGAAGTGTAGGACCTGGTGGATATAAAGGATTAACAGGATATAAAGGATTTAATGGAGCTTTAGGTTACACAGGAGCTCAGGGTTCAACTGGAGCTCAAGGAAATCAAGGTTCATATGGACTTGGAGGAAATACAGGTTACAAAGGTCTTACTGGATATAAAGGATTAACTGGAACAACAGGATCTAGAGGAACCCAAGGAGCACAGGGTGCTAGAGGAACTCAAGGTTATATAGGGAATTCGGCACCAGGAAGCACTGGTCCAACTGGCCCTACTGGATATACTGGAAATTCTACTGGAGGTAACGGATTTAACGGACAATTCTCAGATAATAGTGGAAAAATATGTACAGTAACTAACGGATTTATTTACGCATCATAATACTTTTATTACTAATTAAAGATATATAAAAAAATAAAAATAATTAACATGGCAAAATTAAAAATAGGATCAATTGTAGGGGGAGAAACTCCTCTACATGTTGGTAACTTTAATGTCAATGACTACTCTGAGTTTATAGGAGATCAAGGGGTTCAGGGTATTGTTGGAGATCAAGGTTTTCAAGGAGATCAAGGGGTTCAGGGTACTAAAGGAGATCAAGGACTTATAGGAGATCAAGGTTTTCAAGGAGATCAAGGTTTTCAAGGTTTAAATGGAATGGAACCGAATGGACCTGATGGAGATCGAGGTTTTCAAGGAGACAGTCCACAGGGATTTCAAGGTTATGAAGGAAACATAGGGTTTCAAGGTGATCAAGGTCTTAAAGGAGATAAAGGAACTGCTGCTGAAGGAGAAATTGGAAACCAAGGAGAAATTGGATCTTCACCTGAAGGACCTGAAGGATTAAGAGGAACTCAGGGAAATCAAGGAAATGATGGTGCAATATTAGGAGGTCTTGCGGGATTAAAAGGAGCTCAAGGAAATCAAGGAAATGTTGGTGATATAATAACAGCATATCCTGGTAATAATGGACCTGATGGAATAAGAGGGTTCCAGGGAGATAGATTAACAGGAGCTGATGGAACAAGAGGTTTTCAAGGAAATGTTGGAGATTCACCAACAGGACCTAGAGGTTTTCAAGGAAATCAAGGAGGTGTAGGAACACAAGGAGGTAACACAATAGGTACTAAAGGAGATAAAGGAGATACAGGATTAGAAGGATTTGATGGAGCAGAGCCTAAAGGAGCTCAAGGAATTAAAGGAGATCAAGGATTCCAAGGAAATGTTGGAGCTAGTCCGAAAGGAGATAAAGGTTTAACCGGAGATAAAGGTTATAAAGGAGATACAGGACCTTCTCCCGCTGCATTAATTGGAGATAAGGGAGATACTGGAGAACGTGGTTTTCAAGGAGCTAGGCCTATTTCACCAATAGGACCAAAAGGAGATCAAGGTTTTCAAGGAACACAGGGTTCTTCGCCAACAGGACTAAAAGGAGATCAAGGTTTTCAAGGATCTACAGGAGTACAGGGTTCTTCACCAAAAGGACCTACTGGATATAAAGGAGATCAAGGTGCTCAAGGTTTTCAAGGATTTAATCCAACGGGATTAAAGGGAACACAAGGAGTACAGGGAGCTCAAGGTTTTCAAGGTTTAATGCCAAAAGGATATAAAGGAGGTACTGGAATAGCTGGTCATCAAGGTTTTCAAGGTTTAATGCCAAAGGGAGCTAAAGGAAGAAAAGGTCCAACTGGATATCCTGGATATCAGGGAGATAATCCTAGAGGAGATAGAGGTAATCAAGGTAATCAAGGAACTCTAGGTTCTAAAGGATATAGCTTTGTAGGAGATCAAGGAGATACAGGATATCAAGGACCTAAAGGTGATGCGGGACCCTCTCCAATAGGTGATAGAGGTAATCAAGGTAATCAAGGAGTTCAAGGATATAAAGGTTTAATGCCAACTGGTGAAAGAGGCCATCAAGGATCTCAAGGATCCCAAGGAGTAGTAGGAAATAATCCTATAGGATCCAAAGGTGAAAAAGGTGATAACGGATTTAAAGGAGATCAAGGTTTTAAAGGAGTTCAAGGATTCCAAGGACCTCAAGGAGATAAAGGAACTCAAGGACCTACAGGAACAACTATTACAGGGTATACTGGATTCCAAGGAGCTAAAGGTTATGTCGGAATTACAGGTACTGTACGTGGAGATCAAGGATATCGAGGAGTACAAGGAAGTACTGGACCAAGAGGAGTACAAGGTGGTAGTCCAGGAGGTTATACCGGACTTATAGGTCCTGGTGGAAATAAAGGAGCACAGGGATCGCAAGGAGCTAGAGGACCACAAGGATATAAAGGATATAACGGGACAAGACCTGGAGGAGCTGCTGGAGACGTTGGAAACAGAGGGGCCCAAGGGTTAAACTCAACAAAAGGAACTACTGGTTATCAAGGAGTAAGAGGATATAAAGGACCAACTCAATCTGGTGTAAATGAAACACTAACTTTTACGTCAGGATGGACTGTGCATTTCTCAAATGGATTAGTATATGGAGCATCTCTAGCCAATAACAAAGGCGGCGGAGGTAGTAGTGGTAGTGGTAGTGGTATGGGTAATGGTTTTTTCTAACACTCTACTTTTATAATAATGTTTAAAAAGGATCCTAATGGGATCCTTTTTTTTGTGATATATAAACAAATTAAGTAACTGATGTATAACTATTAAAATTCAAAGCAATGCACGAAACTAATTTAAAAGATGTAAAACTAAACATCGATTCTATTACAAAACAAGATAACGGAGATTGGAAAGCAACAGGATGGATTGGATTTACCACTCCTAGCACATTAATAACAAACATATTTATAGGTGAAAATATAATCGACGTTAATTGGGAACAAAGACCCGACGTTTCAGATTTTTACAAAGGCAATATCCAAGGATGTATTGGGTTTAATATAACAATACCGCACGAAGATATTAATAAAAAGTTATGGATTAGTTTAAACGGCCTTGATGCTATTGAATTCATTTCTTTAGGTAAATGGGCAACTCAGTCCTCTGGTTTTAATAGAACAGATAAAGATGTTATAGTTGTTGATAATTTTTATGCAGATCCTGACTTAGTTAGAGAGTATGCAATGACTAATTTAGAATTTGCAGGATCAGACTATCATAAAGGAGAAAGATCTCAATCTAGATATATTTTAGATGGAACTAAACAAAAATTAGAAGAAGTACTTGGTAGAAGAATAACAAATTGGAATAATGGCGGATACGCAAATGGAGTTTTTCAATTTTGTATAGCAGATCAACCTATAGTATATCATGTAGATTCTCAAATGTATGCGGCTATGGTTTATTTAACACCAGGAGCTCCACCTCAAACAGGAACTGCGATGTATCGTAGCAAATCTACAGGTATTAGTTCATTCCCAGGTCAAGAATCAAGAATGGGAGATGAATACTACAAAACATTTAAAGGATTAAGTAACGATATGAACTTCTATGATGGAACTCAGTTTGAAAAGATTGATGATATCGGAAATGTATATAATAGACTGGTAATTTTTAACTCATCACAACTGCACGCAGCAACAGAATATTTCGGAGACGCAATTAACAATGCAAGATTTTTCCACATGTTCTTTTTCGACGTAGAATAATAAAAATATATTAAATGAAAATTAACGTAATTACAAGATGTACTAGAACATCGAATTTATTAAAGATTAAACCAACAGTATTTGATACAGTAAAGTCAGAAGGAATAGAAATCCATTGGCATATAATGTTTGATACAGGGGCATTGAAAGATATCGACGCAGAAATATTAGCAGAATTAGATCAAGCAAATACAACGATCCATTTTATTAAAGGTAAAAAAGGAGGTATGATGTACCCTGAAACTACTGATTTAATAAGAAGCATTAAAACTGGGTGGTTTTATCTACTAGATGATGATAATATAATGCACCCTGAATTTTATCAAAGAGTTAGAGATGCTGCAGCACAGCCATCTAATTCAGGAAAACAAGTGATTATGGTTGGCCAAGCAGTTGATGGTAAGGATTTTACCGGATTGCAATATAGAGAAGCAACTCCAGAATCAACAGGGTTTAGAAAAACAGATATCGCTCAAATTTTATTTAGCGGAGAACTTTTAGAAACTTATGGATTTACAGCAAGCTATGCAGCAGACGGCTACTTTATAGAGGAGGTATATACGAACAACCCTAGTACATTTGTTTGGATTAATGAAGTTCTATCATATTATAACTTTTTAGAAAAAGAATCAACTCCTAAATTGCCAAGGGTATTATACATTGGAGAAGGCAGACCAGATTTAAAAACAACTAAAGTATTAGATTACGAAGATGAAAACCTAGAAGTTAGATATTTAACTGACGACAGTGAAGTTAGACGTGTAATTTCAGAATTTAAACCTGATACTATAGTAACTCGAGGAGAAAGTTCTAATTCTTTTCCAAATTTATGTAGATTACCTCTTCAATTTAGAAGAAAATGGATAAACATAAATAATGACGAAGATCTATCAAGAGTCGGCGATATTGCATATAGTGTTTCTGAAAATGCAATGCTAGATCCAACAAACATGGATGATCAAAGTTTAATATCATTTACAACTCCTATTTATAACACTGGTGAAAAACTATGGCATACTTACGAATCAGTTGCTAATCAAACGTATCAAAACTGGGAATGGATCTTAATGAACGATTCAACAGATGGCGGAAAAACACTTAAAATTGCAGAGCAGATCGCAGAAAATGACCCAAGGGTAACAGTGTACGACTTTAGAAAAAAGTCAGGTGGTGTTATTGGTGAAGTTAAGTGGAGAGCTAATGTAATGGCTAGAGGATATATTATCGCAGAACTAGATCATGATGATTTATTAGCAGTTAACTGTGCTCAAGATTTACATAATGCAGCACAGAAGCATCCTGAATGTGGTTTCTTTTATGGAGATACGGCAGAGGTTACTGAAGATTGGGAAAACCACACATACGGACCAGGATTTGCATTAGGGTATGGCAACTATAGAGAAGAAGAATATCAAGGTAAAATGTTATCACCTGCTAATCAACAAAATATTAATCCAAAAACAATTAGACATATAGTTGGTGTTCCTAATCATATTAGAGCATGGCGAAGATCTACTTACTTTGAAATCGGAGGACATAATAGAAGTTTAACCGTTGTTGATGATTATGAATTAATCGTTAGAACATTCCTAAAAACTAGAATGTGTAAGATACCTAAATTAAGTTATATTCAATTTTTATATAGTAATCAAGGTCATAGAAATACTCATGATTTGTCAAGAGCAGATATACAAAGAAGAACTAGAACAATAGCAGCTCATTATAATGAGCAAATTAAAGCAAGGTTTGAAGAACTAGGCCAACATGATTGGGCGTATGAAGAAGCACCTCACTATCCTATACATGCAAAATCTAGATATGGAAAAGAAGAAGGAGTAGTAAATATAACTTACAACGAAAATGAATAGTTATATATTTAAACCAGAAGAAAATCACGCTCAAGAATATTATTGGTTTGATAAAGGCTTTTCTAGAGAAGAACTTACATGGATAGAAGACGGAGTAAATAGAATAGAATACACCAGAGCAGTAACAGAAGCAGGTGAGACAAGTGACAGGAAATCTAATATTAAATGGATTCCACAAAATCAAGAGTGGCAATGGCTATATGAAAAAATAATTTCAATGGCGGATGAAGCTAATAAAGAAATGTGGAAATTTGATTTACATTCTACTCCAGAACAAATACAATATACTGAATATGAATCCAGCGAATTAGGTAAATATGACTGGCATCAAGACATTGGATCTAATGAACTTTCAATTAGGAAGGTATCAATAACTGTTCAATTATCAGATAGTAACGAATATGAGGGAGGAGACTTGTGTTTTTGGCAGGGAGGAGATTCATTAGAGGCAAATACAATAACGGCGCCTAGGGGAAAAGGAAATGTAGTTTTATTTCCTAGTTATTTAGTACATGCTGTAAAGCCGGTTACCAAAGGAACTAGAAAATCATTTGTCCTGTGGCTAGGTGGTGGACATTATAAATAATAAGTATGGGATATCCAAACATGAATTGCATTAATATTACGATTTACGTCCATCATATGGAGGTAGATGCTTTATTTGATTTTATCAATGAGAGAACTGATAGATTACCAGAATACTGGATTAATCCAAAAGATCTTCCAGAAAGTATATCAGGTGGATTCTTAGAAATCACAGTTAATTATGAAGTATATACCAGAATAAGAGAAGTCAGAGAGCATTCAACCTGGATGAATCTATAAACTTTTTATTGTTTTCATATATAATAAGTATATGGCAAATAAAAAAATACAAAGAAAAATTACAGTAAAGTCTCCAAAGATTGGAGAGAAATACTACTTTAATTTTGCAGGTTCTACGTTATTTGGAATCCTTCTTAAAGAATCTAAAAGCTTATCAAAACATTATAATGAAAAATGGTATACTATGGAATTAGATGGTACCAAATATCCTATAAGCATTAGAGAAATAGCATTAACCCGTAAAGAATTAAAAAATGTATAGCTCTAGCGAATTAAAAGGTATGTTGTTTATAGATATAGAGACATGCACTCAATACAAAAACCTTAGTGATTTAGAAAAGAATGGACCTGATGGTCTATCAGAACTTTGGGCTAAAAAGGCAGATAGCATTAGATTATACGAAGAAGACAAGAGAGAATTGTCAAATACTGAGCTCTATAAGAATGCAAGTATGTTTCCTGAATTTGGAAAGATTAATACAATATCTATAGGTCAAATATCATTCGACGAAATAGGCATGCCAGTATCTTCTAAAATTAAATCTTTTTATGGAGAAAATGAGCATATTCTTTTAGAGGATTTTAACAATACAATGCGTGCAGTATTTTCTAAAAATGCAAGTGTAAAGTTAATCGGACATAATATTAAAAAGTTCGATATGCCATGGATCGTAAAGAGATCCCTAATTAACGGTATTATGCCAGTTGCTCAATTTCACTTTCAAAAACAAAAACCTTGGGAAAACTGTCTACTAGATACATTTGAGATCTGGAAGTTTGGAGGATATAATAGTTCATCACTAGATTTAATATGTAATCTATTTAATATCCCGTCGCCGAAGGATGCTATGAAAAACTACGAGGTTTCTGAACATTACTGGAATGGAAACATAGAAAACATTATGAAATACTGTGAAGGAGATGTTAAAGCAACTATGAATGTTATGCTTAAAATGTCAAACATGGAAATTATTTAAAAATAATTTAAAGTTTTTTCACCAGGATTTTTTTATATCAAATAAAAGGTTTATATTTACATATAACAAATAAACAAACACTATGGACAATTTTGACTTTGAAGAAGATTTTAACGAAGAATATGAAGAAGGAACTCCTGAATCATCAGAACACCTTGGACACCTCAAGGACCGCCTTGCACGTGCAAACTACGAAGCTATAGTTAAACACGGAATCGACAAGGATAAAACACGGGATCCTGATATGATCAGGCATATTATAGAAGAGACCATGTTTTACTTTGAAGAACTTGAAGAGTACGAAAAGTGTGCAGAACTAAAGAGAGAGATAGAATCCTTTAAACAAGATATATAATACATGGAAGATAATATGCATATCGCTAGAATTGCAACGGCATTAGAGAAGATCGCAGTATTGATGGAAAATACAGAACGTAGAGAAATCAATTTAACAAGAAAAAATAAAATTGAAGAATCTAAGGTTATAAAAGCAAAATCAAAGCAACAACTAATGGAAGCTAAGATGAGAGCTATTAACTCTCGTAGCGCTAACAAGAAAAAAGATTAATGAAATATTACGAGATACTTAATGTAAGTAAGGAGGCAACTCAAGCTGATATTAAAAAAGCGTACAGAAATCTCGTTAAATTACACCATCCTGATAAGGGTGGTTCTGAAGATAACTTTAAAAACATTTCACAAGCGTATGAAACTTTAAGTGATTCCAAAAAGAAACAGGAATATGATCTTAAAAATAGTTTTAGATCAGATGGCTTCGACAATTTCTTTAATCAATTTGGTGGAGATTTCTCAAATATGTTTGATAACGCATTTAATCAAAATGCAAGAGGGCACGATATTACAATTAGAATTAGATTAACATTAGAGGAAGTTTATAATGGAACTACTAAAAGAATAGATACCGGTCAATCTGCTTTTAACGTTAATATACCTAAAGGAATTCACGAAGGAGCTAAGCTAAAATTAAGAGGTAAAGGGATGTCACATCCTGTTAATTCAACAGCACCTAAAGGAGATGTTATTCTAATAATGAATATCATGCCAGATCCTGAAATGATAGTAACTAATGGAGATATTTGGATAGATTATAACCTTCCATTTTACGACATGATACTAGGAGGAGATTTTGAAGTATCAACTAAAGTCAATAGTGTTAAGGTAAAAGTTCCAAAGGGATCGTATGACGGTAAGATTTTAAGAATTTTAGGCATGGGATTTCCGATATATAATAAGAATCACAATGGAAACTTAATGATCAAATTAAGAGCAGCCACCGTTGATTTAAGTGAAAAACAGTTAGAACATATTCAACAAATTAAAGAGTTAAGCAATGTATGATTTAGGAGATACTCCCGAAAAGAACGATTCAAATAGAATTGATAAACTCAGAGAAGGATCGAAAGAGACTATGATGAACATGATATATAATGCGGTAGTGGACGAAGAGGAAAGAGCACTTAAAAGCGAAACAGATCCTGGTGAAAAAGTATTAGCGTTAACAAACATATTAAACTTTTTTCTAGAAATAGAAGAGTATGAAAAGTGTTCTAACATTAAAAAAATTATCGACAAAATAAAATGTTAATAATAAAGGTAGAAAAAGGAAACATAGAAAAGGCTTTAAAGTCATTTAAATATAAAGTAAATAGAACAGGGCAAACCAAGGCCCTTCGCGAAGGAAAAGATTACACCAAACCTTCGGAAGCAAAGCGTACTAAAATGCAAAAAGCAAAATACGTAGAGCAAAAATTCAACAACCCAGAATAACATTTGATAATATAATATCATTATATTTTTTTTCATACAATGGGTAGTATCTTAAAGTACTATCTAATATATACTGTATATTGAAAAAGATAAAAATAAAAGTAATCAAATGAAAGATATTCTAGGAGAAGACAGGGACTCTTTAATGAGATCTTCGTACTATACCATTACAAGAAACTTCACAAAGACCGTGAACCGATTTGTCGTTTTCAAAGAAGGAAATGATATAATCGAAATACCCCATGGTATTGGTCAAAGAAGCGAATTTATCGATATCTTAGTAGAGTATTTTGAAAGACTAGAAGAATATGAAAAGTGTGATAAATTAATGAAATTAAAAGAACTTGTTACAATGGCAGGGGATTAAACATAGCACCATAATATATGAAGAAGAATTCTGATAACAAAACCGGAAACGAAAACAACAGAATTAACCGACGCAAAGTCATTATTAAACCAGCAGATATTAAAGCACAATTAAGGCAATCTCAAAAAGCGTATTTACAAAACATACTAGAGAACGAGATTACATTTTGCTCTGGGCCAGCTGGAACTTCGAAAACATTTACAGCATGTTACGCTGCATTAAAATTATTTGCAGATAACAAAATTAAAAACATTATTTTATGTAAGCCTATTCAAGAGGCTGGTGAGAAACTTGGATTTCTACCTGGAGACATCGGTGAAAAAATCGATCCATACATGCAATCTTATATTTCTAACTTAACAAAAATAGTTGGACCAGTATTAACTGAACAATTAGTACAATCTGAAATTATTCAATTTAGACCTTTAGCATTTATGCGAGGAGACACATATGATGACGCACTCATGATACTTGATGAGGCTCAGAACGCAACCTTTAAACAATTAATGTTATTTGTTACCAGAATGGGAAAGACCTCTAAAGTGATCGTAACAGGTGACGTTAGCCAATACGATATTTCTAAAAACGCAGCAGGTATTGAACCATTTACTAAATTAATGGAAGGAATCAAAGGGGTAGGGCACCACAAATTCACACAAAAAGATATCGTAAGAGCTAAAATCCTAATAGATGTTGTTGAAAGATATGATAAGTGGAAATTAGAAAACGAATAAGTAAACTATTTTAAATATTTAAGTATAATACCTAAATATTAAATAACATGTCCACTCAAATATTACTTAAAGGATCATTCAATAACGATAACAAAATTACCGAAGTTGGAATCGATGAAGCAGGAAGAGGAGCACTTGCAGGTCCAGTCACAGTAGCTGCCTGTATAATGCCACAGGGATTTCAACATCCATTAATTAAAGATTCAAAACTTCTAAACGAGAAAAATAGAAAAATAGCGCTAGACATTATTGAAAACAATGCAATTGCGTATATAGTGAAACATGTTAATGTTGACGACATTGAAAACACAAACATACTTAGAGCAACGCTAGAAGGTATGCGAAGATGTTTAGTAGATCTAGATCAAAATGCTAACTTCGATTTTATATTAGTAGATGGCGATCAATTCCACGGTTTTGAAGGCATGCCATTTGAAACCGTAATAGGTGGAGACAACAAATATACTTCTATTGCTGCTGCTTCAATTTTAGCTAAAACAAGCAGAGATTCTCTTATGAAAGAATTAAGCGAACAAGATGAGTTTATCCAGTACGGATGGAATTCAAATAAAGGATATGGAACCAAACAACATATAACTGCTATTAGAGAATCAGGACCTAATGAGCATCACAGGCCAAGTTTTATTTCTCATTTATTAACTACAACCGGAGAATTATTTTGAGAGGATTAATAGCAGGTGTCGCGCTTTTTACAATTGGACAAGCGATGATATGGATTCAAACAAACGGTCAGTTTATATGGCCATGGTTTAAAAAGAATCCTTTACTAATTTCATTAACAGGTGGAACAGTTATAAGCTATATGTTTATATATGCAACAAGATATATTGCAGAATATTATGATGGAGCAATTTGGCCAGGAAGATTTATAGGATTTGCGTGTGGGATATTTACATTTACAGCATTAACTTACGTTTTAATGAATGAGGGAATTACGACAAAAACCGCAGTTTGCTTGTTACTTGCATTTTGCATATTATGCGTTCAGACTTTTTGGAAATAAACTTGACTGCCAGTCGAGCGATTAGGGACTTAGGTCCCTTTTTTTATGCAGTTGCGTTTCTTATCTATAGTGATTATAAATTACAAAATAAACTACTCTAGATTTTTTTATATCATTTAAATTGATTATATTTACATATAACAAATACTAAATACCATGAGCAAGGAACTTACTAATGACGTACAACAATTCATCAATACCTTTGGAAAGAAAATTGTTGATTCAGATGCAAAAATAATTGAAAAATATGGTAATGACCAGTGGATCAAACTTCCTAGCATCTTGCAAGCTTTAGGATCAATTTCTGAAGGAGATGGTACACTAAAGACATTCTCATTAGGAAGTACTGATGACTATGGTTTTATACAATCTTCTGATCATATATTGAAAGCATATAGTAAAGAGCATGCTTGCTTAAAGGCTGCGATACTATCTGGTAATATGGAGTGGTTTACAACTGGTTTTTATGGAGCTGAACTAGTTGATCTTGATGAACTTATTAAATCAACCAGAAAACAAATAGAATTACAGACTGAAAGATTAAGCAATTTACTTAATTGTTAATAACTTTTGAAAAAGAATCCCTCTAGATTTTTTTATATCATTTAAATTGATTATATTTACTATATAACTAATAAACACCACAAATTATGAAATTAATTAAAAGAACAAAATTACAGTATTTTATCGATGTAAACGGAATGGATGTATTAAGTACTAGCAGTATGGAAACAATTACCATAATTGATGGTGCTGAAATGATCAGCTTAGAAGAGGCTGAGAAATATATGTTTGAAAGCTACTTTAGCTTTATGTGGAATACTGTTGCAGAATTCTGTGGAGTTACAGAATGGAACGAAGAAGAATTTGAAGCTAATAGTTTATACTCTAGTTAATATGACACAAGCAGAAATAGATCAACAAATGCAAAACGACCTAGATGATCACTTAGAACAGTGCGGTACTTGGGGAAGATAATTAATAATTTAAAACAAATAATATGAAAGTTTACTTAGCATTTATGAGAGTTGCATATGAAGGAATATACGAAAACAGCATGAAGTTATTTAAAAGTAAGACAGAGGCTGGAAAGCATATATGTGCGTTAAGAAAAGCACACGGTACCTTCACCATTACTTATGAAATAGAAGAAATGGAAGTAAACTAATGAATAAAGACTGGTATGTTTATATCGTAAAGTGCTCAGATAATTCTCTATATACTGGAATTACAGTCGATCTTGAACGCAGGGTTGTAGAGCATAACACTTCTAAGAAGGGTGCAAAGTATACAAAGTCAAGGAGACCAGTTCATCTAGTGTACTCTGAGACACAGC
>Ga0115007_10001088_pt1 | contig 17659 bp, 11 predicted proteins | sample ArcOceMetagenome_2_FD_87166 | JGI IMG/M metagenome (GOLD analysis project Ga0115007, IMG submission 87166) | Marine eukaryotic phytoplankton communities from Arctic Ocean - Arctic Ocean ARC135M Metagenome | ecosystem: Environmental > Aquatic > Marine > Oceanic | place: Arctic Ocean | collected... | reverse complement strand
CCCGCCTAACGCACCCAGCGGAATAATCGCGGTAACGCCGTCTTGCGCATCGCCAGGTTTAAAACAATACCGCAAAGAAAATGACTGCCCCGCCACTTCAATGCTATCGGGAAATTGCTCAACAACTTCATCACCATCGGCCGTTAATAAAACATCACTGCGACTAAGAAAAAGTTTTTTCTGCTCTTCGGGATTCGCTTTTTTTAACCACTGCTCTAAGCCACGACGACTCAACACATTGTCGGGTAAATGCCGCTGATAAAATGCTGCTAGCGCGACCTCATCAACCAATAAATCTCGACGTCGAACCTTTTCTTCTAACAATGTGATTTCAGCAATCAAATCAATATTGTGCTGCCAAAAAAGCGCACGCTTGCGGAGTTTTTCATTGGCTTGTAAATGACCCGCCGCTAAGGCCTGCTGAATAAACACCAGTCGCGCAGCCTCAGCATCAATCTGCTCAAAAGCGATTAACTGCCGACTCGCTAACACCAAGCCATAGAGAGTCGTGCTACGAAATGCCATCACTTGGCCACGCTTGGCATCCCAGTGCGGCTCGTTATATTCGTGCTTAACCAAATGCGGTACGGCGGCAATAACCCACAGCGGATCTATCGCAGCAATAGAGCGCGCATAAACCTTACGGGTTTCGACAATTTCAGCCGACATAACCCACTGCGGAGCGGACTTAAATTGCGATGATGCAGGAAACAAAAAGAATTTAAGATTTCTTGCGCCGCGGTACTCGCCTTTGTTTTCTTTTAAGCCAAGATTAGACGGTAAACCGGTTAATAATGCGCAGTGTATTTTTTCAATATCGGCGGTACTAAAAATGAACTGATGTAAATCATCAACGTTATCGCCGCTCTCATTAGTTAACCACTCACGAGTAGGCTTAACATCCGCTTTCTTAGCGTTCGGATTTTGAGGCTCCGTTTTAGATGACGGGTTATTTCGATGCTTATTTTGAAGCAACGGTTTAACCGACAGTAATAGTTGACGATGTAGGTCACGCCATTCACGCATACGTGGATAAGAGAGATAACTCTTTTTACACAGCTTACGTAAGTGATTTTCACTCAGCTCGACACGATGCTCTTCATAGTAATGCCAGAGGTTTATCCATGCTAAAAAATCAGAGCGTTTATGCCAAAAGCGACGATGCGATTGATCGGCCGCCTGCCTTTTATCCGCTGGCATTTCACGCGGATCTTGCACCGCTAAGGCGCTTACAATAATTAATATATCGTCTACATTCTGTTGCTGTATTGACGCCAGTAACATTCGCCCTAAACGCGGATCAACCGGAAGACGCGCCAAATCACGACCTATAGCCGTCAGCTTGCCCTGCTCATTCAGCGCACCTAATTCTTCTAAGGTTTTGAGGCCCGAACGAATCTGCCGACCATCGGGCTGCTCCATAAAAGGAAACTGCGCAATATCGCCTATATCCAGACCCTTCATTTGCAATACTACGGCAGCCAAATTGGTCCGCAGTAATTCAGGCTCGGTAAACTCAGGCCGTGATTTAAAATCATCTTCGGTATAGAGTCGGTAACACACGCCAGGCGCTAAACGACCACAACGCCCTGCTCGCTGGTTAGCGCTGGCCTGTGAAATCGCCTCTAAGGGCAATCGTTGTAACTTGCTGCGCGCGCTATAACGACTAATACGCGCAATGCCTGAGTCAATAACATAGCCAATACCCGGCACAGTTACCGAGGTTTCAGCTACATTGGTGGCTAATATTACACGTCGTCTTAACGACGTTTGACGGTTAACCGTAAAGATACGCTGCTGCTCTTTTTGGCTTAAACGCGCATAGAGCGGCAGTATTTCAAATTGCGATTCATCGCGTTTTAAAAACTGACTTAAATCGCGAATTTCACGTTCACCCGGTAAAAACACTAAAACATCTCGCGGCCCAACACGCTTGCCAGCGCTATCATTCTGATCAATTTGCGCTAAGGCATTTCGAACGCGCGCATTCACATCGGCGGTGCTATCAATACGATCACTTGACGCATTGTCGTTTAAGGGCTGATTAGATGTTTTGTTCGCCGCACTATCATTTGCTTCGGCATTAAATTCAGTATGTTCTTCGAGGTATTCAATATCAACAGGAAAACTTCGGCCTGAAATTTCAATAACCGGTGCGCCACTAAAGTGCTCGGCAAAACGTTCGACGTCAATGGTCGCCGAGGTCACAATTAATTTAAGGTCGGGCCGCTTGGGCAGTATGATTTTTAAATAACCCAATAGAAAATCGATATTAAGACTGCGCTCATGCGCTTCATCGATAATTAAGGTGTCGTAGTCACGCAAATATCGATCATTAGCAATGGCCGCTAGTAATATGCCATCGGTCATTACCTTAATGCGCGTACTCTCGTTATATTGATCATTAAAACGAAAGTGAAAACCGACCGCCGACCCTAATGGCACGTCTAACTCTTCGGCAATACGTGCCGCCACCGTGCGCGCCGCTAAGCGTCGCGGTTGGGTATGGCCAATACGACCGGTAATACCACGACCTAACTCGGCACAGATTTTTGGAATTTGAGTGGTTTTACCTGAACCGGTTTCACCCGCAATAATGACCACTTGATGCTGTTGAATCGCTTCTGCAATTTGGTCGCGACAAGCGGCAACAGGTAAAGCTTCGGGATATTGAATATGAGGGAAGCTGCTTTTACGAAGGGCAACGATTTTAAGTGAGGCCGTTATTTTATCGAGTAAACGCTGTGCATCTTGGGTAAAAGGCAGGCCTTTATCGGCGCGTTCTTTTATTTTTTGCAAGCGCTGACGAAACACGTATTGATCACGGATCAATACGTCGCCTAATAGTTTCTCAATGGCTTTATGGCAGGCGGGTAATTGCTCTGCCGTAGGTAAGTCTGTAATAGGTAACTCAGTTATAGGTAGCTCAGTAATGGCTGGTTTCACTTGCTCAAATCATTAATCATGCACTATTGCTGGCATCGGCATCACGCAATTCACGGCGTAATATTTTACCGACATTCGATTTCGGCAAGTCATCAATAAAGGCCACTAAACTCGGCACTTTATAAGGCGTTAATTGGGTACGACAAAAAGCAATAATTTCTTCGCTGGTTAGAGACGAGTCCAACTTAACCACATACACTTTCACTTTTTCGCCGGCACGTTCATCCTTAACACCAATAACCGCACATTCTAATACTTTATCATGGCTACTGATAACATTTTCCAATTCATTCGGATAAACATTAAAGCCCGAGACAATAATCATATCTTTTTTGCGGTCAACAAGCTGCGGAAAACCATCTTCATCAATAACAGCAATATCACCGGTAGCAAACCAGCCATCAGTACTTAATACTTCAGCACTTTTTTCCGGCTGCTGCCAATAACCTTGCATGACCTGAGGACCGCGCACACAGAGCTCGCCTTTTTCACCACAGGGCAAGGCATTGCCTTCGCCATCAATAACTTTTAATTCTGTACCGGGTGCAGTAACACCAATAGAGCCGAGTTTACGCCCTACTCCCCCGGTATTAATCGATACCACTGGTGATGTCTCGGTTAAACCGTAGCCTTCATTAATTTCAACACCGGTTGTGTTATACCAGCGTTGAGCTGCATCGCTGGTTAAAGCCATGCCGCCCGAAACAGTCATCGACAAATTGGAGAAATCTAAGGCTTTAAAATCATCGCGTGCGCACAAGGCAACAAATAAGGTGTTTAAACCGTAGAACACACTAAACGGCCAAGCCGACATCGTTTTAACCATAGAAGGCAAATCACGCGGATTAGCAATCAACAAGCAATGTCGCCCTTGGCTAACCAAAAAGGCACATGCTGAGCAGGCAAAAATATGATACAGGGGCAAAGGCAACACAGCGGTTGAATTAACCTCATCTTCGGGCGCGCCAAACGCTTTAAATAACAACTTTTGCTGCGCAACATTAGACAGTAAGCTTCTATGACTCAACATAGCGCCTTTTGATAACCCTGTAGTGCCGCCGGTGTACTGCAGTAACGCAAGATCATCCACAGCGATATTCGGATCTTGAAATTCACCTTTTTGGCCTAGCTTTAAACAGCCACGCAGTGTTAACGCATTAGGAATGGAATACGCCGGCACGGCACGCTTAATATAACGCATAGCAAAGTTAATTAAGGTGCGCGATAAGGTACCGTGTAAATCGGCAATCTCGGTGACAATAACATGGCGAATGCCGGTTTTAGGAATAACGTCTTGTACTGAGTGCGCAACATTGGCAAGCACCACTAAGGCTTTAGCACCCGAGTCGTTAAATTGATGCACTAACTCACGTTCGGTATAGAGTGGATTAGTATTGACCACCACAAGGCCTGCTTTTATTGCGCCGAAGAAAACGACCGGATACTGAATAACATTGGGTAGTTGAATAGCTAGTCGATCGCCCTTTTGCAAATCGGTGTGCTGCTGAATATAAATAGCGAAGGCATCGGATAACGCATTAAGCTGCGCAAAATTAATGGAATGACCCAAGCTGGTAAAGGCAAGATTTTCTGGCTGCTTAGAGGCGGTAGTGGTGAGCAACTCCGCCAAATGGCTGTCTGTTATTTCATCAATCGTGCTAGCTATATTCACGCGCTGCTGCAATGCAGTAATGGCTTCATTTATTTGCACATCAATTACCTTTATTAAGGGTTACGAATTACTATCCGTTTTAGTCGGCCAGCTTATGAGCGCTTTAATTGCTCAGTTTACCGGATCATTTTTTTAGTCATGTTAGCGTGAACCGCATCTGCAGGCAATTTAAAGAAAGATAACCTAGCAATTTTTTAATAAGCGAGCGATTCGACCAGTAAAAAACGATTTATCCAAAGAAATTGGCTACTTTTTGTTAGCACTTGCTGTAATACTTTCATTCTTTATTTATGATTAACTTATTGTCATTCTTTTAATGATCGAATCAATACAATAAACAACTGACTGAACATCAACCCATCGAGGAATTTTTGTGTCCACTGCTAGCCCATCGCTTATTACTAACTATTGCTATAGAGACATTACATTAGACCAAACGGTATCGGTTTCACGCACCATTACCGCTGACGATATCACGCTGTTTGCGGCTTTATCGGGCGACTTAAACCCTGTCCATCTTGATGCCGATTATGCGGCGACTACGCCATTTGGCAAGCCCATAGCCCACGGCATGCTTTGTGGTGCGCTAATATCCGCCACGGTCGCCATGAACTTTCCCGGTCCGGGCAGTATTTACCGAAGCCAAACCATTAAATTCAGCAAGCCTGTTTTTATTAATGATGAGCTAACTATTCATATTAGTGTTAAAGAAAAGCAAGACCGTCTTAAGCTGGTAACGCTCAGTTGCGTCATTAAAAACCAGCATGGCAAAACGGTTGCAACGGGCGAATCGGGGGTCATTGCACCCAGTCAAAAAGTATCTATAGAGGCGGCAACATTGCCGGAAATCAGCTTAGGCAACCAGCCATACAAAATTTAATGGCTGCCTATTAGCTGGAGGGCTAACGAGAGGTAGAGGTAGATAAAAATAAAGAGAAAGAAGGAAAAAGAAAGAGTAAAAAAACTGAAAATGAGATAGGCATTAAAAAACACCTATCTCATTTTATAGACCTACAACGTTCTCCCTAAATGCGTTTTTAAAACCAGTGGCGACCCTTTACTAAAGTCATCCAGTTTTATTAACTCATCAAAGCTCACCGGCTTAGAAAAGAAATAGCCTTGAATATAGTCACACCCCATCGATTGTAAAGCCGTTAATTGCTCTTGGGTTTCAACGCCCTCGGCAACCACTTTATAGCCCATTGAATGAGACATATTAATGACTGCCTGCACAATGCCCTGGCTTTCAGTGCCTGAGCCCACATTATCAATAAAGGCTTTATCAATTTTAATTTTATCAATCGGCAACATCTGCACATAGCGTAAACTTGAATAACCTGAACCAAAATCATCAATCGCCACGCGAACACCCATTTTTGTCAGCTGGCTAAGCACCGCTGCAATGCGAGTAATGTTTTCTAAGAAAATATTCTCAGTCACTTCAACAACCAACATGGAAGGGTCGACATTATGCTTAACCAGCGCCTTAGAAATAAGCTGCGGGACATCCTGAAATTGAAACTGCAAGGGTGAGACGTTAATTGCAACCCATTTTTTAACGCCCATTTCACTTAGCCGGCTAAGCTTTGCAAAGGCCATCGCAATAACCTGCTCGCCCACATCAAGAATTAATCCGCTATTTTCAGCGACATCAATCACTTCTTGAATATTCCACTGCGGGTCCATATCGGGCCAGCGGAAAAGTGCTTCGCAACCCACAAAGCATTTCGATTCATTACACATGACCGGCTGAAACGCGAGATCAAAAGACTGCTTTTCAATAGCCAACTTTAAGGCATTACGAATATCTTTTTCGCGAAAGCGCTCACGCTCAATGGCAGCATTATAAAGTACACAACTACTGCCAATATGTTTTTTCTGCTTGCCCACTTGCACAGCCGAATAAACTGACTGCATTAAATCATCTAAGCTGCCACCGTCTTTAGGAAAAACAGCAAGCCCCATGGTTAAACTTAAGCCGAGACGTTCACCATTTTGCAACGACATCGTCGCGCAACTATCAATAAGTTTTTGACACAACTCATGTGCAGACCATGTGGCTACATTACTTTTAAAGATAATAATATATTCATCACCCGAAAGCCTAGCGACATGACTGGTATGCTCAGAATACCCTCTTAACACATCGGCAAAATCACGCAATACGCCATCGCCAATACGATACCCATAAGTATCATTAATCTGAGTGAAATCGTTAATATCAACCAATGCCGCAGTAAAACCTTCACCCGAGGCCAAGCTTTCGCTGGCCAGCACAGCAAACTGCGATTCAAAATGATTACGATTAGGCAAGCCGGTTAATACATCATGATTAGCTACGCGCCAAATTTCTCGCTCTCGCTCAACCTGCTCGTGCATTTCAATACAAGAACCAATTACACATAACGAACTCTTAGCGCCAAAAGAACTGAGCTCACCATTAATTAAAAACCATCGAAAAGAACCACAGCGGCTCATAATACGACAGCGAATATTAATCGCCTTACCTTTTTTAAGTGTCAGGTTTAGCTCTTCAATAAGTTCTTTTTTATCATCTGTATGAATGCGAAGTAACAAATCATCTGCAGGGATAGCTTTCGTTGGCTCAATACCCAACAAACTCTGACTTTTGCCTGCTATATCCATTGTTTGGTTACGAACGTCAAACAGCCAAGTAACCGCATTAGCAATATCAAGGACTAAATTTAATCGGTTAACCGTATTTTGTAGCTCATCAGTGGTCAGCTCTACGCGCTTAGTAGAGGTTTTTAATGCCTGAGTACGACGGGCCACAATAACATCAAGATTTTGATTCGCTTCTAACAAACGCTGATTAATACCAAACAACTCTGTACTTTTTCTTTCAAGTAGTACTTCGGCTTGCATGCGAGCATCTTTTTCGCGACCAATTTTTTTTCGCAAATAACCTAGCTCTATTTCAATGCTACTCTGCGTCATGACTGCCTCACAGAGATCAAGGTATGGAACTCAGTCTTTGTATTTAAATGCTTCATAGAAACCGATAGCGTTTGCTGATAATACTCTCCGCAGCCATCAATAAGCCCTTTTGCCAAATGAGCAAACGGCCGACAGGATCGATATTCCATAACTATTTCTTTGCTATTAATATTTTGAATATTGAACGAAGGAAGCTCAGCATCAGGATAGAGCTTAAGCACTTCTTTGTGAATAATGGTTTCAAGCGAACAGAGTAAATCGATAGCGCCATCAAACTTCAGCGACATGGATTCCATTTGAGCAGCCAGTTTTGGAAACAAAAATAGACCATAGGCTTCCAGTAAATCAGACGCGGGGGTACCGGTTAATTTTTGTAGCTGACCAACAAGGGTAAGTACCTCTTGATGATCATAGGTGCCAACCGCTGTATAGGCGCCACCAGAAGGAAGATCGCAGCCATCCAGCAATGCTGCAGCAATGCTGAAGCCATAGGTGGTTTCGACGAGCTCTATAAATTCTGTAAATATGATTCCTTTCATAGGTATTGCCCTCTCGGGAAGTAAGAAATCATATGTATTTTATCTTTTTATATAAACATCCATTTAGTAATAACGCAGTGAAATAGCGTATTTGAAAAAAATTATTCTTATGAATCTGCCTAAGCAGTCCAAAATAGTCTTATAGGCAAATTTTAATATATTCCTTTAATATAAGTTTAGCCCAACCTTAAAAAAAGCGTTAGTTTATTAGGCAAAATATATATTTTAAATACTAAACGCTTCACATTAAAAATAGCAATCAACCAACCGCCATTCAAGCGCTGCTATTGCCGGCTAAAGCGTCTTTTTCAGCATTTTACATCTTCTGTGTTTTAAAATGACTAAGGACCTCAAAACAAGACGCTTTAGCTATAAGATCGCACCATTGGGGTGCAAGAATAAATTTTCAAGCCTCTCAGCCTATTCTCACCCTTATTCTCACCCTTATTCTCACCCTTATTCTCAGCCTACTCTCAGCCTACTCTCAGCCTTACCACAAGCATAAAAAACTAAGCAAAAGTGTTAGATTTGATCACAAAAACAGACACTCCGGTTATGAAGAATATCTAGCTCTAAATTAATGCAGAAAATAGAACAAGCGCTTTTGTTGCTCTTTGCTTAAACCCTGCATACGGACAATATTCCTAGATGGAATATCATCAACATCATCATATGCGTTAATCGCCTGTTCTAAACTGTCTTCCCGCAAAATATGTACTACTGGATACGGCGCAGCGTTAGTTAAGTTTTCTAGGTCAGCCGGCTCAGTACCGGCAAATTGATAGCGCGGATGAAAGCTAGCCAGCTGATAAACACCCTCCCAGCCGCCCTCGCTAAGTAAATCATTAGCAATTGCCAAAAAATCATTAAAATCGTAAAAGTCTTGCATTACTTTGGGCAACACCAGCAGTGTAGTCTCTAGCTGCTCAACAGGTATCTCATCAAGACGCTGACACTCAGACTGAATAGCCTCCAATGCTGTCGCTGCATCATCAGCCTGGCTAACAAAAATTCGGTGCCTAGCCTCACGAATAGGCTTAAGCGCAAAAGGACATAATTGCAGCCCAATAACAACGTCTTCTAGCCAAGCATTAATCTTTTCTTCTACATCTTTAGACACAATATCACCTTCAAAAAAAGGGTGGCAGCAAACCATTTAAACCCCACAGCCGCTATTGTACGCCAGCCAAAAATAAGAGTATCAATAAGATAAGCATCGATCGCCTATAACATTGCGCTTTCAGGTATGACATTAACCATGGCCACAGGTATCATGAAGGCATAAGGCCAATGCGGAATAACGCAACACAGCCGAACCGAACTAATCAGAACAAAACAAAACAATGACACTTTGATCGATGATACCTAATTAAATGAGTCAAGCCAGCCACAACCAAGCCATTAACTGCACCAGTAGCCAGCAGCTAACTACCGACAAGAATGGCGGACTTCGCTCCTGTCGCTTTGAAGACATCTACTACACAGCAGAACAAGGTGCAGAAGAGTGTGAGCACGTTTTTCTAAAAGGCAATAATCTGCAACAGCGCTGGCAAGATAGCCGCGCGACTAGCAACCCATTTGTAATGGCTGAAACCGGTTTTGGCACTGGGCTTAACTTTCTTGCCTGTTGGGATTTATGGCGTAAAGTGCACAGCGAGAAAACGCAAAATCAAGCACCCAAAACACTGTATTTTTACACCACCGAACTCTACCCATTAACGCGTGCGGCCCTCGAAAAAAGCATTGCTCATTACAACCCTCACCCGCCACTTGCCGAAGCACTGTTTAATCAATATCCCGACCCAATTGGCGGAGAGTATTTACTGAGTTTTGACAACGATACTCAGCATCCCGTTAAACTGATTGTTTTATTGGGTGATGCCACCGAATGCCTCAGTCGACTTGAACATTACCCAACAAGCCACTTAATAAATAGCGACAGCTCCGCTAACAGTGGCCTTATTGTTGATGCCTGGCTTTTAGACGGCTATGCCCCAGCTAAAAACCCTATTATGTGGCAAGACGCGTTATTCACACTGATTGCAAGACATAGCGCCGATGGCACAACGGTTGCGTCTTTTTCAGTGGCACGACAAGTCTGTGATCAACTTAGGGCCAATAGCTTTGTGGTTAACAAAACTAAAGGCTTCAAAAATAAGCGCGACATGTTAATGGCGCATTTTGATAGCCAGCAAATCACAGAAAAAACTGAAAATGTCAGCCATAACCGAAAACGCTCACGCAAGAATTTCAGCCTATCGCCTTGCTACTATCGCTATCCGCCCACCCCCTTATTAAGCAATACGCAACGCAGCGCCATCGTTATAGGTGCAGGAATAGCGGGCTGCACTATCGCCTATAAACTTGCTCAACGCGGCTGGCAAGTATCACTTATCGATGCCGAAAAAACCGTTGCTGGCGCAGCCTCTGGTAATGCCCGCGCAGTTCTCTACGCACGCACAGCACAGCAAAGGTCACAGCTTGCCGATTTTCATGAAGCCGCCTTTCACTATGCCACGCGCTTTTATCAAGCACTTGAAAATAGTGACCTAACGAAAGGTCTTAATGGCATGCTGAAACTTGATGAGCAGTTGAGTGACGAGATGCTCGCATTGAATCCCGAGGCTTATTCACGGCAAAACGTTAACGCCGAACAAGCCAGCCAGCTGAGTGGCATTACCACTCATCATAATGGTATTCATTATCCTGAATCTGGCTGGATAGACCCACTAGCCATTTGCCAATCGTTAACTGCACATCCTAATATTCGTTTTTTTGGTAAAACCAAAATAAGCGCGCTGCAGCATCATAAAGCGAGCTGGACAGTTGAATGCGAGAGCCCTAGAGATAAAGATAAAGGCAATGACGAAGAAAAAGACACTGCCAATAACATAACCGCCGACATTACGATTATTGCTACTGGCCAAATCAGTCATCAATTTGAAAAAACCAGCTGGCTGCCGTTAAGGTCTATGCGCGGACAAACCACGACATTACCTGCAACGCCTACGAGCAGTAATTTGGCTATGGCGGTTTGTCAGCGCGGTTACATTACGCCCGCCGATAATGGTAGTCATTCTATTGGTGCCACCTATGCTATTAAAGATGACAACCCCAAAGTATTAACCGCGGATCACCAAATCAATATCGACAACCTAAACATTATGCTTAGCGATAACTCGCCGTGGCAAAATGAACTAGAAAAGCAGCCTGTCGACAATCTAGAAGGCCGCGTTGGTTTTCGCTGTGTAGCACCCGACTACTTACCCATTGTTGGTCCCATACCGGCTTCCGAAGTGTTTAAGCTGCAATTTGCATGCTTAAAAAAAGATGCCAAACAAACACCGTCTCAACTGGCTTCGCTTGAAAGCGGACTTTATGTCAGCACCGGCTATGGCTCACATGGCTACACCACCGCGCCACTTGCATCCGAAATTTTATTGGCGCAAATTGAAGGCAGCCCCATGCCTATTGGTGATAAACTGCGACAAAGTATTGCTCCCGCACGCTTTCTGGTGCGTCAATTAATACGTGGCACATAAGCTCATGACTGTTTCAAAAATACCCACAAGGTTTTTACTAACGCTCATTCTTGTTTGCGGACAAGCGTTTTCTTATGCTGCGAAACCTTCCCCCTCGCCCATTCACTGCAATGCCGTTAAGACTGACTCCGCGCTTAGCTCTTCAACAAGCTCTTTACCCAAGACTGCGCCAGCAAACTGGCAAGTTAAAGTTCACAACACTTACCCACATCGCAGTAATGCGTTTACCCAAGGGCTTTTTTATCACCAAGAACAGCTCTTTGAGTCGACTGGTCATTATGGTCAATCGAGCATTAGCCAAATTAATATCAACACCGGTGAAATCATTCAACACCGAGCACTCAAAAAAAGCGTCTTCGGTGAAGGCATAACCCTATGGGATAATGAGCTTATTCAACTCACGTGGAAATCAGGGCAAGTCTATCGCTATTCTCTGTCTGATTTTTCCTTACAAAAAACGCAAAAAATCCAAGGCGAAGGCTGGGGCATTACTCATAATGGCCAGTCGTTAATTACCAGCAATGGCTCAGCACAGCTCAGCTTTCGTGACCCATTATCACTAGCAGAACAATCTACGCTTAATGTCAGCTATCTTGGCCGCCCTTTAAAAAATCTCAATGAACTCGAATGGGTAAACGGCTGTATATTGGCCAATATCTGGCAAAGCCCCTATATTGCTATTATTGACCCATCTACTGGGCAAACCAACGGTCTTATCGACCTTAGCCGTATTGTTGCGCATGAGCAAAAAACCGGCACAAGCGAGGTTGCTAATGGCATAGCCTGGTTAGCAGAGAGTCAGCGGCTGTTAATTACAGGTAAATACTGGCAGCGTATCTATGAAATCGAACTGGTTAAAACACCAGCCTCAAAATAAAGCGCAAAAGGCCTAAAGTATGCCTCTGGACCTTTGGCCCACATCAAAAAGCAGCTATACTGTTGAATCGATTGGCGAACCTCTCTACCATGCTATTTATGCCTGTCTCACTATAGAAAGCATCATAGAAAGCATCAAAGAAAGCCAGTACAGAAAACACGCATCGACATCAGCGCCAATAACATTTTCTTAATTACTGTTCAAAGCAAAAAGAAAACCTGACTTTATGAGCGAACTACCTCCCTGCCCTAAATGCGAATCTCCTTATACCTATGCCGATAGAGATTTATTAATTTGTCCTGAATGCGCACATGAATGGTCGATTGATGGCAGTGCGAGTGAATCTGAAGACGCACTTAATATTAAAGACTCGAATGGCAACCCCTTAGCCGACGGTGATTCAGTTACCGTGATTAAAGACCTAAAAATTAAAGGCACATCACTGGTTGTTAAAGTAGGCACTAAAGTAAAAAATATACGCTTAGTCGATAGCGATAATGATATTGATTGTAAAATTGATGGCATTGGCCCAATGAAATTAAAATCCGAATTTGTCAAAAAAGCTTAATGCTTAAACCCTTATTTCTCATTAACGAAAAAAGAATCGCACAACTATGAATGCAGACGTATCCACTTTTACATTAGTTAAAACAACCACTATTGAATCATTGAACATTCAGTACGAAGAATATGAGCATCTCACCACCGGTGCGCGTCATATTCATTTAGCGTCCGACAACAATGAAAATGTATTTATGGTGGCACTGCGCACCGTACCTACCGACTCCACCGGTGTGGCGCACATTCTTGAGCATACAAGCTTATGTGGCAGTACACGCTTTCCGGTACGCGACCCCTTCTTTATGATGATTCGTCGCTCATTGAATACCTTTATGAATGCATTTACCAGTTCAGACTGGACGGCCTATCCTTTTGCTAGCCAAAACAAAAAAGACTTTAACAATTTATTAGAGGTCTATTTAGATGCGGTATTTTTTGCCCGCCTAGACCCTCTCGATTTCTCACAAGAAGGCCATCGCTTAGAATTTGAAGAGCCTACCAATCCAGAAAGTGATTTAGTCTATAAAGGCGTTGTCTTTAACGAAATGAAAGGCGCGATGAGCTCTATCTCTTCCCAGCTTTGGCAAGCCGTTGGCGAATCATTATTTCCTGATACCACTTATGGCGTTAATAGCGGTGGCGAACCCGAAAATATTACCGACTTAAGCTATGAGCAATTACAAGATTTTTACAAGACGCATTATCATCCTGACAACGCCACCTTTGTGACCTTTGGCGATATTAGCGCCAAAGAACATCAATTAAAAATTCAAGAATTTGCACTTAGACACTTTACGCCTTTAAACAAACGCATCGAAGTACCGTTACAAGATAAATTTGATAACGCCATTCGAGTCACAAAAGCCTTTCCGATATCAGAAGAAGAAGCCAAAGGTGATAAAACGCATTTAGTCATGGCTTGGGTACTCGGTAATATCCGCGATCCGCTTGAGCTCATGTCTACACATCTACTATCTGCGGTATTGTTTGAGAATAGCGCATCGCCGTTGCAACTCGCATTAGAAACTACCGACATAGGCACAGCGCCATCGCCATTATGTGGCATGGATGATTCAGGCTTAGAAATGGTATTTGTCTGCGGCGTTGAAGGCAGCAGCGAAGATAAACTTGAGCAACTAGAAGCCCTCGTTTTAAATGCCCTGCAAGGCGTTGCCGATAACGGCGTTGACACAGAACGTATGACAGCATTGTTAGATCAGCTAGAGCTGCAACAGCGTGAAGTTGGCGGCGGTGGTTATCCCTACGGTTTACAAATAATGCTCTCTTGTCTGCCTACCGCCATCCATCGAGGTGATGCCGCAGCTGCATTAAATATTGATCCTATACTGGCTCAGCTACGCGAATCGATTCAAGATCCAATTTTTATTAAATCATTAGTTAAGCGATTACTTATAGACAATCAACACAGAGTCTCATTAGTGATGACGCCAGACACTAAGCTTAGCCAGCAACGTATTGAAGAAGAAAAGCAAAAGCTAGCGGCCATTAAAGCGACGCTAACTGAAGATGAAAAACAAAACATCATTACCACGGCAGCAGCACTTAAAGAGCGCCAAACCGTTGATGATGATCCTGAAATTTTACCTAAAGTAGATTTAAGTGATATTCCGCCAGTAACGGATGTACCTGTTTTTTCAGAACAGCAAATAGCTAAACGCTCTGCCACTTTTTATCCTCAGGGCACTAATGGCCTTAGCTATCAGCAAGTCATAACACAGCTACCCGCATTGAATGAACAGCAATCTTCATTACTCGGGATTCATAACCGAGTACTCACCGATTTAGGTGTGGGCAGTAAAGATTACCTCGCCACCCAAAACTGGCAGACGCAAGTATGCGGTGGTATCAGTGCGCATAGCAGCATTCGTAGTGACCTCAACAATGAGCAAAACGTTAGCGGCTGCTTTACGCTATCGGCTAAGGGCTTAAACATCCATAACGATGCCATTAGTGATTTACTCTATCAAACCTATCAACACGCCCGCTTTGATGAGCCACAACGTATTCGTGAACTCATTGCTCAGTCGCGTGCGCGCGCTGAACAGTCCGTCACAGGCAATGGTCACAGCTTAGCAATGGCGTTAGCTTCACAAGGTTTTAGCCCCACAGCCAAGCTTAGCCATGCCAGCAGCGGCATTCTTGGCATACAGAATCTAAAAGCACTCGATGACTCACTTGAAAACTCTGCATCGTTAAATGCGCTAACGGAATCATTAAGCGGCATTCATCATGCCATTATCAGCAACCCGCAACAGTTTTTAATTGTTGGCGAAGAACAAGCCTCTGCCGGCATTTTGTCGCAGGTCGAAGAACTGTGGAAAGACCAAACACCGGCAACCAATAGCCAATTTTCTTTGCCTTCAATTAGAGAAAATACGCGTGAGTTATGGCTGTGTAATACGCAGGTCAACTTTTGCGCCAAAGCCTATCAAACCGTTAATGGCGGCCATGCAGATGCGCCTGCACTCACCGTGTTGGGTGGCGTTCTTCGCAATGGATTTTTGCATACCACCATTCGTGAACAAGGCGGCGCCTATGGCGGCGGTGCCAGTCAAGATTCGAGCATTGCGGCTTTCCGTTTTTATTCTTATCGTGATCCACGCCTTGGCGAAACATTGGATGACTTCGACAAATCCATTGCCTGGTTATTAGAAAAAGACCATGAATGGCGCGCGGTAGAAGAAGCAATTCTAGGTGTTATTAGCTCGCTAGATAAACCTTCATCACCGGCGGGCACAGCAAAGCTGCATTTCCATAACAACTTATTTGGTCGCACACCCGAATACCATAGCGCCTTTAGAGACGCCGTATTAAGCGTGACACAAGCCGACTTAAAACGCGTAGCAGAAAAATACTTACGCCCAGAGCAAGCGAGCATTGGTGTAATTTCACATAAAGGGGAAGAAGCTAACTACAAGAAAGTGTGTGACTCTTTAAACCTGAATATCAAACAGCTTTAATTTTTATTGTGGATAATGGATAAGAACCGACCTTAAAAAATCCCTAGTTGCAAAGCAGAAGCCATGGTCTGACCAAGGGTTCTGCAAGCCTCTAGGGCGTCGGCATCAACCTTGCCTTTAACTATTAAAGGCTCGGCGACTTTTTTCATTGGGTAACCTTTTAAGATTCTATCAACTTCTCTTACCGCCCCGCTGCCATCATTACCTGCGCTAACCAATAACGCATAAGGGGTGCATAGCTGTAAGGGTTGGGCAGCATGAAAGGTACGATCAAAAAAATCTTTTAATGCACCCGACATATATCCGAAATTTTCTGGCGTACCAAAGAGTATGGCATCTGCGCATTCTAGGTCTTTAACATCCGCATCAAAGGCCCGCTTAACAATTAACTCAACTTCTGTTTCTAATGCTGCACCGGCAGCAACCGCCTCAACTAATTGAGTCGTCGTTTCTGATTGGCTATGATAAATAATAAATAGCTTTTTCTTTTTCACGACAACTCTTTTAATTAAGAAGAATGTTAACTACCGTTTTTAGCTAGGGTCTTTCTCTGATGGTTCATCACTGGCTTCTGATTTATCTAAACCGTCTGCTTTGTCTAAACCAATAGGCATAAAATAAATTTGACCAGCAAGCATCAACACAAAACCCACACCGAAAGTAAGATATTGATTTAAGGAGCCTTCTTCAAATTGCAAATAGCCCAATAAGAAAATAATACTTCCCAGCGCAATAGCCTTTAAATAAGAATTCCAAGTTACACGCAATTCCGCATCGCAAGCATCACAAGGCATCGCAGCAAGCGGACTTAAAAAAGCCTTTTTCCAAGTTGGCATGGCTCTTTCATTACATTTAGGACAAATAGCTGACACGTTTTTATACTCATAAAATGGAACATTAAAAAATGAACGTTTTAACTTGAACGTTCATACACAAAGAAAAACAAATATTAAGACCGCTTTGATCGACATCCTGACTATTAAATAAGCACTATTAAACAAGCAATATCAAACAAACATCAATCGTTGTCGATACTAACGAACCAGTCATAGCGATCTATAAAAAATTAAGCGTCTATCATACAAACGCCTATCCTATATATACATATAAATCGATACACATATAAATCTATGCACATATAAAATGAAAATGGTGAACGTATAAAACAAAGGCACTTATATATGATAGTAGGTTTTAGACAATAACACACAGAAAAAATCTTCCAGACATCCTCCCCAAATAGCCGGCCTCATGAGAATTTAGGGCAAAAATTATCCTATGGACACAAAAGCATCCAAAAAAGAAAAACATCAAAAACCTTGCTCTATCAGAAAAGCTGGATATAATTACATACTGTGCATTTAAACAGTTAAACGAAGCAGCCAGTTCAACAACGGTTATAGCAATAGAAATCGGTTGAACAACCTACTCGGTAGGCTCTTTGTTAATCGTTAAGCGAAAGCTCAATCAACAGGTGTAAAAATGAAATTAACCGCTAGACAACAGCAAATACTCTCGTTAATTCGATCGCACATCCAAGATACTGGCTTCCCCCCTACCCGCGCCGACATTGCTAAAGAATT
>Ga0115007_10001086_pt1 | contig 17671 bp, 18 predicted proteins | sample ArcOceMetagenome_2_FD_87166 | JGI IMG/M metagenome (GOLD analysis project Ga0115007, IMG submission 87166) | Marine eukaryotic phytoplankton communities from Arctic Ocean - Arctic Ocean ARC135M Metagenome | ecosystem: Environmental > Aquatic > Marine > Oceanic | place: Arctic Ocean | collected... | reverse complement strand
GTCGTTCAAGACTTTTTTATAACTATAGTAATCGTCATCGTCATCTTCCCCTTTATCCACTTTGTTCTCTTCTTTATCCACTTTGTTCTCTTCTGGTTTCAAACTTCGAAGCACCTGTCTGGTATTTTCGATATCTTTCAACGTGATAAGAGCATTGAGGACTACGACGCTGTCCACTTTTTTAACCAGCGCCAAAAGTAGGGGTAGATGAGTACGGGTTGCCAAAACCAGTTCGGTGATTTCTTCGGGTTCAGCGTCGGCGAGAATTGTGCCGCGGTTCTTCCAGGCGTCTGCAATCTCTTTTGAGAGCATTTCCGCCTTGCGCTTGTCTGTAAAACGCACAGATTTCTTTTCGGCCAGGTGGCGGTATATTTTATGTAGATATAGCATTACCCTCAATATGGGTATAATAGGTGTGTAATATATAGGTATTTTTTTTAAAAACATTTAGTGTCAATTACTTGGAACAATGTCAGATATTGCGTATATCATTTCTTGATTTTTTTGTAATTCTCTAAAGCTTCGAAGACAGAACCCACCACATCCATTTTTATCTTGACCGACTACAATAGAACCACTACCACACACAGCTACTTTACAAGCCTGTTGACCACAATTAGAATTGTTCAGGATTCCCAACAAGATTTTATTGCAGACAGAACTAAAGATGCGGTCATAAACACAGTAAATGCGACCATAATGGTCACACAAAGAGCGATGAACTCTGCGTCGGTGGAACTGTCGTTTACTACACGCGACATTGTACAATTGAAAAAAATAAAATAGAAATTCTATTTAAACGTCACAACAATTCTGTATTGTTTATACATTGAGATTAGTTATTATATTTTTCTTCCGAAAATGGTATTAGAAAAAATGATATAAAATTTATATATTAATGTCTTTACCCCCGCGTCCTACGCGTCCTACGCGTCCTACACGTCCTACACGTCCTCCAAACGACCATATAGGAAACCGCTCCCGTGTCTGTTCAGGGTGTTCAGAATATACAGGATGTTCTCGATGATACGACGGACAGTATTCACTACTTTGTACGCATTTTTCCAGTCTCATTACGATGTTCAAGATTGTACTTGATAATTTTCTTTTGACGGAGTTCCTGGGTTCTCTTTTCACTTTTGCCCGTTTTGTTACGTTTTTTGTCACGCTTGGAGGATTTCACTTCATTATTTGGCGTTGGTTCTGGCGTTACCTCGACGTTTGACCAAGAGGAAGAAAGTTTTTTGTTGTTGGATGTTTTTTTGGCTGACATGTTTAAGATATTAATATTGATAGAGACTAAATAGGACTAAATAGAATAGGACTTGAAATATGTCTCTATTTAAAATATGGAAATATCTTAAACATGTCAAAACTGGAGACATATTTCAACAAACATCCTTCGAAGTCTTTGTCACTTGCAACGTGTTTGTCCATGGCTGATGATAAACAGTGACCGTGCTACCATCCACAAAAGTGAAAGTGTAGTTCATGCCGGAGACGACCTGGGATGCCACTGACGTTGGTGCGCCCTTAGCTACAAGTTCAGCGCATATGCCGGGCAGTGCGAGCACCTTGTTCCACACAGCGAGCTCATCCGGCCCGACATCTCGAGGGGCGGTATAAGCGCCAGGGACAATGTGACCGCTTTTGTGAAATAGTCTGAACGACATTTTGTCCATTGTATTATCACTTATATATGGTCGAAATGTAAATTTTAACCACAAAATGCAATGACCATCAGATTGTGGTTTAAAAATATATTTGATTCATTTTGAGATAACCACCTTTGTTATAACCGTCGGATTTTGTTTCTACTTTAGAAGTCGACGTGGTACTTATGAAATTTAATTCCCGACGTTTTTGTTTATCAGTAACTTGCAACATACGCATCTGTATCAACATTTTTCTTTGAATGGATAATTGTTCCCTAAATGATTGGTACACATATATTTCATATTCAACATCTGTATAATTCCAATGTGTATCTTCGGATGATGGTTCTCTCTCTAAATCTCGATTTTCCCAATGTTGTTGGTCAAAAATTTCGTCATAACCTTGGGTAAATAATCGAAATAATCTTTCCCATTCTTTAAATTGTGTATGTAAATCAAGTTGTATTCTCTCAAAATCTTGGGCGGTTTCCTTCATGGGCTCTTTTAAAGATTCTTTGTCAATACCACAGCATTCTAACATATTACGAGGCCATAATATATATTTGCGATATTTGGTAATGAATAACACAATTATGACCAAATATGTTAGAACGACAAAAATGGTCATCGTGAAGGCAATACCAGTATATCCTGGTTCAACTTCAGATAACTTTTTGACGGTACTGTTTGTAAATCTGTCGGTAGTTTCTTTATAATATCTGTTATCCTCGCCCAGAATATACATGGATTTACCAAGACCAATATAGACCATACTTAGTAATGACGTCGAAAAAAATAGGAACGACATAAAAAACGTCACGATAGACGCTGAATACGATTTTGAAAGACCCTTTAAAGAGTTTAAGTTAAATGTACGTGTTCCAATTGAACGATGCGGATACAATCCAGCGGTAAATTTAGACTCCTCCGCATAAATATGAATCGATAAGAAAAAAGATTCGATGACCGATATAATTGAAAAACATATGCTTAAAACACATGATATAACATACATTTTTATTTTCCACATTGGTTGGTCTTCGGTATTTCCAAGAAGGGTACCAAACACGGCAGTTGCTACACCCAACATAAGTGTCGCCACAATGGAAATTTGATTAAGAAGTGAGGTGTAATCGGATAGAATACTTGTAATACGAGATTCCAACTGTGTGAGAATCTCTTGAAGTTTTTCTAAATGATTTGTTTGATTGCCAATTGTTTTGAACTTTCCAGAAATTTCTCGTATAAAAAATTCTCGTCCTAAAGAAATTTTGGTGGCTTTTTCGGCTTTTTCTGCAGCTTTGCGCGCTTTTTCATCATAGACGTCTGCTTTTTCATCGTATACTGCAGACTTGGCTGCAGACACCCTGGAACTTTCATTGTATAATAACCCAGCGGATGTCAGAATAACAGAAATAACTGTGAGTGGGTCTGGCATTATTTGACAAGTAGACATTTAAATACATACGTTTACTGTTGATGGACTTTTATTTCGAAAAATAAAGCGTATATAAGTTTCGATATTATGGATGAAATGTTATTTCGTAGACTATGGTTTTATGGTTGGATTACTTTGGTTCTACTTAGTCTTATGTCACTGTGGGATGTTTCTAAAATCACATGTGGTGAGAGGATTCCTATATTATTATCAAGGGCCTTAACAACCGACCCTTGGCGTGGATTTGTGCTCGCTTTTTCTCTAATTGCCGTTGCCAGTTCCTTCTTTTTAAATTCACTCTTCATGTTCATAGGATTTCTTGGATTTTTCAGTGCTTTTTTAGTGTCGATGTTTCAAACAAATGCTCATAATGTATTGATATCTCTCTCGTCCGTTGCAATTATGTATGAATGTTTTCCCGAACAGAACTCAAAATGGCTGTGGAAACTACATTGGTGGTGGACTACAGCGTGGGGTATTGTTTGGATTAGTCGATTCTTCTATTCGGAATTTGGATGTGTCACTGTTAGATGTAGCCAGTGCTCTTATTTCTTCATTTCAGAGTACTTATTTTTTTGGTCTATGTTTATACTTGTCCGATGGCGTATTCCCGTCGACGAAGAAATACACGACCGGATTCAATTTATCAATATGAAGAAAAGTGTCGAAACCACAATGTTAGAGAAAAACACAGAGAGAGTTGAAAAGAAAATTATTTTTTGATATTATATATTTCAAAATGATAGGAAATTTGACGTTTTTTCTGTTCTTTGGACCGAAAGACCATTTGTTTTTGGTCGGGTAACATCAATGAGTTACCACCAATGACTATGGTATGAACACGTGTCAATAGTAGACTATCGACATATCGACACAGTAATGACGTATGGAATATATCACTACCGCCAATTATATAAGTATTACGTGTCCACACCGAATTTATAGCATCATCGAAGGAATTTTTCCAATATACATGTTCACTATTTTCGGGCAATATTCCACGAGTTAATATAATGTGCACACAATTATCCAATGGTTTATTAGGCAAGCTTTCCCAAGTCTTACGACCCATAATGACAGTACCACCCGTTGTATTCATGCGAAACCATTTCGAATTATGACTAATATCCCAATGGAATTCGTTATCGATAATATCATTGTCCGTCATCGCGGCGATTAAATAAATCATGTTTATGTACATACTGTCCATGTCTTATACTTAATTATGTTCATTATGTCCAACTATGTATGTACAACCAATGTCATTTCACCCGCCGATTCTGTCTTGACTATAATGACAGAAAAATCCTCTAATAAATGGTAAATGAAATGGGTTCGACATTTTTGGCAAACTGATAATGTCTCGTGCTTTTTATTATGTCGAATAGAGAGTAGTCGTGATGTTATGATTTCACATCCTTCACAAATGTGGAGCCATCCACATTTTGGTATTTTAGGCATTCATGTGTGTGTGTGTTTGTGTATATATACGTTCAATTCGTACATTAAACTTATGTTTGCATGTTTAACAAAAACAAAAATAGATATACCCAAACATTTGGCATTTATTGTGGACGATTGGGGTAATTGCATTGGAGAAACAAATCGCAGACAATTATTTCGAGACACCGTACAATGGTGTCTCCGGAAAGGAATCGGTGAATTATCTTTCATGATTTGGCCCTCCGCACAATGGCCACTGTCACGAACAAATCACATTCAAGAACATCTACATCCATTATTTGACGAATGGTTAGCCCAAACGCAATCAGACGTCGCGTTTAATTTTGTATCAAGTTCGCAAAACAACATACATTCCACATTGCGTGAAAAAATGTATACGTTAAAGACATTAACTCATGAAAATACACGTCTGATTGTCTACATATATGTTTCATATAGTTACTCAGAAGATATGCAACAATGTATACATAAAACAGGTTATAGTAATGAGTCTGTAGTTCCTTCGTCGTGTCCAGATGTTCTTATTCGTACCGACGGAGTACCAACGCTTTCTAATTTCTGTTTGTGGCATTTACGTTTCACTGAACTCGTCTTTATCAACCCGTCATTCACGTCATGTACCGTCGATACGTGGGACCAATGTCTCATCGAACTTTCGAACCGTAGACGTCTACACCAATAGGAATTTCCGCGACAATAGGAATTTCCGCACCAACTATTGCACCAATAGGGATTTCCGCACCGATAGGGATTTCCGCGACAATAGGGATTTCCGCGACAATAGGGATTTCCGCATCTATTTGGTGTTGTTCAATATCGGGAACAAAATCAATTAAATGACCAATTGCGTTTTTTTCGTGTAATATTTGACGCGTCATCACAATCGACCACAACCCATAGCAGACAATACAACATCTTAAAAATATAGACAATACAATTCGAGTTATACTTGTCAATCGTCGACAATCTTCCACCGCAATAACAATGGTATTTTCGGTTTGTGGAAATGTCCGAATGTCAACCCTACAATAATCCACCTGTTGAAATTCAGGATGACACTGTTCACAAGCATTATGTAAAAATTCAAGGTTAAGCAGTATGAAGACAATGTCAATTGTAGTCGTAATACTTAGAAAACATTGAACACCTATAAACTGTGTCAATTTGTTACGATTCAGTGTTTTTGAACTTTTATAGACACAGGATGGTATATAAATACCACAAAACGTAAAAAATATCAGATATTGAATCCAATGAGATGGAAAATACACCACACGATACGTAAAATAACTAAATTGTAATAAAAACATTACTTTTGTCCAACACTTCAAACGTTCGGTAGAAGTCTTACTGGGAGTACTGTCTATAATAATTACTTCTGGAACCATTTAACTGACTTCATTGTATATTTATACTACTTTTTTAGAGGGTCTTACATTTTTTTTCGATATTCGAACCTCAGAACCGTCGACAAGTACTGTGACCATTTTTTCGGTACTACTAATAATACTACATTGTTTACCTTTGTATTTGCCACCAATGATGTGACATTGTTTTTTTTTTGATTGAGCATGCATCATATGTGATGCATGTGAGTCAAGAACGATATTTGGAACAACTATTTGTTCTTCTGTCGGACATGTATTGTATTTAGCGACACTTCTCAAAAACTTGTAATATTCAGAATAATCACCAGACATGCACGAAATGAGTGCTTTCATATTGTTGATATCAGATTTGGATGTATCCAACCAGTCATTCATTGAGCATAACGTTTGAGAATAATGGCCTCCGATATCAATTTGATATCTATTCAATTGTTTCTGACGATGTGTGATAATATGTCGAAATGATTCATGACTGATGTTTTCTATTTGTAATTGGTCCAGTTCTTTCCATAGTTCCATATATTTATCAGCGTCATTCTTCCAAAGACATAATTTTGGATAAGTATTAAAAAATAATTGGAAAAAAAACACGAGGCGTTCCTTTTTGTTTTGAATAGCGCGACATTTTTCATATTGTTTATCCCAATAGATGTCGTTTTCTTCTATTTTATTTTTCTTTTCTTCTCTTTTTTGAACTGCGCGTCGTCCTCTTTCTCGCAATATTTCATATTGTTTGGAACTTAGATTAACATTTTTCTGAACATGTTGGGTAAATTTTGCATGTGTTGGTACTGGTGTTTTATCCTGTGCATTGCCCATTATATGTTAATATTCTTAATATTTATACTGAAATTTTGTTGCTTTGAATCCGAAATACGTCACAATTTTCCAAGTATAGAAGGGTTACTTTGAGTATCAAAACATGTCTACCGAAATTGTTTGGTTTGAAAATTGCTCGTATGACCTAAAACATTTGGTCGGTGGTAAATGTAGTTCCCTTGGTGAACTGCATACTATTGCAAAACGTATTGGATTTCTAACCAGTGGTGGCTTTGCAGTGACAACAGTTCTATATGACGATTACATTCGACAAAACAAGTTATCCCAAATTATTGAAACAAAGTTGGGTGAGATAGATATAAATAATCTCCCCCAACTTCAGGAACAATCGAAGGCGTTGCGTACAATTGTTGCTGCTGGTTTTTTGTCACCTGGACAGAAAAATGCTATTTTATCAGCCTATCGTGAATTATGCAAGGTGTATGACCAGGAAAATCTGGAGGTTGCTGTGCGTTCGAGTGCATTGGCCGAAGATTTACCATCCGCCTCTTTTGCAGGCCAACACGATACATTTTTGAACGTTTGCGGAGAAAGTGATTTACTGCAAGCAGTCAAAGATTGCTTTGCATCATTGTTTAATGGTCGTGCCATTTCTTATCGTGCAACGCATCATATTGAAATGTGTGATATTAAAATCTCGGTCGCCGTCCAGAAAATGGTCCGTTCCGACCTTGGTTCTGCTGGTGTGGCGTTCTCGTTAGACCCAGACACCGGTTACGACAAGGCGATTATAATTAACTCCACTTTCGGATTAGGCGAACTTGTTGTTTCGGGTGGTGTGAAACCAGATGAATTTATTTTAGATAAGCGTGTATTAGGTGATACTGATGGTGACCCAATTCTTGTCAAAAAAAAAGGCCAGAAGAAGAGCAAAATCATCTATGATATTGAGAATGGTGGCGTCAAGGAAATCGCCACTACCGAACACGAACGTTTGAATTTCAGTTTAACGTCAGTTCAAATCGTGGAGTTGGGACGTTATGTCCAGGAATTGGAAATACTATATTCGACATTGTTTCAGAAAAAGATGGCGGTGGACGTGGAATGGGCTATTGACGGTATCGACCATCGTATTTATATTCTACAAACACGTCCAGAAACAGTCCATAGTAATGATTTAGACCGACTTCAACTTTACCAATATATTTTGGAGAGTCGTAGTAATGTATTGGTGACCGGTGTAGCTGTCGGAGCTAAGATTAGTGGTGGTAAACTCTGTCGAATGACAGATATCCACGAAAGTACTAAGTTTACAGAGGGTGATATTTTAGTGACTGAGATGACCACACCAGATTGGGAACCAATTATGAAAATTTCTTCGGGTATTATTACCAATAAAGGTGGACGTACGTGTCATGCGGCAATCATTGCTCGAGAATTGGGGATAAATGCTATTGTCGGCGTTGGTTCTCAAGCTGACAAGTTGACAAACGAAGATTGTGTTACTATATCCTGTGCTGAGGGTGAGACCGGTATTGTCTACGAAGGAATACTCCCTTTCCGTATTGATACACTGCTCATTTCAAGTACTCTAAAACTCCCAGTAAAAATGATGTTGAATATCGGTAATCCAGAATGTAGTTTCGAACATTCACTAATCCCCAATAGTGGTGTGGGTTTGGTTCGTCTCGAATTCATCGTCAATAATTCGATTCGAATCCACCCTCTCGCACTCCATCATTATCCCCACATCCGTGAAGATATTCGCGAGAAGATTCATGCCATTATTGGCGAGACCACTGGACAAGCGTATTATACCCAAAACTTGTCCAGTGGTCTCGCCAAAATAGCATCGTCTTTCTATCCCAACGACGTCATTGTACGTCTTTCCGATTTTAAATCAAATGAATATCGGAATCTCATCGGTGGTGAACTCTACGAACCACATGAGGAAAATCCAATGATTGGATGGCGTGGTGCATCCCGTTATTATTCTGAAGGATACAAGCCAGCCTTTCAATTGGAATGTGAGGCCATCAGATACGCACGTGACGTGATGAAAATGACTAATATTATTGTAATGATTCCCTTTTGTAGAACTCCTGAAGAATGCAAAATGGTCCTCGATACCATGGCCTCGTATGGATTAGTTCGCGGCGACAATGATTTGCGTGTCTTTCTCATGTGTGAAATACCATCAAACGTCATCGAGGCTGACCGTTTTAGCCCGATGATTGATGGTGTCTCAATTGGTGGAAACGACCTGCTTCAACTTACACTCGGTGTAGACAGAGACAGTGAACAAATTAACTATTTATCCGATGATAAGAATGTGAGCTATCGACGACTGATTAGCTTGGCGATAAAAACATATCACAAACACGGCGTCAAAGTCGGTTTTTGTGGTCAGCAACCTTCCGACAGTCTTGAGTTTTGTAAATTTTTAATCGATGAAGATATCGATAGCATTTCTGTCACACCAGATTCTGCTATTAAAACATTAAAAAATTTAGGGGAAATAAAACAAGATATTGCATAATTTACGTACAAATTTATATAATTTACATGTTATTTTCTATATACCATTTACCTTTTTTACGATTTGGATTCTCAACTGATTTGGAAAAATTCTCAATCGATTTGGATTCTCAATCGATTTGGAAAATTCTTAATTGATTTGGATTCTCAGTGGTTTTGGAAATTCTCAATCGATTTGGATTCTCAATGGTTTTGGAAATTCTCAATCGATTTGGATTCTCAACGGTTTTGGAAAATTCTTAATTGATTTGGATTCTCAACGGTTTTGGAAATTCTCAATCGATTTGGATTCTCAATGGTTTTGGAAATTCTTAATCGATTTGGATTCTCAACGGTTTTAGAAATTCTCAATTGATTTGGATTCTCAACGGTTTTGGAAATTCTTAACTGATTTGGAAAATTCTTAATTGATTTGGAAATTCTCAATCGATTTGGATTCTCAACGGTTTTGGAAAATTCTTAATTGATTTGGATTCTCAATGGTTTTGGAAATTCTTAATCGATTTGGATTCTCAACGGTTTTGGAAATTCTCAATTGATTTGGATTCTCAACTGAATGGAAAATTCTCAACTGATTTGGAAAATTCTCAACTGATTTGGAAAAATCTCAATTGAATGGGAAATAAATCAATCTTGTTGATGATTTCGACTCAGTTGGACCGACTTTTGATTAGAAAAATTCATCTAAACGGTCAATGCCCACTGATTTCCATATCAAATTTGGACTTACTCCTAAAAGTGTGAACCAGTTCGATAAAGTACATTTTTTGAACAAATACGATAATAACAATACAGAAACGAATCCTACAGACAACGGGTTCAACTAAATCGACCGTCTATCTTGACGCGTCACATTGGAGTTTGATATGGACATTGTATTTGAAAGGATTCTGAATCAAAGTTAACATCTTACTATAAATAAACAAAAATGAAAAAGAAATGAGTTTCCAAAATCCATCCGACGGATATTTTGTGTATAGTAAATCGGATTGTAAATGGTGTCGTAATATCGCAAGTTTAATTCCAAATGCAAAATTTGTGAATTCCGATGAGTATCTAAATAAAAATAAAAAGGATTTTTTCATGTTTGTGGATAATTTATCAGGGTCAACACCACGAACATTTCCTATGGTATTTTTAAACAAACGATTTATTGGTGGTTATAGTGCAACGTCCAAGTATATTGAGGAGCTTGAGTCATTTAAATTAGTGGATTTTTAACTATAACTATGTATTAATATTTAGAACAAATGACAACCAATATAAGAGCATCCGAAAGGATTCTCGTCCCACCTCACATATTGAAAAATCAATTATCATTGTCTACAGACCTCCTTGAAACTGTTGTTCGTCATCGGACTACTATTACGAATATTTTAAATGGTAAAGACCCACGACTTTTAGTGTTTATTGGTCCCTGTTCTGTCCACGAACCAGTGGCAGTGCACGATTATGCTAAAAAACTTGTTCGATTACAAAGGAACTGTCCCAAACTATTTTTTGTAATGCGAACCTACTTTGAAAAACCAAGGACCAGAACGGGATGGTCGGGATATTTGCATGACCCATATCTGGACGGTACCAATAATATGCAGGCGGGAATACATCTTACCAGAAAATTACTCATCGAACTTACCAAAATAGGTGTTCCCTGTGTCACTGAAACTTTGTCATTAATTGCACCACAATACTTCGACGACCTCATCTCATTTGCTTGTATTGGTGCCAGAACGACTGAATCCCAACCACATCGAGAACTTGCCAGTGGACTTTCTGTACCAGTTGGGTTCAAAAATTCTACTTCTGGTTCGGTGTCAGCAGCCATTAACGCCATTCACTCTGCTGCTGAACCTAAGTCCTTTATGGGTGTCACACAAGAAGGGAAACCAGCTGTTATACACACAACCGGAAATAACAACTGTTGTCTCATTCTAAGGGGAGGTGTCACTCCAAATTACAAACGTGAAATTGTTCAACACATTGTTGAACAACTGGATATGGAAAAAATGTCGACTGCGATTATAGTGGACGCATCTCATGGAAATTCGGGAAAAGATTGGCAGCAACAGGTGTGTGTACTCGAATATTTAACGAAGGCCAGACATCCTTCTATTAGAGGGCTCATGGTAGAAAGTTTTATCAGAAATGGCTCCCAATCAATATTAAATAGACCGCTGAAATACGGAATCTCAATCACTGATTCTTGTATAGGGTTTGACCAAACACAAACACTTATGATTCAAATAAATAATTCTGTTAATTAATATATTTCCATGTTTTATTTATAAAACATTCTTCACGTTTGTGTGTCAGTTTTGTACCATCGTCGTAATTTATAGTGACTGAAGACGACGTTGCGCTTACAACAGTACCAAGATACCATTTGTCATCATTCCATAACCATTCGATACGTCTTCCGATTTTCGGCATCGAAGTGACTGGAACTTTTTGATTAAAGTTCATTGCCGACCCTTTAATATCTGTATAATCCGGTCTTTGATTTCTGCTGGAGCGTGATGGATATCTTTTGGTCGATTCTTTTTTTGATTCTTGTCCCGAACTAATCTCCGTTTGATGAGCTTTGGTTTGATGAGCTTTGGTTTGATGAGCTTTGGGTTTATGAGCTTTGGGTTTATGAGCTTTGGTTTTATGAGCTTTGGGTTTATGAGCTTTGGGTTTATGAGCTTTGGGTTTATGAGCTTTGGTTTGCTTTTTTTCCCCAATATTCATATCATCCATTATGTTGACAAGAGAGTTTAAGTCATCTTGTGCCAAATGGTCAAAATAATCTTTCGGAATAAATATCAACGCATGGTCCGCTTCAGTGTCGGCTTTTAAAAACAAACATTGAATTCTGGTATCCTCAAAGATGTCGGAGACGTCAATGTCATCTAAAGTCCGGAGCGCCTCGCTGTTGTTCCCCGATAAACTAACAGCAACCGATTTTTTATATGTGCACTCAATACGCACAAATAATATGACGCCATGTATATTTAACTTGTAGTCTCTTTTTCCTTTGTATTTGATATTTCGACTGTTTACAATGTATGATTGTATATTTCCCGCATCGTATGCTTGCCAATCTTCACGTTGTAACACATATAAAGCTTCATTATTTTGTTGTTTAAATTTTTGATGTTCAATAATTTGTTCTGGGTCTATAGGAACATCGTCACCAAGTAACGTATTGAAATCTTCGTTTCGTCTTATTTTGGAAGGAGTTAATATATAAAAATCTTGTAATAATCGATTACAAAACGATTGTTGGGTGTCGTTTTTCTCGTGGAATAAACAGTAACGGTGGTCTTTTTGCAATTTGCATGCTGTACCATTGCATTTTGTAAATTTCGAATTCCACGTACGTATTTTATCATCCGCCGTTGTACCAATAAACGAAACAAAAAACATTTTTGTACCACCACGATTACTTATTTGATTCCGATGGACACGACGTGTGTCGGTAACAACAATTTTTTCACGGTCAATAACACGTTTGTCGTCAAAATGTATGTCGTATTTGTTTGTTTTTGGATAACGTTTAACGACGACACCTTTAAAATATCTTCTACCGTGGTCAGGATGTACTGCTTTCACCGTGTCGCCAATATTAAGTATCATGCGTCCAATTTCAACTCCGGGAGCAACGCGCGAATGATTTACACGTCGAAAATATACAAATGTTTGGTCCATAATATATCCTTTCGAATTCATAAACGTTATGATGTTGTCCAATTGTGTATCTGTATCGTTGCCCTTTTTACGTGTACCCATTACGGACCCTGTCACTGCAATAATTTTACTGCGAGTATTATCAACGTCGGTTTTTGAAAGTAAATCGTTAATACAATCTTTGGTATTGTCAGTAAATGCCCCACAAAAATCCAAATAAACCATATCAAATTGCTTTGGATATGGTATGTCGTAATTCTGAAGCATCTTAACATTGTCGTCTTTTTCCTTTATCTTCGAACGTGGATAGTACGATTGTGCCGCCGTCTGAATAACGCGCGTTCTGTAATTTTGTGAGTTTGACAACGCCCAGTTCCGAATATAACCTTCAACTGACATTGGGAAAGATTGAACGGAAGGCATGCGCGCGCGCATCGTCACAAAATCCGTGTCTCCTTTGTACAAATTGGGCACGATAATATCATTAATTCCAAACAAATTAAATACAATTGATGTTCCCATATCCGATGCATCTAAGACTAACGCTGTCACGTCGGAAATGTCTGTAAAGAAAAAGCGGGCCATATGACCCAAATACATGTTAATGTGCATTTTAATGGTATCTTCGTGGGTGACAGCGTATGTCTTGGACGAGTGTTTGGTTTGAGGCCAACCATCGCGTACGCGTTGGATTTGTTTGACAAGTTCAATAACGTCGGTTACTATGATAGGGTGTTTAATAACGTTAGTGGAAAACATATTGTTATTCTTAATTGTAGTTAAGTACGGTATTTCTACAAAAAAACATTTATTTTTCAACTGGTGGATTAGGTATTAACATTTGTGTCGGTGGCATGTTATATTGTTCACTTGCGTTGCGATATGATTTATAGATATTATTTTTACAAGCTGTGAATGACGGTTTATTGATACCATACGAGTCCAGTGTGTTTGCTTCCGGTAGTATTGAACTGAGATAATTATCTTTCGGAATTACAGACAATCCACCCAGACATAATCCTCCTTTCATGATGTACAGGATACTGACAATAAATATTTTGATTGGAAACAATGCGGGTGTTTGGATTCCCAAAGGAAATGTTTGTGTCATCATCGTCCAATATCGACATGTTAGACGTGAGTATTTATCAACGATATCAGCGATAGACCCATCTTTTGGTAATAAATTACGAAAAATATGTCTTCTGTTCATTTGATTAATATATAATTGTACGATGGTTGTAAAAAACACACATCGGTTTGTTTTCTCACATGTTTTGATATATTTCTGTATCACCTTTTCTGCCTCGTTCTTCATTTCAACATATTTACGCTGTTCCATAAACAGGCGTTCGTTTGAAAACAAAATCGCAGCAATCTGTTTTTTCGCCAAATAATAATGTTGTTGTTCGCGAATCGTATCCTGACAGTTGGAATTAAGTTGGAAATCTGTATCACGAACCAATTTTAAGGGGTCTTTGTTTTCTTGATGTGTCGCTGTGACACGGTGACTATTAAACCAAGTATCCGATTTGATTGAATCGTAACGAATGCCAGAAATACAACAGATATGTCCACCGTCGTCGTGGTCAATCAAAGTACTCGTACATTGTTCATCACACCAATGAGATAGACCCGTTTGACAACACATATACAAATTTCTTGTTTGTTGTTTTAATGTACCGTTATTGGCCCATTTCGGATGGTCCTTACACATCGAACGGATGCAAATATGTGTTTTATCTTTACTTTTCCAAACTCCTCCAATACAATGTTGGATGTTACACGTTTCCATAGAACACGTGTGTTCTTTCACATGGGACCAATTACTGTTATCCCGCCGCCAGTGATTCGCAAGTGTCTCTTCCAACATTATATTGTTTGTTTATCGTTTATACTTGATCTATTCATATTAGGATGGATTTTCCAAGTATGTTCCAAGTATGTTCCAAGTATGTGTAAAATCAATTGTATTAATACAATGTTGACGAAATGGATTTCTCATTTGGACCGAAGACAAGTGTGACGTCTGTCGTTATGACTTTTTTGTCCCCGGTCGACATTACTCAAGTCCGCCAAGTGAACAGGCAAACAAAAACAACTTCCGAAAACGTTTGTGGTGATTGGAAATCGTATGTCAAATCAATTGAAACTATTCACGATTGTCCACATTGTTACGCACTTCGACGTCCGAGATATACCGAACATTGTCCATTATGTGAACAAAATGTTTGTGTTGACCATCTTCGACGTTGTGTTCAGTGTTGTGATGTTTTTTGTCATGTATGTGTGGGTTTTTGTTGTTCTTCTAAATAAGACTATAAAGTGACTTATATTTGATACGACATGTTTATCGACCCACCACCACCAAAGCCAAGACCAATGCCTATCCGAAGTTCGGTGGAGATGAACGCTGGAAATTCAATTATTTCATGGTTTTTCAAAAAAGTTGAACAGGTGAAGGAAGTATTTAAAAAAGAAGGAAGTATTTAAAAAATAATTTCATCATTGTAATTCACAACACCGATTGTGTTTTTTTGCCACTTTGTAAAACATTTGTGACTGAACCGATAAATTTTCTGACCTTGCCACCAACTCGTCAATGTCATGTCCACGCTGGATAAGTTGCTCTACATTCTCGTGCATAATGACCATTGTCTCATTCAGTTGAGATTTCACTCGAAATAAGGGACTAATAGCATATGGTTCTTGACACTCGTCAAGCATACGATGTACACATTCTGGTGCGTTGTGTAGTCGCTGCAATAGTTCAAAGGACACTGAGGTGGGGTATTCGTTATCTGTGACGAGGACAGTCACATTGTCACCAATGCGATGACAAACAAGTTGCCAAGGTGGATGTTCAAATATTTTGCGATGGTCTTCCATCGAATCAGCAACAGCTTGGACCAACACACGTAATAATTCAGAAACAGATTTTCGACTGAAATAAGAAACAAAATTCAATTGTTGGACATGTTCATGACCACCATTGGAAAAAATAGATGCTGCGACAAGACGCATTTTATTCTATCATGAAGTATTAAATACACAATACTACCGAGTGAGTCGGTGGTTGAACCTATAAAAACCCAATACTATTTTGTCAAATGGGTTGTAAACAGTCAGCTTTAGACCACGAGGTTCAACCAAGTACGTTCAAACCATTGGTCACTGTGAGCGGTTCCTTCAACAATTCTTTTTTTACCGATGATAAGGGGAAATTTTGGAAAAAAAACGTTGAAACTACTCCCGACTTATCATTAGGTGTCGAAATCCGCAATTCAAAAATTATGACACTTCCGAATTCACACTATCTTCTCCAACCCTTAAAGATAATTCGTGACTGTCCTCTGAGCATTTTTATAAACATGGAATTTGCAGGACCGGATTTATTTGAATATATGCGACAACCGTTCCAGTGGACACTAATGCAGCGACATCTTCAACATATCCGTTCAGCCATATATTTTTTACACAGTCATGGGATTGCTCACCGTGATATTAAACCAGAAAATATTATATTTCACAACGGTCTGCCGAAATTTATCGATTTTGATTTTGCAACAAGTTTAGAGGAATTTAGATATTGTGGAACTGAAAATTATATAATAGACGACAAAGTAGTCAATAGATGGACATGTTTAGATTCAATAAAATCAAAACGGATGGATGTCTACGCATTTGGAAAAGTTGTACTGTCCATATTTTTAGCGGCAGTACAATTCAAAAAAATTAAACACAAACAATTTATTCTGAACGCTTTTTTCAACGAAAAATTTCTCACAAACCCATATTCAGACTCATGGGGACAATGGGCTCACCTCGCATTGACATGTTGTAAGTGTCCACCACCTCCACAAATACCGATGCTACTCACAATACATGATAAAAACACTAACACCGATTGTACTTACGACACGTAATAAAAACACTAATCAACAATTTACCATATATAAGGTCTCCCTCTTCAAACGATGCAACCTTGGAACCCACATCATCCCACCGAAAAGGGGAGAAATTTCAGCGCTTTATTTGGGAATATTCACCTCCACCTTCAAAATCCAGTCAAAGCTTTAAATAATGTCAAATTGAAAGATTGGATTGGTAAATATATACACGGTATAGTCCGTAGCTCGATAACTGACAAGCAATGGACTTCTATCATAAGACGTTTTAAAATGCAATTTAATAAATATCGCAAGTCTGTAACTACATTTAAAGGTAACGGGGACGGTTGGCTTGTGGATTCCTCGTTAGTTGGTTCACGAGTAACCTGTGTTTTTCATGACCCCAGTGATAAGAGTAATAATTCCTATGACGGGACGATTACACAGGTTACTATCAATAAAGTGTGTGCTACAGTACCCGTCAATTGTTCACGCTATTGCGTGAAATTTGACGATGGAGATATCTTTTACTATCACATATTTCGTATGGGTGACAAATATGTACGAGTCAATCCTGCCACAATATATAAAAACTACTGGAGTTTCATACAAATAATAACGGAACCCGAACCGTGCGACGACCCTCATCAGAAATTATGCTTGGCTTGTAATGTGTCATGTATTGATACGATATTCTTACCCTGTGGACATGCCTGTATGTGTACACTCTGTTCAAAAAGAGAATTCAACAGAAGTGGAATATGTCCTATTTGTAGGAAACAAATTCAAAAAATTCAAAAAATGTTCTATAGTGGCGTCAATAATGACGAAGAAATAGACAAACTGAAG
>Ga0115007_10001084_pt1 | contig 17688 bp, 14 predicted proteins | sample ArcOceMetagenome_2_FD_87166 | JGI IMG/M metagenome (GOLD analysis project Ga0115007, IMG submission 87166) | Marine eukaryotic phytoplankton communities from Arctic Ocean - Arctic Ocean ARC135M Metagenome | ecosystem: Environmental > Aquatic > Marine > Oceanic | place: Arctic Ocean | collected... | reverse complement strand
CGGCGCCCGCGGTGCCGGGGCTGAACAAAGTATCGCGCCCCGCGGGGATGGGGGCGTCCATGTGGCGAATGTGGCGTGCGGTGTTTTTTTTGGGAACAGGGGGGGGGGGGGGGTGAAGCGTGCGGTTGTATTGTAAGTATTGTTTCATTGGTCATAAGTACGCCCCGATAAACTCCTCTACGCCCTGCCCGCCCGCGCCATCTCCGCGCGCTCGATTAAAAAAAACATTGTTTCATCGGTCGCCCTGCTAAACCCCTCTACGCCCTGCCCGCCCGCGCCATCTCCGCGCGTTCGATTAAAAAAAACATTGTTTCATCGGTCGCCCTGCTAAACCCCTCTACGCCCTGCCCGGCGCCGCCATCTCCACGTGTGTCTCCATCTCCAGTGCCTTGACGAACAAAGGCTTCCCTTGTCGTTCTTTGCGCACCACGTACCCTGTGAACCCGCACAAACAGAGCAACACCAGCGCGAACGGCACGGCGACGGCGGCGGCTACGTTTACCGCGATTCCGTCCGACCCGCCCCCCCCCCGGGAGTTGATTTGCGCGTAGTTCACCTCGCCGCAGGTCAGGCCCATGAACCCGAACGCACAGGTACACGCCGTGTTCGCGGAGTTACACACGCCGTCGTTCTGGCAATACACGTCCCCGTCGTCGTCGCACCTCACCACGTTCAAGACTTCACAATTCTTTCCCCCCTGGTTGTACCTGCAATTGCACGGTTTGTTTTCGTCGCTGCCGAAACAAACACCGCCGTGCAAACAAAACCCATCCGTAAGCATGCACTGCTCCACCATGTTCGCCACGTCGCACCTGAATCCTGAGTACTCAGCCGGGCAGACGCACCCGGGGCCGGGAATCGCGCAGGTTCCGTTGTTGTCGCAGAAGAACCCGCCGCTGCACCGCGTGACCGCGTTGGAACACCCCGACCCGGAGAAATCCCGCGGGCACGCGCAGGTTTCCTGGTGATCAGGGAGGTTGCACGTCCCGCCGTTTATGCACTGCGGAGGGGGGACAATGTTAGGAAGCGGTGGAAACAGGTGAGCGGCTGCGCCGTGGGAAGTTGATGTTGGGAAGTTTCGGACGGGGATGGTGGGTGCGTCGAAAAGAAAAAAGCTACTGGCATGGGTCCCGGCGGCGGTGCTCATACAAAAAAGCGAACAAGAATTCCCCATGAACTCGGCGCATTCGCACCGGAGGGATGTAAGAGGTATATTGGTTGTTGAATCACAGCAGCGCCGCCGGGCGGAAAAGGCATAGGGGTGGGGCGAGCGGATTCAGGTTGATCCGAAAAAGCGATCCGAAAAAGCGACTCGACGGTGAATGACGCACCCCGTGTCCCGCGCGGTCGCCGGTGCACCGGTCGCAGGTCACGCTGTCTGGGATATCGTCGCAATCCAGCGCGTGCGCCGAAACGAACGACGCCGCGATCAGCGTCGCGAGCAACGCGAATCGACGCGTCATCTAGGAGAGGCGCGATCAGATCTGTTGGACCGCCGCCAACAGAGTCGCCACTACGTCACACGACGCCTTTTCCGTCGCAATTTACTGACACCTTTGGGGGAGTCTATGAAACCACCATTTACCGACGATCAACGTGATCGCTAACCAACAACTTGATCGCTAACTTGATCGATGCACTTCGTTCAGTCGACATCTCTCGGACCCAAAAGACCGATGTGGTTCCCCATCCCCGCACACCACACGTCGTCGCGGTGCCGCACGCGTCGTGGCCGTTCCCGCGCTGTTACGTCTCGATCGGAAACGCGAGCGGTGACGAACGTTTGGGTTGTGACGAAGGTTCGCTGGTTCCACGGAAGGAGCGGTATACGCGGTCGTTGGATACGCACGCGGTGACGGCGTGGGGATCGTGATTGCACAGGAAATTAGGGCCCCGTCTCGGTACGGTCAGGTGCACGACGCTACGACACTCCCCGACACAAACGTGACCCCCCAACATGAAGCACGGCAGCACGTTCCGCAAGCTCGGCAGGGACAGCGCGCACCGGTGGGCGATGATGCGCACGATGGTGACGCAGCTCATCGAACACGAGCGCATACAAACCACGGTGGCGAAGGCGAAGGAGTTGCGCAAAATCGCGGATCGGGTGGTGACTTATGCGAAACGCGGTACGTTGTCCGCGCGAAGACGCGCCACCGCGGTGGTGCGCACGGATGCGGCAGTGCAGAAACTGTTCACGGAACTCGCGGAGCGGTACAGCGGAAGAGCAGGGGGGTTCACCCGAGTGCTTCAAACCGGCCAGCGCAGTAGCGACAGCGCGCAGATGGCGTACATCGAGTACGTGGATCGCGAAGGCGAGTTGCGGCCGGCGCGGCCGGCGCAGGGGCTGGGGCTTTCCTGGGCGGCGAAGGAGTTCGTGGAACGGCGGATTTCGGAGCAGAAGAGGGAGAAAACGGGGGGTGGGAAAACCGCTACTGGCAAAGAGACGGGGGGAGAGGTTGATAAAGAAGTGGAAACGCCTTAGATTGCTTTCGATGCGTTGAAATAAATATTATTCGCTCCTCTTTTTAGGCGGCCTTCTTCTTTTTCTTTTTGCTTAGCAGCCCCGGTAGCACGATTCCGATGTTGAACACGCACAGGAATATTTGGCTGGTCATGACCATGGCGTGTTCCATGACCGGGTATCCCCCCAACCGGTCCGTGGATGTCATGTGCGTGATGTGTCGGAAGTGGTAAATCAGGTACGGCTGCCAGAAGAACCGGATGGATAACGTGAGGTGGTACGCCGCGTCGCAAACGCGATTGGCAAACGACCCGCGCCGCGTGTTGCGTCTCAAAATCAGAAAGAAAGTGTTCACCTCCACGATTCCGTCCCTGCAGGTTTCGATGGCGTGCTCCGGGTACCGCAGCGGGTGCAGCAGGATTAGGAAAGTCAAAACGTGGTGCAAAACGATCGCCCACGCGTGTTTCGGCACCGCGCTCGGCGAGACGCAAATCCACAGCGCATCCAAAACGATGTAGGTGATGAAAACCTTGGTGATCAGATGCGGGTCCATCACGCCGAGCAAGCCTGCAATACAAAGCACGCTCAAACCGCCCACCAAAGGGACGTTCAACGTATCGTGCAGGCGGTAGGACAGGGAACGTTTTGTCGCAGGTTTCGGGTCCGTGAAGGCGCTCATCACGCGCGATCGGTCGGTGGGTTAGTTGTGCGCCAGATTTCCAAATCGACGGATGGGACCTACGACGACGCGTTCTCACCGAATCGGGTTTCGGCGCGCCGTGCTTTTTCGTTTTTTTCGATACGCACGCACACGGCCGTACAACCCGTCCCGCGATCGGATCGATCGCCCGGGGGGGCACGATGGTCTGGTGGTGGCGAAGGCGCCGACGGCTCTTTCGGATTTCGCTGCAGGCTGACGTGGCGATTTTTTCGATTTCGGTTTCTTCCGTTTTTTGGTGCGGACATCCCGAGGCGCGCGGCGGTGACGCGACCGCCCGTCCACCGCCCCGAGTCGCCGCCGCACTTGCGTGGCGCGCGATGGAGTACGCGGTGCACGGCGAAGTCCTTCCCGGCCCTGGCGCGAGGGGGGACGACTCGGGCAGCGCGGTTTCCCAAGATGTCGCGTCAAAAGCAGACGCCGCTGTGGCACACGCGGTGCAGTTGGAGCGCGACTTCGAGGTTTCCTTCGCGAGGCGCGGTTTTTTCCCGAAGGACCTGTACGACGACGCCGACCGCGCCCCCGCTGGAACCGCGTTTCCCAGCTCCAAGGCCGTGAAACAGAGGAACTTCGTGCTGCGCCCGGACTTCCAAAAGATGCACGCCGAGATTGCAGACGAAGAGGCCGACATGGAGAAGAACAAAAAATTTGGCAAAGCCGCGGAAAAAGGCGCGGCGTTCCGGCGACTCACCGCCGGCGCCACTACGCACCCGTGGGACCGGGACGGCAAGGTCCAGGAAAGGGAGGTGGAGGAACACGCCATGAAGGAGTTGGAGGACGACGCGCGGCGACGCAATTTGGAGACACACGAGCAGAGAAGCGCGGACGTCGCGAAGAAACGGAAAACGATTCGAGAGGGGACGTTGGATGTGGATTGAGTTAGTTTTTTTTTTCGAAGATTCGTGGGTGTCTCTTTTCAGTTGTCCGGTCCGACGCTACCTCCTCCTCTCGTTAGGAATCGCGACGAATACTTCCTCTCGGACGACGCGACCGGTTTGTCTGTCTTGGGGTGAACGACGACCCTGTTCGTGCGTGTCGTCGTGTCGCGTCCGCGAACGCGTAAACGTGCGGCGCTATCCACGGTGGTGCCCCCGGGTCGCGAAACCGCGGCGAAAACGCTCGCGCTTCTTCAGCAAGTCGCGCGGTTGCTCGCGACTTCGCCCCCCGGGGTTACGCACCGACTCAGCACGACGACCTCTCTACTTGTCGTCCTTCTCGTCCTTTTTCTTCTTGATCCAGATCCCGGCCGCGACCGTAGCCGCGCCCAAAACCGCGCCGATCGCGCCCGGCCCGAGCTTCTCCTTGTTGTCCTCCCACCAGTTCTTGTCGCCGTCAGCCATGGTCGGTGAGTTTTCGGTCGCGAAAGTCGCGGCGGGGGTGCACGGAAGAGAACGTGCGCGGGGTTGTGACGTCATGGTCGCGTTTCGCAAAAAATATCCTCGTTTCCTCGGCACTCCTCTCGAGGTCCGATGCCCCGCCTTTCGGCGTTTCCCAGAATCCACGGCCTCTCGGAGGACGCGACGCTGCGACTCTCGTCAGTTTTCGGCTTTCGGTCCCGAAACGAAAAGAGACTTTCGGTTCGGGATTTTGGAAACGAAACCCGAAACGATGGTGCACCAGTGGTTCGTGCACCATGGAGGCTTCGCAGGGATACCAGACCACGGTCGGTACGGGCACGGTCCTCCCGAACGAGCCGGACGCGGATGACGTGGCACGCGAAGCCGTCGGGGGCGAGGGTTTACCCGCCCCCGACCCGAACGGCGGGAGTCCCAACATTCCGAAACTTGACGTGAATGGCGGTTCGGTGAAACTCGATGGACTTGGCCCGGTCGTGGTGAACCACGACGGGTCGTTGTCCCGAATCACGAACTGGCCGCAGTTAACGGAACGGGAACGGGAGGTGACGCAACGGCGGATTGCGAAGCGGAACGGGGAACGTTTGGAGCGGTTACGCGCGGCAATAGGGGGGGGAACGGGCGACGAAAAATGAAGAGGACAGAAAAACGTGAAAACAAGTCAGGGTGCATTTTCTTAACACGTACGCCAACTTCTCGTCTCATCTCAGGGTTCTTGTCATCTGGAATAGGCGGATTACGCATCGGGTTTCGCAACGTGCGTGGTGTGTCTTCTTTCGTGCCGCGGCGGCAGCGCGGCTCGAAAGCCAGGGGGCTCGGAAATGGAGTGGCTTCGGCGGCGCGCGGTGGGCGCAAAGAAAAGAGAGGCGTACGGGTTTTGTTGTCCCGGCGGCGTCGTGGGCCGCGGAGATCCGGACCGCGGGCTCCCTCCCACTACAGGTGACCCTCGGCCACCCGGCGACCGCTGGCCAGGCAACGAAGGCACCAAATCGAGGTCCTCCACCAACGGCAAGTCGCCAGCGGAACCGGCTTCCAGGTGCCGGTAAAAACGCCGGGCGCTTCCCGCGGCGCCGCCGGCGAGAAGGCCTCGTTGGTCGTTGCGCTGGGAGTTGCTGGGAGTGTCGGAGTCGGCGTTGTTACCGGTGTCACTGGAACACTGGGCGGATCCGTTGTGTGCTGCGGTGAAGAATCCGACGCGGCTTTTCGGCTTGTGCTTCCGTGCGTTCAACGCGACAGCCGCGGTAGCGACGACGCAGAAAACACCCGCGCCCGCGACGAAACCAACCAGCGCGGCGCGGCCGTCGTCGCCAGGCGCTGCGTTTCCGTCGTTCGAGTACGTCTCGACGATTTCGATTTCCGAAATTTCACCTGCCGGGTCGATTCGCGAAGACGTGGCTTTTATCCCTCCCACGCGTCCTGGTGTGGAAACTGGAACGGTACTAGATGTCACGTCCGAGTCTCCGGAATCCCGTGAATCGCGCCCATCGAAAGAACCAGAACTCAAGCACCCTCCTTTTTCCAGTTCCAAACGAAACGCGCGTAACGTGTCCACCAACTTCCCGGTAGCGCTGTAGGCGTACCGGCCGCGCCTGTTACCCAGGGTGACGGCTTCGATTAGGGTTAGAAAGGAAATCGTCGAGTCCAAAGCCGACGCATCGGCCTTGATCCAGGGTTGCTCTGTTGCGTTTTTGGATTGCTCTGAACTTGTGTCACCGAATTGCGCAGAACAAACCTCCGCGGCTCCCGCGACTTCGTCCACCGACAACTCAAACCCGGCCGAGCCGGTGTTCGCGTGCGTTTGGCCGAGCCAGGCGAGCACCGCGTGGAGCACCCCGGCCTCGCAAGCCTCCTGCGCCACGATGTCCACCACGGGGGATGCGAAAAACACACCAGGCGGGGCGTCCAGCGACCGCGCGCATGACGCTTCGGTCAGGGTCACGTCAGCGGAGGCGGCGACCAGGAAGGCGAACACGGACGTCGCGGTGAGAAGTTCCGAACCGGTTTCCGCGTTCCAGTGCAAATCCCTGGGCGGCGCGTAGTCGCCCAGGCACGACGTTCGGGAATTCGCACGTTGCGAAACATTCAAAGCGCCTTCAAAGCCGTCACCTGCGATATCTCTCGCTCGGCGCTCGGCGTGCACGACGTCTCGCAGCGCGCGGTCGGACGCGGCGATTCGAAGCGTGACGTCGCGCAGATTGGCGCCAAAAAATGGCAAAGCGTTTGCGCCGTCGGTTTCGCCGAGGCGACACGCGCGAGTTCGCGTCGCCGCTTCCACGACCAATGCGTACTCTTTCGCGGCTTCTTCGTCCGTTCCCAGCGTGAACGCACCGAGCCCGCACCGAGTCAGTTCTTCACTCGATTTCGCATGCACAAAATCCACCAGCTCATCGAAAGGCAAGCCCAAAACGTTCAAAGCGCGAAGCGTCCGCGTGACGATACCGCCGGCGCTCGCGAAACACGAACTTGTTTCGTTTGCGTTTTTGTTTCCGGCTCCCGCGATTCGCGCCAGGGAAGCACCGGCTTCATCCAGCTCGTCCACTATGAACCGGACGCCGTCGTGGTTGTTGGTGGCTTTGTTGTCGTCATTGTTGTTTTGTGACCTTTCGTAAACTCGGTACGGGTCTTGCGCCGCGAACAAGTCGGGCGCCGCGACTTTGGCGGAATACAAACGAAGGTCCAGCTCGTGTGCCAGGCCTGCGAAAACAGCCCTCAGGGACCGCGCCGTTGCCGCCGCGGACGCAGCTGAGGTGCGGACTTGAATAGCGCCTTCACCGCCCGCGCCGCACCCAGCAGTCGCCGCGGCGAGAACCAGGGCGAGGTCACGCGCGACCTGCGGTGGTGGTGGAAAAGCACGTTTGAACGACAACAGGGAAAAGGGTGAGTGGAAGGTTTGGGCGAGCGCAGGTAAGAGAAGAAGCACGCCGCTTGTGCCGCGGGAAAGCACGCGCACCTGGTCTGTGCCGCCGTATCCAGCGATCGCGTCCACGGCGCGCGGGCCGAGACCTGCGCTGGCGAGGGTACCGGATGCTGTGGTTACAGGAAGCCGCAGTTCGCGAGGCAGCGCTGGGTGCGCGCCCAACGCCGCCAGGGGGTCGGTAGAGACCTCGTCGGGTGACGGTGGGGTCGTGCGTGCCGCGTCGAGGACGCCCGCGAAGAGCGCGAGCGACGCGACGAAGACCAGGCAAAGCCGATACATCGCGCGAGGCATGACAAAATACAAGGCGTGGAGGTACCCGGGTCGGAGGAGGACGGCGTGACGCGCCACGTAGACTGCCGCGCTGGAGCCTCTAGTTGTGCGAAACGAGAAAAAGCAAGCAACAAAGGCGATTTGGACGACGAGATCTCGCAATCGCAATCGTCTCGGGCGGTTCATCGTATGTAATTTTATTTCATTCAAGGCATGAAAGGTCGCGTTTTCGACCAACCCTGTCTGCTGTTTGTCCTTCAACACCCTAGTTAGACTATATACTTACTTCACTTCGCCAAACACCCCCGGAACCCGTCCTCCAGTTCCTTCCTGTTCAAGTTGCGCCCGATGAACACCATGCGGTTCACCACTTTTTCGTCCGCGCCCCACTCCACGCTTGAGGGGCCGAAGTTGATTTGCTCGTGCACGCCTTGGAACACGAACTTGACGTTGCCTTGGTCTTTGAACTTCATCACGCCTTTGCTTCGGTAGATGTTCAGGGCGTTTTCCTGTAACAGGTTCATCATGAACGTGTTGACTAGCCCGAAATCCAGCTCGCCTTCGCACAGAATACCCACGGAGGAAACCCCGGAAAGGTCGTGTCTCTTTTTCTTGGGTTTCTTCGCGGGCGGCTCCTCGGTTTTGTCGTGGCCGTGGCCGTGTGCGTGGTCGTCGTGGCACTCGGTTTTGCCTCCATCGTGCGAGTGTCCGTGGCCGGTATCGGTAGTGGTATCATCGCCCGCGGCGGCGGCTTCGTGAACCGCGTCCGCCTCGGCGTGCGCTTCTTCGTCGTCCAGAAAGTCGGGGTCCATTTCCAGGGTCTTTTCGATGGAAAACGAGTTCACGCCAAGCACCCGGTTTAAGTCGATCACGCTGTTCGTTGTTTTAATCACCTCCGCCACCGCGTTGATTGACTTGATCGTGTCCACCACGTTTTGCAGCTCCACCTCGGTGACTAGATCGATTTTGTTTAATAGGATGCGATCCGCAAACGCGACTTGCGAAACCGCTTCGTTCACCGCGCCGTCCGGTTTCTCTTCCTCCAGGTGAATCGCGATGTGCTTGGCGTCGGCGAGGCACAGAATGCTGTCGATCCTGTACGCGTCCGCGATTTCGGGGTTGATGAAGAACGTGAACGCGACGGGGGCGGGGTCCGCTAGGCCGGTGGTTTCGATGATGACGTGATCGAATTTTTTGGGTCGGTCTTTTAGCGTTAAAAGCGCCCTGACCAAGTCACCGCGCACGGTACAACAAACACACCCGTTGTCCATGGTGATGATGTCCTCTTTTTCCTTCATGTTCTCCCCAACCAGGGCGTCGTCGATGGACACGGCGCCGAACTCGTTCTCGATAACCGCGATGATCTTGCCGTGATCGCCTTTCAAGATGTGGTTCACGAGCGTGGTTTTCCCCGCACCCAAAAAACCGGTCACGATGGTCACCGGGGTCTTCTCCGCGTCGCTGACGTCCGCCATCGTGGACGGTGTCGTTGGGGTAAGCGCGAGGCAAGGGTGGTGTTCTTCTGGCGGAAGGGTGGTCTTACTCTTCGCAAGGCCGGCCGAGTGCGCGGTGCGATCGTGCGCGGTGCGTTCGATCTGCGAAGGCGATGGAAGAATTACCGCCGACACGCTTTTTGACGCGACACACGTCCGCGTGACGCGGGTGCCTTCCCTGCTTCTTCCCTTCCGCATCCCTTCCGCCAGGTTAAAAACACGCGACGGCCAGGAAGCCCATTTTCGTAATCGGGTCCTTCATGCTCGACGACACACGCGGGTTCGGATGGGCCTCCGGCCGGAGAAAAATTTTCATCACGATTTCCGAGAGGGTGTTTCGCCCTCCGCGGGTCACCGCAGCCACAGCCTGTGGCACGCGCGCGCGCAAAACGCCACGCGTGTTTCTCTTGTTCCTGGTGCGGTGACTCGTGTTCCTGTTCCACACATCGTGGAAACGCTTCCGTCGAGACGGCGTTTACGGTCTGTGTCCCCCGACCGGGTGTTACCCGAACCGAGGGCGATGGGCGATGAAAAAGACGAGCTTCTCGGCGCGTTGGGTGCACCCACCGAGCGCGGACACAACCGCGTGCGGCGCGAACGCGTCGCTGTGGCCTTCGTCGGGCTGGTACTCGTTCTGTGTGGTGTGTTCGGCGTGCTCGCGGGGACTGGGTGGTCGTACCCACTCGAACGGACCGGTCTCGGCGATCGCAATCGCGTGCGTCGAGTAGACGACGACGCGGCACACCCAAACGCTGGATCTGGCGCCGGCGCGACGAAGACGGTCTCGAGAAAGACGACGAGCCATACGGGCCATTCCAGTAAAAAAGAAAAAGCCGCGCCTACCGCAACTCCCGCCGTTCTCGGCGATTTCCCAGAGAACATGCACATCGCCATCCCCGCCGAGTTCATAAACTCCGCCGTGGCTTCGTTAAAAAAACGACAGATGGAAGCGGCGAAACTCGCGGGCGAAGCTGTGGGCGGTCTCGGCGACGCCACCGACACGTCACGCGACGCAAACCTGTCTCCTCTAACAGCCGCGGACGTGTACGCCATCATGATCGGCGGCGGGGACCCAGCGTTACTGTCCACCCAGGACGCGGAGAAGAAGCTGGACGTCGTAGGGCACCTGGGCGTCGCGTTCAGCGCGGCCAGCGTCGCCGCGCTGAACTAAAGTCGACGCCGCGATGCGAAGCCTGCCGTGGATCGACCACTTCACGAAACGCGCCGACGACGGCTCCCTTAAGCGCGACGACCACTGGCCCGAGAACTTCGACCACCACGTCGGGTGCCTTTTCGCACACATGCTGGTGTGGCAGCTCGCGAAGGACAAAGCGGTTGCTAACTTGGGTGACACAAAAGATGGCGAGTTAACAACCCCAACCTCGGTTATTTTCGAGAGCGACGGCGCCGCGAGCGCCAACTTGGCGGTTCCGTTTACCTCGCTGCAGTTCGCGATTCAAAGCGCGCCGAGCGACTTTGACATTCTGTTTGTGAACAAGCTGGAAGACCCTGCGCTTGATACGCGATTCCCTTGGGGAAGTAATAGGGTTGACACCAAGGTAGACGAAGTCAATCAAGTCTCGATTGATTTCTTCCGGTACCGCAACCCGTACGCCGCTGGGATTTTGGGGTACGTCATCGGGCCCGCGTTTGTTGAAAAGATTCAAAACCGAATCGCGACACACGGGGCGGATATGGTCGACGCGTGGCTGTACAAACTATGCGGCGACCAGGTTGGCGACGAGATCGAAAAGACGGTACTGAAGTGCTACGCCGCGGTGGACCGGGAAATCGTGGACCGGGTGCGGCGGGAACGGCCGGAGGGAACGTAGGATGAGGGTTGTTAGTTGATTGAAAAACCAGAATCTTCCTTTCGCTTTATCGTAGCTTCCGAGTCCAGTCATCAGTCACACGTGTAATTGCCGGATATTTCGAGACCACCAGCTCGTCTGCGCTACCAGCACGGAGCGGCTCACTTCCGAGCCGCACGCAAGTCACGACTCGTCCTCGACGGCGCTTGTTTCTTGAGCAAGTTCGGGAACCGCGTACCCGGTGACGCGCGTGTTCGGTGTTTCTTCCCTTCTCCCACACCCGTTTGTGGAAAAATCGCGACAATGACCGCGCTCGGTGTTTCGGTCGCCCCGACGCTCCCCCTCCGCGGGGTCCGAGGAGGTTCAGGTCGCGCCTCGCAAACCGCGCGCAAACCACGACTCCTCGGCGTCAAGTGCAACGCCGAGCCATCGCGACTCGGCAAAGGAGACGACGAGTTGGCGCAGGTCTCGGGGGACTGGCGACAGTTCCGGTACGTCTCGCGGACTCTCCACGTCCGAGGGGAAAGCAAAAGCGAAGCGCACGACGGAATCTGAGTCGCAATTCGCGAAATAACAACCAACGCGCTCCACGTAAATCACGCGCGCGCCCGTTCCACCAAAGCTCAAAGCTAACCTTCGTCCCAAAACAAACCTCCTCAGCGCCGCGCTCGTGAACCAGGAGCACATCCAGACCATAACGGGCGGGCACAAGAACCACGTGGTTTCCGCTTTCGATCGGCGGCAGCGAAGGAACAAATCGCGCAACGGCGAGACGCAAAGGTGCGTACCGCGCGTTTCCTAAATCCAAACACACTGTTTACCGCCCCTCTTTGACCATTTACTGAGTGCACTACGTTCCGTAACATTTACCAGTACTGGCAACTGCGTAATACGTCACAAGTGCACTGTTCGGCCCGATTACTCGGACCCCAATCCCCCATACAGTACATCCGTAGACTCAAGACTGACACTTTTCGGTTACACGCAAAGCGACTGGGCGCACGTTCTCCCAACCGCCGAGACGGGGTGTCTTTTGCTCGCGCCGTCGTCCGAGGAAGGGTGGTGGTGGCACAGCGTGGTTTTGGTGTTGAATCACGACGCCGGCGGCAGCACCGGTGTGATTTTAAACCGCCCAACCAACGCGCTGCTTCACAGAGTGGTGTCTGAAATCGACTACGCCGAGGCGCACCACAAGGTGTTGGCGGACCGCCGCGTATCAATGGGCGGCCCGATGGGCACGGAAAAGGGAAGCCGGTGCCTCGTCGCGCTTTCGCGCGTACCCCTGGAGGGCGCCACTTCGGAGGTGTTCCCGGGGCTGTGGCACGTCTCCGATTTCGCCGCCGTGTCCCCGGAGCACGAGAAACACCTCTCCGTGTTCGTGGGGTACTGCGGATGGGTCACCGGGCAGCTGGACCGGGAAGTCGAGGCGGGCGCGTGGCTCGTCGCGGCGGCGAGCGCTTCAAACACGCTCGGCTTGGTGTCGACCGCGCCGCGCGGGGACCTGATGGGGTCCAACGCGTGGGAAAGTATGCGCACGCGGTTGGGGGAAACGCCGGAGAGGGATATGCAGAAGTGAGGTGGGGATGATGAGGAAAAGAAGAGGAAGGAAATGGGGAGGATATCAAAGAAAAGACGACAACAATAGTGCCGGTTCGTGACGAGGAAAAGAAGAAGAGGAAGGAAACGAGGAGGAACCACCAAGGAAAAGACATGTATAACAGTACCAGCAGTAACGAGGAAACGAAGAAGGAAATGGAAAGGATATCAAACAAAAGACGTGTATAAAGTACCGGTACCGCCGCGAGAAATGTAACGCCAACGATTTGAAACGCTTGTCGAAACGAACGCGTCACAATCGATCCTTCTTCGCCTTCTTCTTCTCCTTCTTTTCCTTGCTTCTTTCGCTGGTCGCGTTGGCATCAGTCACGTATATGGTATCATCCACTTCGGGTATCAAGTCGTATTCCCCGGCTTCCTTCGCGACGCGGCTACTACAAGCGCCGCGTCCGCGTTTGTTTTGCGGTTTCGACAGAAAAGCAGTCAGAAATGTGTCCGATGCATCGTCGTTCTCGCCTTCGTCGTTCTCATCATCCCGTCCCTGTCGTTTCGTTGAAGCACGCGCATCACCCGCCTCCACGTCTTGCCCATCGTTTCCCTGTTCCACACGTGTCACCTCGACTACATCTCCGCTGGCGTCCTGTTTCTTGTCATCCACGAAGGCTGGTCGTTCACCTCGCGCGCGCCTAAACGATTCCCTTTCGTTCGCCGAACGCACGCCAATCAGGGTGTTTTTCAGGAACCGCGGGTTCACCTTCTCGCGGACACGCGCGGCGCGCACAGCGTCGCCCCCCAACGGCGCGTCTCCACCTCGCGCGATGCCCGACGAACCATCCATCTGACGCCGCATCGCCCTCGACGCGCGACCGCGTGTCTCGGAGTGGGACGAATGTGTGTTGAAAACGCGCCGAAAACGCCCTTTTATTTATTGTTAACACCATCCGACGCATCACTTGTCCACCGCGCGCGCCACGATGCTACTCGCGATGTCCACCGGCACGGTGTCGCCATCGACGGCGTCGCGCGTCCGAGGGTTCAGTTGTAAAGCACGCGACGCCGCCCGTACCTGCCGCGCGGCCCACTCAAGGGTCGGAACCGCGGAAACCGCCGAGCCTTTGCTCGTGATCGTGGAGTGCGACGGCGTGCTTTGCGACGTGCACCTTGACGGCCACCGCGAGGCGTTCAACGAGACCTTCGTCGCGCTTGGTATGGAAGGCAACGCGTGGAGTACGGACGAGTACCTCAGCTTGCTTCGGTCGGGCGGAGGCACCGCGTACGGCATGCTGGAGCGGTACTTCGCGTTTTACGGGTACCCCACCCCCGAGCTTCGCGACCCAAACGCGCTCGCCGACGCCGACATCGGGCCCGGGCAGGACCAAGGCGGTGCGTTTCTCGGGAATTTGGGCATCGTTCGTGAGGGATTTGCGGACGCTAGCTTAGCCTCGCGCGCCGCCGCAGCGCAAGCCGCGGCACAGAGGGACCCGGTGAACAAAGAGGTCCTCGCACAGAAGCGAGAGGCGTTCATCGAGGGCGTCATCGAGTTGAAAGACGAAACCTTCACTCGGATGGTCCGGGAGAACCGTTTGAAGCTTCGCAAAGGCGCGCTAGGTTTCATCGACGAGTGTTTGCTTGAAGATAACACGCAGATTGTCATTATAGGCGCCACCGCATCCGCCCCTGAGGAGAAAGTGCTGGACGCGGTGATTCGCGCGATGGGACCGCTGAGGGCCGCCGCGATTTCTGTCAGCGACGCGAACGAAATCATCGACGGCAGCAGTCTCGGGTCTATGGGCAGCGCGACTCAGGGAAAGGCAGGTGGTAGTAAACCAAACCCGGGTAGTACGGCATCGTCTGAACCACACGACGACTCGTTGGAAGCGTTCGGGGACCACACGCACGCGCACGACGAAACTTGGGAAGCGGCGAAGAAGGAGATGCAAATGGCGATGCGCAAAAAAAAGGGCGAGGTGCTGTCGGTGGAGGTTGGGGGGGATTTGCAGCGGCAATCTTTTGATTCACAAGTCATCGTGGATGCGAGTTTGTTTTGCACCAGCACGCGGAGCGTGATCAACGCGGTTTCGTTGACGCAAATTCTTAACAACAAGGGCGTCGCTAAAGAAAACGCAGTCTTCGTCGGCGCCTCGCGAGCCACCGCCACGGAAGCAAACGCCGCCGGCGTGTTCAACGTGGTGTGCAGAACCGCGAACCAGGCGGATTCGCAAATCGTGGGGGTCGCGATGGTGGTGGACGAATTCGGACCGGGAGGGGGGCTCACGTTGCGGTACGTCAAGGCGCGGAAGGCGAGCTGGACGGGAGAGACGGTGGGGGGGAAGGAAATTTAGCCCTTTGGAAGTAATGCCAGTAGGTTTTGCTTTTTTGTTGCTGACACAAGTTTGGTTGTACCTTTGAAGGTATGTAGCACCGCACGTATGACTACTTGGCAACCAATTGTTTGCACTCAATTCAATCGCGCGCGCATCTCGGGTCGCGCGTCGCTACGCGGGGGCGTCGCGCCGTTTATGCCGTCACGCCGCGCCGGCATCCCTGAGAAGCTGAACAATCGCCGCATGATTCCCTTCATTGACGGGAGTGATTGATACGGACAGCGGCGTCTCACCCTTATCCCTCGCCTTGTTGACGTCCGCGCCAGTCTCAATCAGCGCCCTAACCACCGCCTCGTGGCCCTTTTCAGCAGCGGTGAACAGCGGCGTCGCGCCAGTATCTCTCGCCTTGTTGACGTCCGCGCCCGCCTCAATCAGCGCCCGCACCACCGCCTCGTGGCCCTTTTGAGCGGCGATGTACAGCGGCGTCGCGCCGATATCCCTCGCTTTGTTGACATCCGCGCCCGACTCGATCAGTGCCCGAACAACCATATCGTTGCCCTTTTCAGCGGCAATGAACAGCGCCGTCACGCTGTCATTCCTCGCCTTGTTGACGTCCGCGCCCGTCTCGATCAGCGCCCGCACCACCGCCTCGCGGCCGTTTTGAGCGGCGATGTACAGCGGCGTTACGCCGATATCCCTTGCCTTGTTGATTTCCGCGCCGGCCTGGATCAGCGCTCGCATTATCGCCTCGTGGCCCTCTTGAGCGGCGATGAACAGCGGCGTGACGCCGTTATCCTTTGCCTGGTTGACGTCTGCGCCCGACTCGATCAGCGCCCGCACAATCGCCTCGTGGCCCTTTTGAGCGGCGATGAACAGCGCCGTCACGCCGTCATCCGTTGCCTTGTTGAAGTCCGCGCCCGCCTCGATCAGCGCCCGCACAATCGCCTCGCGGCCGATTAGAGCGGCGATGAACAGCGGCGTCACGCCGATATCCCTTGCCTTGTTGAAGTCCGCGCCCGACTCGATCAGCGCCCGCACCACCGCCTCGTGACCGTTTTCAGCGGCGATGAACAGCGCCGTTGCGCCGTCATCCCTTGCCTCGTTGACGTCCGCGCCCGCCTCGATCAGCGCCCGCACCACCGCCTCGTGACCGTTTTGAGCGGCAACAAACGGCGGCGTCGCGCAGCCATCCGTTGCCTTGTTGACGTCCGCGCCCGCCTTGATCAGCGCCCGCACCACCGCCTCGCGGCCGTTTTGAGCGGCGATGAGCAGCGGCGTCACGCCGATATCCCTTGCCTTGTTGATGTCCGCGCCCGACTCGATCAGCACCCGCATTATCGCCTCGCGGCCGTTTTGAGCGGCGATGAACAGCGGCGTCTGGCCGTTATCCTTCGCCTTGTTGACGTCAGCGCCCGCCTCGATCAGCGCCCGAACCACCGACTTGCGGCCCTTCCATGCGGCGATGTGCAGCGGCGTGACGCCGTCATCCATCGCCTTGTTGACGTCCGCGCCCGCCTTGATCAGCGCCCTCACCACCACATCGTGACTGTTACACGCGCCGATGTACAGCGGTGTCGCGCCGCCATTCATTGCCTTGTTGATGTCCGCCCCCGCCTCGATCAGCGCCCGCGCTACTGCCTCGTGGCCCTTTTCAGCGGCGATGAACAGCGGCGTGACGCCGTTAGCCTTTGCCTTGTCGACGTCCGCCGCCTTGTTGACGTTCGCACCCAACTCGATCAGCGCCCGCACCACAACCTCGTGGCCTTTTTTAGCGGCGAGGTATAACGCCCACTCGTCCCACGGGCAGCCGTCTGCGCGCGCCCACTGCAGCACCTCGAAGTGCCCGCCCTCCGCCGCCCCACGACACGTGCGTGCGTCCCACGGTGCGCCGTTCTCGCGCGCCCACTGCAGCACCTCGAGGTGCCCGCCATACGCCGCATCCGCGCACGTCTCCTCGTCCCACGGACATCCGTTCTCGCGCGCCCACTGCAGCACCTCGAGGTGCCCGCCCCTTGCCGCCGACCAACATGTCGACGTGTCCCACGGGCAGCCGTCTGCGCGCAACACCTTCAACTCTTCGAGCTGTCCGCTCCTCGCAGCTGCCGCACAAAGGTATTCTTGACACGACAGGCGACCTCCCCGTTGCATGCGCCGCACCGCGCTTAAACATCCGAGCCTCACGGCACGATCTTCGTCAATCTCCTCAAACGGAAGCCCCGTCTCCGCCACCGCGTCGCGCATCGCGCGGCTCACCACTGGGAGCCGTGCGAGGTCGGCGGGATCGTCGAAATGCTCAGACCTGAGAATGTGCGTGACCACGAGGTGGTCGGGGAGGCCGGGGAAGGCTTCCTGCGGGGAGGACCTGCGCACAACGATCGCGGCAGTAAGCCGCGGACGGGTAAAAATACCGCACATCCATTTCAAGGCATCCATCGCGGAGGGTGTCGTGTGCGCGTCGTTGTGCATCGAGGCTTCCGAGAAAAGCGTTACACCTGACACGACGGAAGAAGAAAGGCCCGAGGAAGAAACTGCGGCCTCGTGCCACCTCCAGCCACTGGCGGGTGCGCAGGTTGCACGGCGCGCGCCCCCCTCGCTCGCGTCGGGAGATGATGTTCGCGGCTGCGCGCTCCGCGGCCCCGGCGGGGCGCTGCGAGGGCGGGTCGCGGGGGCCGAGGCCGCGCCCATCCCCCGGTGGCGGCGCCTCGAGGCTCTCAGCGCGGTCCGCTAGGGTTGCCGCGCGGGGCGGATGCGCGGGGGGCGCCGCGGTCGGGGGGCGCCG
>Ga0115007_10001083_pt1 | contig 17694 bp, 15 predicted proteins | sample ArcOceMetagenome_2_FD_87166 | JGI IMG/M metagenome (GOLD analysis project Ga0115007, IMG submission 87166) | Marine eukaryotic phytoplankton communities from Arctic Ocean - Arctic Ocean ARC135M Metagenome | ecosystem: Environmental > Aquatic > Marine > Oceanic | place: Arctic Ocean | collected... | reverse complement strand
TGGACACACATACATGGCTTTGACGAGAGCAGCAATGCAATCAAATATGGCCGCAGTGGTGTTTTTGGTTACACATCATCTGATAACGACGGTTTTGTTACACAAGACTCCTTTGGTTATGTAGTCCGTTCATCACTGTCATATTCCGATGTATTCTCCGGTATCAATTTAACACCTCAGTTAAGCTTTAAGCACGGCGTAAAAGGTTACGGCCCTCAGCCTGGCGCAACCTTTAGCGAAGGTCAAAAGTCACTTAACTTAAGTCTAACTGCCGACTATTTGGAACGTTACTCAGCTCAGTTGTCTTACACTAACTTCTTTGGTGGCAAGTTCAACGAGTTAGAAGATCGAGATTTCATCTCCCTAAGCGCATCAGTTGCGTTTTGATTGTGAGAAGCAGGAGTTCAACCATGTTACACGTTACGTTACTTAATACTAAAAAGATGCTGATCATATCGGCTATATCTCTAGCGATGAGCACGACAGCATTGGCGGCTGTTTCCGCAGATGAAGCGGCTAAGCTCGGAAAATCGCTAACCTCATTAGGAGGGGAAATGGCCGCTAATAGCAGTGGCACAATACCCGCTTGGGATGGAAAACTAAGCGGTAATGATCGTTATGCTGACCCTTTCGCCAATGAAAAGCCGCTATTCACGATTAACGCAGCTAATGTAGACCAGTACAAAAACCACCTATCAGATGGTCAAATGGCCGTGTTGAAAAAGTATCCTGATACCTTCAGCATGCCGGTATACCCGACACATAGAACAGCATCCGTACCTGCAAAAATTAATGAAGGTACGGCTAAGAATGCAACCCAAGCAAACCTAACCAGCGATGGTAACGGCATTACTGGTTTTGTAGAGGGTATCCCTTTCCCCATCCCTCAAACCGGTTTAGAAGTAATATGGAACCACATTACGCGCTACCGCGGTGGGTCTGTAGAACGTACTTTTGTCCAAGTTCCGGTTCAAGCAAACGGTGCTTATACGGCGGTTAAGATCAACGAGAAAATGGCATGGCCAGGTTACTTAGCCGAAGGCTACGATGAGCAAAGTGATAACAACATCCTCTTCTACTTTGTACAAGAAGTCCAAGCACCGGCGCGCTTAACAGGTAACATCCTGCTAGTTCACGAAACCATGAACCAAGTAGATCAACCTCGCCAAGCGTGGAGCTACAACGCAGGTCAACGCCGTGTTCGCTTAGCGCCACAAATTGCCTACGACGCACCGGGCACAGCAACCGACGGCCAACGCACAACCGACAACTTAGACATGTTTAACGGGGCTCCTGACCGCTATAACTGGAAGTTAGTAGGTAAAAAAGAACTGTATATTCCGTACAACAGCTTCAAACTGGCTGACCGAAACCTCAAATACAGCGACATTTTACAAGCTGGCCACCCAAATCCAGACCATCTACGTTATGAACTACATCGTGTATGGGAAGTGGAAGCGACACTTAAGGAAGGTGCGCGCCATGTCTACGCTAAACGTACGTTCTTCATTGATGAAGATACGTGGCAAGCCGCCATCGTTGATCATTACGATGGGCGTGGTGAGCTATGGCGTGTAGGCGAAGCTCACGAAATGCAATTCCGCGATGCACAAACAGCGTGGATTGCTGGTGAGATGCTCTACGACCTGCAATCAGGCCGTTACCTAGCCAGCGGGTTAACTAACGAAGAAGGCCAAGGCCTGAATTTCAAAGAAGTCTTTAAGCATAACGACTTCACCCCACAGGCTATCCGCCGTATGGGCCGATAACCACGCACTCTTTTCATCCCTTTCAGCCCTGCTCTTGCAGGGCTTTTTTATGCTTTTAATTTATTGACCGATTACTTGTATGATGTATTATTTAATACGTCGTACTTTTATTAGTACGGCTCTGCCCTAAAACAATAAGGAACGAGGCATAGTATGAAAACGGAAACTCAGCACCTGTCAGGCACGTCGACTGCAGACTCCCGACGTGGCTTTTTGAAAAAAACGATTGCACTCTCAACCACCGCTGCGCTTGGCAGCTTAGCCCTTTCGAAACAAGCGATGTCAGAGCCACTGACAATGCGCTACCCCGATTCAAGCATAGATGTACTCGATGATAGCTTTCTCAAATACCGACTCTTCAATGCCAGTGTCGAAAAACTGGCTACCGGTATGCGTTGGGCAGAAGGCCCTAGCTGGAGTGGTGATGGCCGCTACTTATTAGTGAGCGACATACCGAATAACCGCTTGATGCGCTGGGATGAAATTACCAATAGCTTTGATGTATATCGACACAACTCCAACTTCTCCAATGGCACATGCCGTGATCGACAAGGGCGCTTAATCACCTGTGAAGGCTCAACCACATCAACTGAAGGTCGTCGCGTTACCCGTACAGAACACAACGGTAAAATTACCGTACTGGCTGATAACTTTGAAGGTAAGCGTTTTAATTCACCGAATGATGTCGTCGTTAAGCGTGATGGCTCTATTTGGTTTACTGACCCACCATTCCAACTAGGCAACAATTACGAAGGTCATAAAGTACAATCTGAGCTTCCAAATGGCGTTTACCGTATCGATGGCGAAACGGGAGCTATCTCACAAGTGATCAACGATGTCGCCGGCCCCAATGGTCTATGCTTTTCACCCGACGAGTCTATTCTTTATTTAGTAGAAGGCCGCGCTAAGCCAAATCGCCTAGTGTGGGCGTATACCGTTAATAGTAATGGGACACTTGGTGCGCGTGCGAAGCACATCATAGCGCCGGGTTACGGCGCCCTAGACGGTATTAAGTGTGATGAAGACGGCAACCTTTGGTGTGGTTGGGGCAGTTCAGGCGCCGTGGATGGAAAACCCGAAGAGCTTGATGGCGTTATGGTTTTTAATACCGAAGGTAAAGCAATCGGCCATATTCGCTTACCCGAGCGCTGCGCGAATCTGTGCTTTGGGGGTGTAGAAGGTAACCGATTATTTATGGCAAGCTGCCACTCTATTTACTCGGTTTATGTGAACACGAAAGGCGCCACCTTCAGCTAACATGAGTCACGAAACACAAGTTTAAAGCGCTGACATTCAGTGCTTTTTCGTTTTCTCCCCGCACATTTACCGGCCGCCTTGAGTCTTTTCTTCAAATCAAAGCGATACGAACATCTTTTACCGAGTTTAGTCTTCCCTTACGCGCTCGATCTGTGTTGAATAAGCGCACTTAACTTTGTAAGCACACTCCTATCTTTATGGAATACTTCACAGAACTGGGCTACACCGGTTTATTCATCGCCGCTTTTTTATCGGCGACTATCCTCCCTCTAGGGTCAGTAGTCGTACTTGCACCACTGCTACTGAGCGGCTTATCCCCCATCACGCTCGTTATTGTAGCCACCATAGGCAATGTATTAGGTTCGATGACAAACTATGCGCTTGGCTATTGGGCGAGCTTAGGCATTATCAAGAAGTGGCTGCGCATGTCTGAAGAAGAATTTGTACGTGCCGAGCAGCATTTTCAAAAGTACGGTTTATTCTCGTTACTCTTTACGTGGTTACCCATTATTGGCGATCCACTAACCGTATTAGCAGGGATATTACGCATCCACCTACTGTGGTTTATTGTACTGGTCACCATCGGCAAAGCCGGGCGCTATATCATCGCAAGCTATTTGATATTGAAAGTGAGTTAAGCGGCCAACAACTTATTCGTCGTCGGCTGCATCTCGCATGCGTTCTTGGCGGGCTTGCTCTTCTTCTAGAGCATCTTTAATGGCAAGCATGACACTATCAACATCGGCATCTTCATCAGGATCAGTAAATTCACCCGTTAGCTCAACGTCGGTCGTTAAATCACCCGCTTCAAACAGCGACCAGATTTCATCGGCGTAGCGGGTTTTAAGCAGTTCGGGGGCGAACTGGCCGTAGTAGTTGGTGATGTTTTCGACGTCACGCGTCAACATGGCTTCTGCATTATTATTAGCAGCAGCATCAACCGCTTGTGGCAAATCGATAATAACCGGGCCGCCCTCGTTAACGAGCACGTTAAACTCGGACAAATCGCCATGCACTAAACCAGCACAGAGCATCAGCTTCACATAGTGCATCATCACCGCATGATCTTCTAACGCTTGTTCGGCACTCATACTGACATCGTTCAGGCGCGGTGCTACATCGCCATTTTCATCAGTAACCATTTCCATGATCAACACACCGTTGAAGCATCCAAAAGGCTTAGGCACACGAACGCCCGCCCTATCGAGCGCATATAACGCATTCACTTCAGCGTTTTGCCATGCTTCTTCTTGTTGGTCACGGCCGAATTTAGAGTGTTTTTCCATCGCACGCGCACGACGGCTATTACGGACTTTACGGCCTTCTTGGTACTGAGCCGCTTTTTTAAAGCTACGCTTGTACGCTTCTTTATAGACCTTGGCACAGCGAACTTCATCTCCGCAACGTACCGCATAGACACTCGCTTCTTTACCACTCAAAACAGCATGAAGCACTTCGTCAACGATGCCATCGTCAACTAGAGGTTGTATTTCTTTGGGGGTTTTCATGCTGCACTTTATACCCTAGTTAGCGGTGCGGTGGTAGCGTGTAGGCCAAATAAGCATAGCTAACTCCTTAAAAATATCTATAAAAAAGCCCGATTCAATATCGGGCAAAGAAAGCTACACTATCGTAAACAGTGATACGTCTAAAGACGTGTCGGGGACGCTGCTAGCCAAGGATCACCCAACCAGCAACATCAATTAAGCGGTAACCGGTATAAAAAGAATTACCACTTAATACTTACTCTGAGGTCCCGTCCATCAAGCGACGTAATTTCAGAGGGTTATCGTCTTTCAGGGCTTCTGGCAACAAGGCTTGCGGAAGATCCTGATAGCTAACAGGGCGAATAAAGCGATTGATCGCAGCACTACCCACAGAGGTACTGCGGCTATCTGATGTTGCCGGGAATGGACCGCCGTGTACCATTGCATGACAGACCTCAACACCTGTCGGGAAACCGTTACACAGGATTCGACCCGCTTTGCGTTCTAATGTCGGCAGCAATGTAGCCGCATCGGCATAATCTGCTTCGTCTAATTGAATCGTAGCCGTTAGCTGACCTTCCAAATGCTCAGCGACATTGACAAATTCAGCAACGCCGCTGCACTTGATCACAAGAGAGCTAGCACCGAACACTTCTTCGGTTAGGCTGCCATCCGCTAAGAACTGTGCCGCTGTTGTTACGAATAAACCAGCCTGACACTGATTCGGCTTATCGCTTGATTGACCTTCACCTACCTGCTCAACATTGGCATTCTTTTTAAGCGCATCAACACCGCTGGAATACGCTTGAAAAATACCTGGAGTTAGCATGGTTTGTGTTGCTACGTCTTTTAAGGCGGCTTCAGCCGTCGTTAGAAAGACATCTAAATCAGGGCTATCAATAGCAATAACGAGCCCTGGGTTCGTACAGAACTGTCCTGCTCCCATCGCTAAGGAACCCACAAAACCTTTACCCAAGGCTTCCCCGCGTGCTTTCAGTGCCGCAGGCATCAAAAATACCGGGTTAATGCTGCTCATTTCAGCATACACAGGGATAGGCTCAGGACGGTTAGCCGCTATATTCATCAATGCCGTACCACCACTGCGCGAGCCGGTAAAGCCAACCGCTTTAATGAGTGGGTGCTTAACGAGTGCAGCACCCACTTCTGCTCCAGAGCCAAATAACAGGGAGAATACGCCTTCTGGCATTCCCGATTTTTTAACCGCCGTTTGAATGGCTTTACCTACCAGCTCAGATGTGCCCGGATGTGCCGAATGCGCTTTAACGATAACAGGGCAACCCGCTGCCAATGCAGACGCGGTATCACCACCAGCGACCGAGAAAGCTAAGGGAAAGTTACTTGCACCAAACACCGCAACAGGGCCAAGCGGAATCGTACGTAAGCGTAAGTCATTACGTGGTAACGGCACACGATCTGGCATAGCAGGGTCGATGCGTACATCCAAATAATTACCCGTGCGAACCACGTTGGCGAATAACTTCAATTGGCCCATGGTACGGCCACGCTCACCTTCGATACGTGCTTGTGGTAAACCACTTTCTGCCATGGCACGCTGTACTAGCGTATCGCCTAGTGCCAAAATTTCGTCGGCAATTAATTCTAGAAATTGGGCACGCTGTTCAGGGGAAGTTTCACGGAAGGTATCAAATGCAGCCCAAGCTAACTCAGCCGCCGCATTCACATCAGCTTGTGTACCGCCTAAAAACGCTGGCGATAACGGCTCGTTGGTTGCAGGATTGATTGCGTAAATTTTCTTGCTCGTACCGGCCACGCTTTGTGATCCGATTAGCATATTGCCTGTAATGTCCATCAGCTTCTCCAGTCAGGTTTTGTGGTGCTGGAAAACCAGCAATTCAATAACCGGAAAGCGACAACGATGAACACCTAGCGACTAATCCACAGTTCTACTGAATCGATAAGATCAATAGAATCTCCGGTAGCGCCCCATTCAATTCTTATTCGAATCGATTATGGGTTTGGTATTTTTCGTATAAGTGATAAGCACGGTAGAGGTGCTTATGCATCGCCTTCCGGGCGAGTTCAGCATCTCTGGAGCGGATAGCAGACAAGATCTCTTCGTGCTCTTCTTTCACACGTTGTAGATAAGCATCGGTTGCTACCTGATCCAGATTGGTATTAACCAGCTTTGCTCGTGGGATAACGTTTTTATTGAACTGCTCATAAAACTGACGGAAAAACGGGTTTTTAGTCGCTTGGCTAATCGCAAGATGGAATTCATAATCCTCTTTGCGTGCCTGCTCTCCCCGTTCTAACGCCTCATTAAAGGCAGCTAAGCTCTGCTCCATCCGCTGCATGTCGGCTTCATCGTGTCGAATGGCTGCAAACTCAGCAGCCGATGTTTCAACACTTAAGCGCATTTCAAGGATATTCAAGATATCCTCAACCGCAGTTGGGTTAATGGTATAAGCGTACATCGTTTCGGCGGGCTGACTGCGCATAACAGTCGTTCCTACACCGCGTCGTGTTTCAACTAAACCCAGCGATTTAAGCTGAGTGATCGCTTCACGAATCACGGTGCGACTTACTCCAAACAGTTCACATAACTTGTTTTCTGTTGGTAATTTTTCACCGATACTGATTGCGCCAGTCGTAATCTGACTTTCCAGTTGCTTCGCTACGTGAGACGCTAAACTACCACTTTGTCCTACGCGTTCGAATTGAAACGTCGCTCCTGACTTTTCCAGATTACTCATGACACACTTATCCACAGATTACATTAGCAGTGCGTACATTACCCCAGCGTTACTTAGCGAGCAAGCGCCGGTTTTTTCGGGTCAAACTTCCAGCCAGGGATCAAGTACTGCATCGCCATAGCATCGTCACGCTGACCCAATGTTAATGTTTTATAAAGCGCATGCGCTTCTTCTAACTTTTCACGGTCCAGCTCAATCCCTAAGCCTGGCTTGTTAGGAACCGTTAACTTACCACCTCGTATTTTCAAAGGTTCCTTGGTGATCCGTTGACCATCTTGCCAAATCCAATGGGTATCGATTGCGGTGATCTCACCTGGGCAGGCAGCCGCAACATGCGTCATCATGGCCAGTGAAATATCAAAGTGATTATTACTGTGAGATCCCCATGTCATACCCCATTCGTTGCATAACTCACCCACAGCCACGGCACCTTGCATCGTCCAAAAGTGGCAGTCGGCCAAGGGGATATCAACCGAATCTAGACGTACAGCATTTCGAAATTGCTGCCAGTCAGTAGCGATCATATTAGTGGCCGTTTTAAGCCCGGTTTGGCGCTTAAATTCGGCCATCGTTTCGCGTCCAGACCACGTGCCTTCTTGACCACACGGGTCTTCGGCGTAACTGAGCATATGTTTGATCGGTGTGAGATATTCCACGGCTTGTTTAAGCGCCCAAGCGCCATTAGGATCTAGCGTTAAACGCGCATCAGGGAATACATCATATAAAGCCGCTATACACTCTGCTTCTTGACGACCATCCAATACACCGCCTTTAAGCTTAAAGTCTTTAAAGCCATAACGATCAAATGCCGCTTTAGCCAGCGTAGCAATCGCATCCGGTGTTAATGCTTCTTGTGTGCGGACAAGATCCCACTCATCTGTTGGGTTAATGCAAGTTCGATAAGGTAAATCTGTCTTTTTCGGGTCGCCTAGTAAAAAGAGATAACCCAAGGCCTCCACTTCATCGCGCTGCTTACCAAACTGTCCCAATAAATCGGCAACCGGCAAGCCCATATTTTGACCCGCCAAATCGAGCAAGGCCGACTCAATACCGGTAATCACATGCACCGATGTGCGCAAATCGAATGTTTGATTCCCGCGCACATCATCCACTTGTCCCGACGTTGCTTGGCGTACTTTGCTAATAATAGATTTCCACTGCATGACGTTCTGGCCTTCGACCAATTCGCGACATTCTTCCAGAGTATTTATAATCGACGTCGTTGCTGGGATTTCACCCAAACCTATGTTGCCATCGTTATCCTCTAACACGACAACCGTACGGATAAACCAAGGGGCATGACCACCACTCAGATTCAGTAAAAAACCATCATATCCGGCAACGGGAACCACCTGCATTTTTGTAATCGTTGTAAACATGGTGAACTCTCTTATGTATGAATCTGATTTTTTATAGAACTAACCTTGTCGACGCTTGTAACGCATAACGAGGTCGGTGCATTTATTATTGTATGAGGCTTTGCGATGCAATCAATTCGCAAAGCCTGTGCTGCTATCGTAATGCGTGTGTCTAGACGACCTTACGAATTAGCCTCAATGATCGCTTTCAGAGCCGCATAATGTTCTGCCGTTGGCTCGGTTAACGGTGCACGTACAGCGCCCGCTGGGCGTCCTATAATGTCAGCGCCCGCTTTAATTAAGCTAACCGCATAGCCTTTTTTCTCGTCACGTAAACGACAGAATGGAATGAAGAAATCTTTGATAATAGCCGTGACTGTTGTCTTATCACCGGCACGTAACGCGGTATAAAACTTCATGGTCATTTCTGGCATAAAGTTAAAAACAGCAGACGAATATGTGTTTACACCAATCGATAAGTAACCTTCAGCAAAGATCTCAGCGGTTGGCACACCACCGATGTAGATAAGACGGTCACCGACTGATTTCACCGTATCATTCAACGCAGCAATGTTACCTACGCCGTCTTTTAGTGCGACCATATTCGGGTTAGCATCCGCCAACTGTTGAACAGAGTCAGTCCCTAAAATGCCGTTACCACGGTTGTAGTAGATAAACTGAATGGGGCTGCTCTGCATAATTTCTGTCGCGTACTGCACTATGCCATCTTCCGGGCACTCTGTAAGGAACGGAGGCATCAACAAGATACCGTCACAACCGGCCTCTTCCGCTACTTTTACAAAACGCTTTGCATCCACCACACTGCGGCCTGCCGCTGCAATAACAGGCACACGGCCAGCAACAGTTTCTACCGCTACTTTAACAATCTGCTCGTAATCAGCCATATCCAATGAGAAGAACTCACCCGTACCGCCAGCAACAAAGATAGAAGACACGCCATGCTCTACAAACCACTCTAAACGCTGACGGTAAGTATCGGCATTAAATTGACCATTGCTATCAAAATCAGTGATCGGAAACGACAACAGGCCATCGCCTAAGGCCTTACGAATGTTTTCCAAAGAGAAGCTCATCTTTACTATCCTCAATTTTTATTCATTGTGTATCGACCACCAGCTCTGATGATCGTGAGTGTTTGGTATGCATCAGATAGAAACGCTGCATACCGAAACAATACCAACATACGATGTTATTTGTAATACATCATACAACTATAATACTAGTCGGCTATTAGTTGCAAGATGAAACGTGTGATATTCGGGTTTTAAGTCACTGGAGCAGGGTTAAATAGGACAAGGTCGTTGTGCAGTCCTAGCTTGTCCGCCGCTACCTGCTTGCGACCACTAGCCACTTCAATGATCAAGTGGAACAATTCCCAACCCGCCTCTTCAAGCGTGATCTCTTTCGTGGCTACTCGCCCAGCATCTAGATCGATTAGGTCAAACCAGCGCTTACCCAACGTAGAATTAGTCGACACCTTAATCACCGGTGCCACTTCAAGACCATAAGGTGTGCCACGTCCAGTGGTAAATACTTGAATGTTCATGCCAGCGGCAAACTGTAGGGTGCCGCAGATAAAGTCACTGGCAGGCGTGGCCGCAAAGTTCAAACCCCGTTTGCGAATACGCTCCCCAGGGCTTAATACATCGACTATCGAGCTATTACCTGATTTAGTAATCGAACCTAGCGATTTTTCGACAATGTTGTTCAAACCGCCTTTTTTATTACCTGGCGTTGTATTAGCACTACGATCTGCCTGGCCTTGGCTTAAATAATCATCAAACCACTGCATTTCACGTAATAAGGCCTCCCCTACTTCCACCGTTTCCGCACGAGGTGTTAATAAATGGATGGCATCGCGCACCTCAGACACCTCAGAGAACATCACTGAGCCGCCAGCGCGCACGATCAAATCAGAGGCATAGCCAACGGCAGGGTTTGCCGTTACCCCCGAGAACGCATCACTGCCACCACACTGCATACCCACCACCAGCTCAGATATTGGACATGGCTCACGGCGGCGCTGGTTTAGGCGCCCAAGATGCGCTTCAGCCATTTCCATAATGTGATCCACCATGTCCTGAAAGCCATGGTGGTTCTCATCTTGTAGGCTGACCACATGATCATGCAGCGTTTTCGCAACATCTGAATTTTCCATGACGTTGATCGCTTGCGTTTCATCAACCTCCAATAAACGCGCCGGGGTGAGCTTTTCGCACCCTAGGCCAACGACCATGACCTCACCGCCAAAGTTAGGATTCTTAGCGATATTTTGCAGCGTTCTGATAGGCACAATGGCCGCGGGAGCCGTGATGGCCACACCACAACCATAGGTATGATTCAGCGCTACAACGCCATCAACATTGGGGTATTTTGGTAAGAGCGTTTGTTTAATGAGTTTCACCACATACTCGGTGATACCCGCCACACATTGAACGCTGGTACTGATGCCCAGCAGATTTTTCGTTCCTACGCTGCCATCGGCATTGCGATAACCTTCAAAGGTATATCCTAGCAAAGGTTCAATGTCCGGTTTGGCACGTGTAGCCAAGGGTAAATCGGCTAATTTCGGCGGCGTTGGCATATCCACCACCGCTTCAGAAACCCAAGAGCCTTGTTGAATGTTATGTTTAGCGTATCCCACGACTTCGTTATAGCGGCGAACCTCCCCTCCTTTAACTATGTCGGTGAGGGTTAATTTGTGACCTTGTGGAATAGCTTCTACTAAGACAATGCCATCATCCAAAGTAGCACCCGCGGGCGCACCGCCTTGGTTAACAACGATGGCGACATTGTCGTTTGGATGGACCTTGATTGTTATATAAGGACTGGTTAGCTCACTCATGGTCATTATTCTCCTATACCATCAAGGTTAAACAGTTGCCGATGTTTTCGCGGCTTTTGATTTACGATGAATCAAAATCGAGAACACTACCGATGCAAGAATTAATAGCCACAACACAGCTGCGATAGGGCTTTTTGTAAAGAAAATAGTGAACGTTCCGTAAGATTCCAGGCTCTTAACAAAATAAACTTCTGCCGATCCGCCTAGAATAAAACCGATAACCAGCGGTGCTATTTCCAAGCCAATTTTCGAGGCTATCCAACCGAAAATACCAAACAGCAGCAAGGTCCACACATCAAACATAATGCCGTAGTTAATCGCATAAGCGCCGACGACACACATCATGATAATGATAGGATAAAGGATAAACTTAGGTACCAGAACGACCTTAGCGATATACCGGATGGCGTAAAACATCACCGCAAACATCACTAAATTGGCAAACAATAAGGCCGTAATCATGGCGTACCACGTATCGATGTTTTCCCCAATAAACAGTGGGCCAACTTGTAAGCCTTGTAGCGTGAAAGCGCCAATTAAGACAGCCGTTGTGCTATCGCCTGGGATCCCCAGAGACAATAACGGAATGAGCGCGCCACCCGTCAGCGCATTGTTCGCAGACTCAGACGCCACTAAGCCCTCAGGTGCGCCCTTACCCATTTCTTCGGGGTGCTTAGATAAGTTTTTTTGCTGTGTATAAGCCAATACCGATGCCGCACTGCCACCAATGCCCGGCAGCATGCCAATAAAAGTACCGATGGTGGACGATCGAATCAGGTTTACAAATTGGCTTCGAAACACAGCAAACTGGAAAGGTGCGCCATTCGATAGCTGCACTTTACGTTCAGCGCTTTCCTCTTTAACCCCCTTCTCGGCTTGCTCGATAATCGTGGCGACACCAAACAAACCAATCAATACCGGTAGCAATGAAAAGCCCGACTCTAAATAAGGTTCCATAAATTCAAACATCAAACGGTATTCACCATTGCCACCGTTTGATACATCGTAAGTACCAATCAAACTTAAAAAAACACCGATTAAACCACTGAATATACCCACCAGCATATTTTTAGAAAGTGATGCAATAACCGTTAATGCGAACAAGATCATTAAGAACTTTTCGACGTATGAGAACTTAATGGCAAAGTCAGCCAATATAGGCGCGAAGAAGAACAAAACGACAGCACTGAATAAACCGCCAAACAAAGAAGCGACAATACAAATTTTAAGTGCTCTCTCTGCTTCCCCTTTTTGTGCCATCGGGTAACCATCAAACGTTGTGGTAATCGATGAGGGGGTGCCTGGGATGTACAATAAAATAGCGGGCACTAAACCACCCGAAATACCACCAACATACAGTCCTAGCAGAAGCGCCAAACCTTCTTGCAAGCCTAGCGAATAGGTCAACGGCAAGCACACAGCAACCGCCATGGTTGCGGTCATACCGGGAATTGCACCAAAGATAATACCAACGATGGCGCCTGCTGCCGCCAACAAAAAGAACACCGGCGATAATAGATCAAAAAATTCCATACGATTCTCCTATGCTCTACTTCACGGTAACGAAATGTTGAATATTTGCCCCAACAAGAACCACACAAACAAGGGTGCAACGATTGCATTAGCCGCAATGAGCATGATCAGTCTGGAGGTACGTTGATGCAGATAAGCCAACGACAGCAAAAACATAAACGGAATTGATGACAGCAAAAAACCCATCCCCATATTCGGTATTAACTGCCCTATTTGGTCCATAGCGACAAAATAAAGCGGAATAAGAATAAGGGTTGCTAGCAACCTAAACTGATCAGCGTTGGGTTCGAAAAATCGGAATTTATTTCCTTTTCCGGTAAGCGCGGCTTGGATACGTCCGGCATTACTAATCACAATCCAAAGAAACAAAACAGCCAATAGTGCAATCACAATTCGAGGAAAGAATAAGTGTGATTGATCAAAGTCGATTGTTATGTCAAATAAGGAAGAGAGTGACTGATTCATGTCCACTCCAAATACAATAGGGTCATTCGAAAGAAATCAGGCTAGCCAATGACCAGCCCAACATCACAACAGTTAGCGAGTGATCCGCTGCGCTATTTTTGCAAGGCCGTGATAATACTTGAATACTGATCACGTTTTGCTTTCAGGTAGCTCTGGCTATCGGCCGCTGTGCGGAAGTTAGGTATAAAGAAAGACTTTTTCAGCTCTTCTTGAACCTCTCCATCAGCAAAGACTTCCGTGAGCGCCTTGTCGATATACGCAATAACCTTAGGATCGGTTTTCTTGTTGTAAATAAAGAAGAACTCCTTATCAAACGTAAAGTTTTGATCCGCACTCATAGGGACTTCAACCGCTGGATTAGCGAAGGAAAGCAGTTGCTCCCGGCTTGTTTCACCCAAGCCTTCTTCATGCGCTTGTTCCAACGTCGAACCTTTAGCGGTCAACCATAAAAAGTTCATCGCTTTTTGATCATCCGCGGGCAAACGTGTGTACTGCTCATTCGCCTGTACACTGCCGTTAATCACATCGGCTAAGCCATCAAACAACGCTTGGTTTTTATCCGATTGGGATCCGGTATTAAGCGCGACGACATTCTCTTCTTGGCCAGGATGCGCTAAACGCACCGCGTTTTTCATTGCTGTATAGCCAATTTCAGATACGCCACCGGGCTGGATCGCAACACGAACTTGCTTACCATTACCAGCCGCATCGAGGACTTCTGCCATATTTTTATACGGTGAATTTTTAGGCACCAAATAACCATTGCCGGGATTGGTTGCAAACGTTTGGCCTACGATGAAGTTATCAAATGGATTGTCATATCCTTTTTTTCCATATAGCTCACCTAAGTATGCTTGGTCATGGAAAATCATGATTGTGCTGCCATTAGGGACGCGTTTAAGCGCTTGATACGCCGCCGAGAAACCCACAGCATCAACTTTTATATTCTTATCTAACTTTTTAGCCAAGGCCTGCGTAATGATCGAAGATGCTTGGTACGTATCGCCACCGGTTGATTTAGAACCGATAACAACGCGGATGTTGCCACGAATAGGACTATCATCTGCAAATGAATAAAGTGGAGCTGTAAGGGAGGCCGCAAGCAAAACTGCTTGAGCACTAACGAGCAATCGTTTCATAACCGTTTTCCTGTTAATTGTTCTTGTAAGAAAAAAGTATCTTTCGGTGATAGTAAGACCGCCACTTGAATAACTCTCTGGTTATTTAACATGACCCCCTCACCGAATTCGTAATAAATCATACATCATACAAGTAAAGATACAACTCTTTTTTGGCTCGCTATTTAAACACCCAGAACAAGCTCTCAGGCTCGTGATATTAATCCTAACGTCTGCCCTACAATGCGACAAGATGTCACTTCGACTACGGAGCCGACTTAGTTATACTGATGGTTAGGCTAACACACCGCCTAACCCATTTCGTAGCAGGGCGGGAGCCACCATTGACTGCCAACCATCAACCCTTATTACAACTGACCTATATACGCTTTGTAATTATATGCGCACAATCTTGCGCTCTCGCTTTTGCCATTCTTTACCTACATTTTCCTATATCACCTTGGTTTGCGGGCAGCGCTTTACTGCTACTCGCCCTACTCAATCTAATGACCTACGCTCGGCTGCATTCATCCTTCCCGGTGACGTCACCCGAACTATTCAGCCAATTACTCGCAGATTGTATGATCTATGGCTTTTTGCTGTATCACACCGGTGGTGGCACTAACCCGTTTGTTTCTATGTTATTAATTCCTCTTATCATCACGGTAATGACACTAGAAAACCGCTATATCTGGATCATCGGTACGCTCGTGTCATTGATGTATGGCGCATTACTGCGCGATTACGTACCTATCACCTCAATGAACGGCCACCAGCACGGCGTTGTCGCCTATCTCGATATCCATATGGTAGGTATGTGGATTAACTTTTTAATGACAGCAGCCGTTATCACCTATTTTATTACCCACCTAAACCGCTCACTGCAAGCACAACAAAAAGCACTCATCGAAAGCAGAGAAGCAGCGATTCATAACCAACAACTACTATCACTAGCAACGATAGCAGCGGGAACCGCTCATGAGCTCGGCACCCCTCTTAGTACCATGCGGGTGTTGCTACATGAGATGGCAACAGATCCTCGCTTGAATACGGAACAACGAGAAGATATCGATCTATTACAGCAACAAGTGCAAGTATGTGCTGGTAAGCTAAAAGATATGGCTCGTTCTGTTGAAGAAGAGCAGAGCAGTGAACAAACAAGCCTTGTGACAGATTTTATAGATGACGTAATTGAACACTGGAAGATCACACGTCCAGAGGTAACCTTCAGCCTAACGGTACAAAGCGACTTACCGCCTGACTTACTTAGCACCACAGCATTGCGCCAAGCGGTACTAAATTTACTCAATAACGCGGCCGATGCGAACCCAAAAAATATCCGTATCAACCTAGCGTGGGACCAAACAGATATCTTGATCCGTATTCGCGATTACGGACCAGGTTTACCCATCGAGCAAGCCGATAAATTAGGCAAACCTTTTATCACCACAAAGGGTGGAGGACTAGGTATTGGCCTCTTCTTAACCTCCTCCACTATTGCAAGCTACGATGGCGATGTTCAACTTTATAATGCTGAGGAGTCGGGTACGATTACCGAAGTACGATTATCCCGGAGAGCGGTTCATGGCTGATAGTGCAAATTTTTTGATCGTCGATGATGACCCTACTTTTTCCCGCATACTCGCACGCACCATGACGCGCCGCGGCTTTGATACACGGGTGTGCCAAAGCGCCGAAGACGTACCTGACCTCCTGACCCAATGGGTGCCGGATAATGCTACGTTAGACTTAAAGATGGGTGGCGCTTCTGGGCTGACGGTAATCGAACAACTCAGAGCACTTAACCCCGATATAAAAATTGTGATTTTAACGGGCTATGCCAGCATCAACACAGCCGTCGAAGCGATCAAACTAGGGGCGACCCAATACTTACCAAAACCGGCGAATGCCGATGAAATACTAACAGCATTGGGCAGCCAACACTCTGGCGATGCCGATGCGCCTGTTGCACCCACGCCGATGTCGGTTAACCGTTTAGAGTGGGAGCATATTAATAAAGTCCTTGCCGAAAATGATGGCAACATATCAGCCACTGCACGCGCACTAGGCATGCACCGACGAACCCTGCAACGAAAACTTGATAAGCGGCCGGTCAGGCACTGAAGGTAACGAATCGTCATTACTTCAAGGAAACGGAAATGCCATATCTGAAATCATTTAGCTTCTTCCTGCTAATGCGAGCGCACGTCACTGCTCGTCGATGTAAACGCGCGCATCAAACGTGCGTATCCAATCAGGATAAAACACCATGATGCCAGTCATCAGAATGCCATTCATCAAGGCTTCGGGGAACATGATCAAGGGTAAGTAACTAATATACTCATGGCTTATTTTTGCCCACGGATACACGCCATCTATCCATAGTAGCAAGCTCATCGATAAGCCCGAAATAGCCACGACCACCGACGCACCTAAAAACCCGCACCCAAACAAGTATACAAAAAAGTTTTTAGGGAGATATCGCCCCACAAGCTGCTGAATCACATGCGTCAGTAATGCGGGGATGATGACAAGGCATACCCCATTCGCGGAAAAACCTTGCCAGCTTTCGTTACCCACCAACGTCATGGCGATTAACACCAAGGTCGCGGATAGAATCGCTAAGTCCCACCCCAAGATTAGCGTGAGCGCCGTCACTCCAAGAAAGTGAATACTCAAACCCGGTGATATACCGGCTCGCATCACCCACATCACCATCAAAACGACAGTCACCCCAAAAAACAGGTGCTGCAGCCCTCGGTTATTGGCTAACAATGACCAAGGCGCCGTGACGCATGCCGCTGCAAAACCGGCGACAAAAAGCGCATGCAATAGCCATAGCCACGTTCCTGTTAGTAGGCCATCAGTAATATTCATAAACACCTAAAGCTCGATGTCGATTTAACGTGAAGGGTGAATTACATCAACACAGATTACCGCTCACCCACTTTTACGCCTTGATGCATATCAAGTCGCAGATCATCGGTTCAAATAATGCAAAGGCACAGCGGTCGTATCAATGACTTTACGCATAATAAATGCCGACTTAACCCCTGTAACCCCGCTGATACGAGTGATCTTACCCAACAAAATATCGTGATAGCTA
>Ga0115007_10001082_pt1 | contig 17697 bp, 16 predicted proteins | sample ArcOceMetagenome_2_FD_87166 | JGI IMG/M metagenome (GOLD analysis project Ga0115007, IMG submission 87166) | Marine eukaryotic phytoplankton communities from Arctic Ocean - Arctic Ocean ARC135M Metagenome | ecosystem: Environmental > Aquatic > Marine > Oceanic | place: Arctic Ocean | collected... | reverse complement strand
TAATTCAGCGAAACCAATTTAACCATCTCCCCTAAACCCCCCACCCTTGACCGCCACCCCCCCCCCTCCCGCCCCCCCCCCCGTGTGAAGTCGAACGCCGCAGCGCCGTGCGTGAACCCCGCGGTATCTGGAACACCAGCGCCTTCCAATGGAACCAACCCCGGCCCTAACCCGCTCGCGCTGTCCTTACCGGCGTGCTCGTTTGCTCGGCGTTGTGAAAAAAATCCATCTGACGCGAATTCTTGTTTTGGAACGTACCCATCACCTATTCCCGTGCGACTAGTTCTCCCCGCGTGCCCGTCATCCACCTTCATTCCGTCGAACATCCCCTCGCCAACCGCGGTCATGTGCTTCACTACCTCAAGGGGAAGAAAAGCGTCGCGGGCAGATGCCCGTTCCGGCGCGTTTTCAGGGGCGCCGCGTCTTTCAATGTAAAAGAAAAGTGTCAGTCTTCCGTAATGTGAGTTGTATGGGTGTACTATATGAGCAAACAGTCTACTTGCAATGTACGTAGTTGTAACAGTTGTTACTAGTAGTACACTAGAAACAGTCACAGAGGGGCAGTAAACAGTGTTGGGATTTATTGGGAAATACAACACGTACCTTTGCAAGAAATCTTCCCGAATCGGTCTGCGATTTTCGTACCGCACGAGTTTCCTTTCCTCAAAATCAGTCGCCTCTTTCGGTCGCATCGGCAAGAGCTTCGGGCCGCGAACCAGTGCGTTTTCCGTGACAAGCGTGGCTTGCTTGTCATACACTTCACCGGTAATCGGGTTGTACCCGGCGCGGTCGCGGTTTTTAGCGATGAAGTCTCTTCGGGTTTCGATGTACGTTTTTCGGTCCGACTCGTGCAACCGCTTCGTCTCGGCTAAATGTTCCTCGTGCTCTCGCGTGTCACGGTGCATCGCGGACTCCGGTTTGTTTGGTTTCCCTCGTCTCACCCAGCCCAGTTTAACTGGCCTGTCTGTAGGGTCGAGGGGCATGGCCATGTTCCGCCCCACGTTCGGCGCAGAAGGGCCTTCGCCTTTTTGCCAGTCGTACTCGGAAGATTGCGCATCTGATTGACTCGGGGCGACTTCGCGTTTGCGCGAGTACGGAACCGTGTCTCGCTCGTACACCACGTGTGGGGCGTCGTTTGGGGCCCACAGAACCATTGTGGAGTGGGTGTGGTTGGTGAATCTCCGGACCGCGCGATACCGACGCTCGGGGAGAGTGTTGAAGAGGTCAACGAGTCGGTCATTGTTCAATTCGTTGAAAGTCAGACGACTGTCCGAGATTGCTGCCGAAAATTATTTCAGAAGACAGAAAAGGCTCTCGCCTCGTGACGTAACGCGCCAAAACTCCAACCTCCCTAAATTCGCCCTACCCCCAGTCCATGTCATCGAACGCGTCGTACGCCCTACTCTCGGTGACGGACTTCTCCGAGGTAACACCCCCGTCCATGACCGTCCACCCGCCGGCGTTTCGGTTGTCCGCCGCCGTTCGCTCGGCCAACCGTTTGTTCACCCGCTCAGCGCGCTCCGCCGGCGACAACATCGTGATCAGCTCTGTTGGATTTTCCGCGTTCGCTTTTTCCAAAGCCTCCCTCGCTTCCTCCGCTATTCGTCTATACGCCACCGACGCTAAAAATGTGGTCTCCGCGGTCGCGGTTTGTCGCCGTCGACGCGCCTCTCCTTTCTGTCGGTTTTCTATCGAGGTCACTTTTACGTTTTCATTCTTAAACGCATCGCCCGCGACCCCCGGCATGTACGCCTCCACCAGCCGGTTGTTGTTCACGTGTGTCTGTTCCAGCGCGATTTCGTCGCCCAACTTGATCAACTTCGCCAGGGTGACTTTTCGAGAATCCGCGTCTTGACCTGTTGTTTCTTCACCACTAAACCCCGGCAGCGTTTGTCGCCGGCGAGGGTTCGCGAAGAGCGCTTCGGTCAGGGAAACGTTTTGTGTTCGTTTTCGCGAGTCGCGACTCCGGAGGGAATCATTCTCACAATTCGTGCCGGTGAACGTTTTCGTCCACCGCAACACCGCGTCGTCCACTGTTTTCGCGTGTATGGCTCCGAAAAAGTCCACCGATTTCTGTAAAGGGAAGTGGTCCACTAACGTCACCGCGTCGGTTCGTGACAATCCGCACTCCGTAAACGTCGCGAACACGACCTCGCAAATTTCGTCGCGGTTCGGCGCCCAACAAAACTTATCCATGCGTCCGTCTCGGAGCAGAGGCGCGTACAGGGTGGACAGGTCGTTCCCGGTGACTATAATAGGGACTCTTCGTAGGGGTTTTTCGTTTTGCGCGTAATCGCCGGTGCCGCCGACGCTGACCCGGTCGGGGTGGTCGCAGATGTTCATCAGCGTCCCTATGACCATCTGCGAGTTCACCGTGTTTTGTGTGTTTTTAAAGAACCCGGCGCCCGCGTCGACGTCGTTTATGACCAAGCAAGTCAGCGCTCCAGAGTTTGCCGAGGTTTGGGAGGCGGTTACGTAACGTTCTCGAATGGTACGCCCAGGGACACCCGCGAGTTGGTCCTCCAACTCACCCGCGCTCATAACGACGCAATTGGCGCCGAGCGCGCGCAAACACAACTCCACGTTGAAGCTCTTCCCGCACCCTTTCGGGCCCCAGATTCCCAGTATCAAAGGTACTTCGCAAACGAGAGGAACCTGACCACCCTTCCACGGCCCGTTGGCATCAGCCAAAGCGTTCTTCGCGATGTGCAGCGCGACTTTGTCCAGGAACCGGGGCGGCACGTGGTGTCCGTCTATTTTTATGTTTTTCAGTTGTCGCACAGTTGGTCGGTACCGAAGCTCTCCCGATGCGAGGTCCGAATCCGCGCCTAGGTTGAACTTCGTGTTTGCGGTACCTGCGAACACGTCGTCTATCATTCCGTTTCGCGCGCCGACCTCAGTGGAAACGGAGGCGCTGCGGTCACCCAGCGCGAACAGGTAGTCCTCGCCGGCCCGTCCAAAGCGCTCGACATCTTTCCACGATGATGACGAGGATCGCCCGTTTGTCGATGCCGTTTCGTCCTCGCCGCGCGTCGCTCGCGCCCGCGGTAAAGGTCGCGGTCGTCCCACACGGCGCTTTCCGGGACAACTCGCCGGTGCCGCAACCCAAGTGCACGCAACCGGCCACGCCATACCGCCGGTGACCCGACACGCCCACGCACAAGCGCGACTCGCAGTGTCGTCATCTTCGCGGGTGCCCAAATACTTTTCGTCGAAAATCATTGCAGGCACGTCACCTCAGTGCTTCGCCACACGGTCTGCGCGCGTCCCGTGTCTCCGCGCCGTGTCGGTTTTTATGCGGGTGCGAGATGCGCGTCTCGGCGTCGGCGCTGGTCGTGCCCTGTTGCTCTATGTCGCGTTCGCGTGCTTGGTTTGTTCAGCAGGCGGCACTTCATCCGCATCGGACGTACCAATCGAAACCGCCCCGACTCTGCTGATTTCGTTCGACGGGTTCAGAGCGTCGTATCTGGACGCACAGGACGAACGTGCCATCCCCGAGCTCACGGCGCTTTGGCGAGCGGGCGTTCGCGCGAGCTTAAGGCCCAGGTTCATCTCGAAAACATTTCCCAATCACCACACCCTGGTCACGGGGTTGAACGAAAACACACACGGCATCGTGGCGAACCGGTTTTTCGATCCGGATTTAAACAAAAGCTTCACCACCGCGTCTACGGAGAGTTTCTGGTGGACGAAAGGCGAGCCTTTGTGGGTCACCGCGAAGCGAGACGGACGTGATACCCGGGTACTACTGGCCCGGCAGCGCATCACAAATGAAAGACAAAAGGCCGAACGAGTGGTTTCCGTACGTGGACGATACCGAGGAAAATTTATTCACGACCAGGATCGGTGTTGTTGCGGAGTGGTTGGTAGACGCGCACCGTGGTGCGAAAACACACAACCCAAACGCATCCACAAACGGAACAAACAAACACCCTTTCTTCGCGATGTACTTCGAGGAACCAGACGCGTCCGGACACAAACACGGGCCGTTTGGGGGGGTTACCAAACAATCGGTACGGGACGTGGACACCGCGCTCGGGAAGTTGCGACGAAGAGTGGGCGACGAGGTTTGGGAAGGCACGAACGTCGTAATCGTCAGCGACCACGGCATGTCCGAACTCTCTCCCGACCGGGTCGTTTTTCTTCACGACACACCGTGCGGATTGCCCTTCGAAAAGGTACACGTGGAAGGCTCGGATGTGGTGATGCACGTGTGGCCGTTGGGCGGGTCTGGAAAAAGTTATCCCGTTTCGGCCGACCAGGCGCCGCCGTGGTTCGACGCGGATAAACTCGCGAGTCAAATAAATAACTGTCACCCCCACGTCAACGCGTGGACGCGCGATTCGGTGCCCACGAAATTCGCATACGGGGGTAACAAACGGGTCGGGCCGGTGGTTGTCGCGGCGGATGACGGGTGGACGCTTTGTGGCGTCAACGCGAGTGGTGGAGGTTCGAATAACCAGACTAATGAGACGTACGCGCACGAACGGGATTGGTCGACGGAACACGCACACTGCGTAGCGTCCCTCGCCGCGTCGTCGGGACACCGAGGCGCGCACGGATTTGACAACGACGCCGTGTCCATGCGCGCCGTTTTCATAGCGAGCGGCCCTTCGTTCCGTAAAGACGGCGCCCGGTTGGTTGGCGATTTTTTGAATCGCGACGGAGTTTCAGGGTTGACCGGCGCGGACGCGAACGCGAATCAATTTTCAGAGCGCGACGCGGCGAATGATTTCAACCGCGCCGCTTCTTTTTGGGAGCCAAAGACGTTCGCGTTTAACAACACCGCGGTGTTCCCGATTTTAGCCGCCGCGCTGGGGATTCCTTTGGATCCGTCCCTGAACTTGGCGGATGGGTACCCCCCTCCCACAATCGACGGAGTGTTGAGTCCCGAGTTGAGCGCCTTCCTGTTCACGACAAGGGTGGGTACGCGAAACGGCGACGAAGGCTCCGACGAGGACGAGAAGAACAGCGCGGCGTCGCCGTTCCTCCTGTTCGCGGTCCCCGCGTTTTTCTCGTTCATAGTGGTGAACCTTGCCGAACGGTACGCCTGCACGCGGTGGCCGTTTGCGGGAAAAGGCGTGCCGACGTTGGCTGGCGATACCGACGAAACGGTGATACAGCTTGAGGGTACTACGCGAGGTTGTTGAAACGTACGTGTCGAGGACGCGTACGCGTTATTTTCCGAATTTTCAATTTTGCCAATCTAGCTATCCGTCCACGTGACCGGCCCGTTGTCTTTCCACACCCCCGGCTTGGCCCGCGGTTTCCCATCCGGAGTGAACTCGTTGTTGTACTTCCGGAACCCGCCTTGCAGGTCTAACAGGTTTGTAGGTGGCCAGCCGTCCGCCACGAGAAGCGCGACGGCTTTTTCCGACCGCGCGCCCGATAAACACCCGACCACGAACGTTTGCGACTTTCCCGGGAACGCACGATTCACATCATTCACGAACCCCTTCAAAGGCTGCGGGCCGTTCGGGGTCATGTCCGCGACCGGGATGTTCACCGCGTCAACGACGTGTTGTTCGTGGAACTCCTTCGACGTGCGCACGTCCAGGTACACGAAGCCACCAGGCTTACCCTTACCACCGCCGTCCCCGAAAAGAAGCTCCCGGGCTTCTTCAACCGTCACCGAAACCGCGCTTGTCATCGTGACCGATGTGCGGTTGCGATGACTGGGCGCTGCGGGTTTCTGTGCGCGCGCAGCGCGGAAACGTGACACCGCGCCCAAGTGGGCGCTGCCGAGCCGCACGGCGGAGAGAAACGCAAGGGAGGGCATCGGGGCTGTGCGCCGAAGAGTGAGACGAAAGCATGGACGAAAAGTTTCGTCATAAAAAAGCTGACGTGTTTCTTTCGGTTTCGAGATCGCCGGCACCGCAGAACCCCCAACTCGTGCCCACGATGTCGCTCCGCCGCGTGACGCGCGTTTTGCCCGAGCTCACACGGGTTTCGTTACGAGAAACCGCGCGTGTTGCTTCACCCAGCTCTTGTATATCCGCGCTCCCCAAGAACCTCGCCCCGTGGTCACAACAGATGCATCACGTAGGGAAAGGATCTCTCGTCGCGGGCGTCGCGAAGCAAGGCTCTTTGTTTTCAGATCGCGCGTTCAGCAACAGTAACAACCGAGCTGACAACACCATCGCGCACTCCCCGGTGTGTTCCTTCTCCACGGCTCCCACCGAGCTCGTGTTCCACCGCGCCGCGGACGAGATGCTGAACAACTTACAAGACCGGGTCGAAACGTGGGGCGAGTCCAGTTCGTTTCAGGATTTCGACTTCAACGCCGAAGCCGGGGTGGTCACGATTTCCCTGGGCGACGACCACGGGACCTACGTGATTAACAAACAAGGCCCGAACAAACAAATCTGGATGAGTTCGCCGTTCAGCGGACCACTGCGGTTTGACTACGACTTGGTGACCAAAACGTGGATATACCAGCGGGACGGAAGCTTTTTGCACCAAACCCTGGCGAACGAGCTCGTCGCGGCGGGGGGCGGGGTTTTGGACCTTGGCGGGCTGAACGAATGATGGGTTGTTTAACTCGAGGAGTAACTCAAGCAAGGCCAAAAATGCCGGTTGATTGAAGACGCGAACGTTCGCCAAAGAACGTATAATAAAGGTGCGAGATGCCCGTGCCCCGAATAAAACGAGTGTTTAGACACAACGTGTGAATCGAACTGGAACGTTTTCAAGGAATCTGTTGAACTGTATCCTGATAAAGCCCGTAGGGCGGCTTACTGGAGCCCTCGAGCTTTACTTTTACTAAAAAATAACTAATCCCTATAGCGCTGAACTCGCCTTAAAGTTCCGGCTCCTCCGCTCTCCTCCCCTCGATGCCTTGCCAAACCTCTTTGTCCGCGTAGAACACGCACGGGTTTCGGTATTTTTCGTGGATTTTGTCCACCGCTTTTTTCAGGGCATCAGGGAGATCAAGCAACGCGGCGCCGACGCACTCCTCCACCTGCCGCACCGTGGTGGTGCCGATAATCACGCTGGCGTTGCACACGCGGCCGATGGCCCAGGCCAGGGATAACTCGGTGGGCGTGATGTTCCACTCCTCGGCGAGTTCGACTACTTCTTTCGTGGCCTGCATCGCGAGCGTGGCGCCGTACCTCGGCTGGAACGAAGACGATACCCGGTGTCTGCATTTATCAATAGGTCTTTCGTCCGCGTCTTTTTGCGCGTACTCGGGTTTACTGTTTTCGAAGTACTTCCCCGTCAGCACGCCGCCACAAAGCGCGCCGTAGGGAAGGCCAACCATTCCGAACCGGTAAGCCGCTTCGTAGGTATCCTCTTCGTAGGTTTGGTTTAAAATGGAAAAGTCGTTCTGGCACGACACGGGTAGCGGGCAACCAAGTTTTAAGCACGTCATGCAAAGCATGGTGATGCCGAAGGCGTTTTCGTTGGACACGCCCCAGTGTTTGATTTTTTCCGCGTCGATAAGTTCCTTGATCGACGACACGGTCCGCTCGAAGTCCTCGACCTTACCGGTGTCATGAAACTTCGCGAACCGGTTATCTCCGCCCGGCATGAACGTGGGAGTGCTCATAATAGGCACGTCCCGTGAAGGCCAGTGGATCTGGAACAAGTCGATGTACTCGCATCCCATCCTCTTTAGGCTCTGGTCACAGGACCAGTGCATGATTTCGCTGTCGTACCCGTGAGGAGTGCCGCCCTTGCGCTCAGGGTGTTCGCTCCCGATGTGCGACGGGTTGATTTTTGTGGCGATGTAGATGTCTTGCCTTTTTAAGGTTCCGTCTTCCGTTCGCTTTTTAAGCCAGTTCCCGATCCACCGCTCGGTGGTCGCGCCATAGTTCCAACCAACGGGGTACAACTCCGCGGTGTCCAGAAAATTGACCCCCAAAGACCTGCGCTTGTCAAAGAAAAAGGTCAGTCTTTCGTAATGTCAGCAGTACACTTGGTACAGCTGGTGTCTAAAGTCTAAGACTAGTGTCTTCCGAGTCAGAATAGGTCTAGAGACAACTAGACACGTGTGCGAGCAAACAGTCACCCGTAATCGAGCCGAACAGTCGTTGAATTTGGGAAAGGCCAACACGTACCACAACTTATCAAGCTGATCGTGCGCGTCATCTTCCTTGTCGTTGAACGAACCCCAGGTCATCGTACCACCGCAAACCTCGGTGACCATCATGTCGCTGGTGCCGAACCTGACTTTGCGCAATGACTCGCGTCTCGGGACGGTCTTTTCGGACATGGTCTCGGATCGGGGAGGGAGGGAGGACGCCGCGCGAGGAGGAGTGAAGCGATCGATCATCGGTCGACAATCGAAAAAGTATAGCGCGACGAAGCGTCGTCGGCTTCTTCTTTCTTCGCCGACTTTCGGATTGGGAAAAGTGTTCTTTTTCGCGCGAGCAGGCTGAGTCAGCGCCTTGCAATCGCCGCGCGACCGGCCACTGCAACGAGCACGCGCGTCTTCGTGCGCTGCCTTTACACGCTAAAAACCATGTCCGCCTTCACCACGTCCTTGTGCTCGCCCGGACTCGCGGCGAAGAGGTACGCGCGGCGTTAGTTGCGGCCGGTCTCGGTGTGATTCGCATTCGCGGCCGGGTAAAAATCAAACGCTACTCTCTGCCACGCGTCATTCCACCCAATTCGTTGCTGACCCACTGAACCACTCCGGTCTCTTCCTTACCGTCACCTTACAAACCCATCTCGTGACAGCAGCACTACGCTCGGACCGCGCGTTCGCGGCACGCGGGTTCGCGTCTCCGCGGGCGCCAAGGCCTACGGCGGCACTGTGTGCGGTTCCCGTGGATCGACCGATGGCGCTTCGAAATGTTCCACGCAAACAGTACAGTCTCGTCGAGCGGCAATCGGTCTCGGTCTCGGGAGCCTCTTCGCCGCAGGTTCCGCAATCGCGGCGCCCTCACCAACCAACCTGGATGACATGGAGGCGCGGAAAGCTCTCCGTGACGAAATGCTGAAAGCGGCGCGGGCGAAGGCGGCGGCGCAGGCCGCTTCGGAGGCGAAAGCCGCGGCGCCGGCGCTGTGATTTGGTGAACGAGTCGCGAGAATTAGCTGATGCGTTTCACAAAGCGTCTGACGCGATGAAGGCTTGATGATACGAATTGATTGGGTTCATGGTTGACACTAGGTGTCACACCACTTTTCGTGTATGTTCACAAAGCACGAAGCACGCGCCGTGAAGGTTTTAATTATACATCTGAAGACGTCGGCGTCGGTTTCGCCAGTTCAGCTTTTATTCGGGAACCACCGCGAAACAGAATGTGCCCCTCGTTTTCAAGTGACTCACCCGCATTGTGTCGCGCGCGGCGTGTGTTTCCCACCGCGTTTCCCTCGATTCGATCGTGACCACGTGTAACACGCAAACCTGCAGTATACGTACCCTCCGCGGTAGCAGGCACGTGTCCGTTTTTAAAGGCTGCCGTCCCTAAGGGAAGGCTACGCGCGACCCTCGGATCTGAACGCCGTGTGCGACGTCTCAAATTGTTGAGGACAACCCACGTGTTGTCACCGAGGCCTGCGCGGTACGACGACTACAACAAGTTGACCTACTGACGGGGTGCGACACACGGACACACGCAACACAACACAAAACACCTAAACATGGGTTTGTTCACCGGCCGCGAAGTGATGAACCCGAAACCGAGGTCGCGAACGCTGATGGATGCGGTGCGTGATGACGATCGGGGTTTGATAATGGAAACGCTGCAAAATGGGGAAAGCGTGACGCAAAAAAACGCGTACCAACGCACGCCGCTTCACAAAGCCGCTTACTATTCGGGCGATCCGGGGGTTATTTCCGAGTTAATTAAGCAAGGCGCGGATGTAAACGCAGTGGATAAGGGGAACTGGTGCGCGCTTCACTTCTTGGTGAGGAACGCGCACAACGAGAGTTTGAAACTTCTTTTGGACGACGAGAAAACGGGGACCAAAATCGTCCTGACCACCGCGGACAACAAGCACGGGTGGACCCCCGCGCACAGCGCCGCGATTGCGGGAAACGCGGAGGCGATCGTGTTGCTAAAACAAGCGGGCGCGGATTTACATGTTAAAGATAAATCAGGCGCATCCGTGTTTGACTTGATGAAAGAAAACGGAATCGAGTTGTGACGGGGACAGGAACGCGGTACGGTCGTTCACACGGAACGTAAAAAGTGAAAGAGTCTTGTCTTTCGACTCGGGACGTGATGTGCTGCCTCGATTCGCAACACACAAAGGACCCGGTAGACTCGTAACAGGTAATACGTGTACTATTCGTAACAGATAGTACTCGTACTATTCGTAATAGGTAGGACTCGTAATATTCGTACTACTCGCAACACTCGTGATATTCGTAATAGGTCTAGCTAGACTCGTGATAGGCACGGAATTGTCCGCGCAAACGCGAAACAACCCGAAACAAACCTCTAACAACTATTACTTCGCCAGCAGCATCTTGACCACGGATTTGACGTTGAGTTTCTTCAAGTCCGTGTACGTCTGTCCGCACCCGACGAACATCACGGGCGCGCCCGAGGTGTACACCATGGAAAGCGCGGCGCCGACTTTGTCGTCAACGGTGTCGAACTTCGACAACACGATGCCGTCGATGACTTTGGTTTTCGTGGTAATGGTGGACAGGTCGCTGAGGCGCTCGTTGAACTTGGTTGTGAAACAAAAGTGTCAGTCTTTCGTAATGTGATAGAGTATTTACGGGCGGAAAATCGGCAAAACAGTCTTGGGGGGATTTGGTGAAAGCCCCAAGGCCGTACCTTGGCGAGCTGATCCACGGCGTCGTTGCCCACCAGGGCTTCCCCAACAAACAACACCAAGTCGGGTTGGTTTAAATTAATCAACTTCGAAAGCGCGCGCATCAGGGGTTCGTTGTCCTGCATGCGCCCGGCTGTGTCGACAAGCACGACGTCGATCTTCCCTCTCGCCGCCGCTTTCACGGCCTCGGCGGCGACGTTCGCCGGGTCCTTCTCGTACCCTCGTTCGAACAACGGCACGTCCAAACGCGCGCAGTGCGTGCGCAACTGCTCAACCGCGCCCGCCCGGAAGGTGTCGCAAGCAGCGATCATCACGGATATGTCGTGCTGTTTTAACCAGTACGCGACTTTGGATAAGTTGGTGCTCTTCCCGACGCCGTTCACGCCAACGAAGGTGATGACGTACGGCCGGCCTTGTTCCTTCGCGGAACGCACGTCGCGCAGAATATCAATCGACCTCGTCGGGGTCAGAATTCGTGTCAGCGCTTGTTCCATCGCGATTTTGGTCTTCCTCGCGAGGGACGAAAAGCTTTGCAACTTTTGACCTGGAGAGATAAAAAAGCAAGTGTCAGTCGGTCGTAACGTGTATTACGTAAACAGCCAGGATAATAACCGTCCCTTTGCAGGACGAGTATGGGCAATCGCGGTGTGTGGTACATGGGAAAGCCCCGCACCTTGTAAACTCAAACAAACGCTCTCGCAAAGCTTCTCCGCGATGTCCTCGGCGACGTTTTTGTTCATGAAACTCGTTTTCAAAACGTCCAACACGGGCGAAAGATCGTCCCGCTCCAACGAGGTTTTACCCACCACGTTCCGAACGAGATTGTGTTTGAGCAAACTCGCGAAGAAGGTTTTCTTCGTCGCCTTTTTGGAGCTCGTCGTTTGCGCTACGGATTCAGATTCGTCCTCCCCGGACCCGTCGCTGAACTCCTCGTCGCTGAACTCGACGTCGTCATCGGAATCGACTCGTGACGGTTTTGTGATGTCAACCTTCGCAACCTCTGTCGTTTCAGGCGGCTTGCCTTCACTGAAATCAAGACCCTCCGTGCTTCTCTTGGCGTTTTCACCCGCCCACACGCGCTTTTCCTTGGTTTTTTTGTCCTTGGTTTTTTCTTCTTTTGTGTTTTCGCTGCTCTCGGGCGTATCCTTCCCTACCAAGTTCCCGCTGCTGCTTTTGGACATGCCGTTTCCTCCTCCTTTCTTCGACTTCAGCTTCAGGGAGGCTTTCATTTTGGAAAGGTCGAACGCTTCTGAGGAATCGCTTTTGGTGATTTTGGTAGCGCTCTCCGCGTCCAAATCTGATTCGACAATTTTCGCTTTCCCCGAGGCGTCGTTTTTCTTCTCCGCAAACGCGCGTTTGTCGAACGCTTTGGGTTCGGTTTTCGGTGCGCTTCTCAACGCAGCCGCCGCCTCTTCCTTCTTCAACATTTTCGTGAAAACAACCTCGAACTCGGGGTAGGTCAGTTTGACTAAACTCTTGTCGAAGTGACCCTCCACAAACTGATCCTTGATCGAGTCCAACAAAACATCGACGTACCCCAACCGCAACGTGCTCGGGTACACCGCGACGAACACCAACTGACACATGTTGTGTACTCTCCATCGCAGGGTATACTGGTTGCATCCTGCAGAGTGAGTAAACTCAGCAGCACCTCCCCTTTCTTGCAGCAAACAGTTCTTAACAAGCTCATCAATCGGCGATCCCGTGGGGGTGCCCATCAAACTCCACTGGAAAAGAACCAGACCGCCCTTGGTGAAGATCTGGAAGGAATCGAGCATCGTGGGGTGTGACTTGCGCGTCGTCTCTACTCCTTCGGGGTTCAAATCGCCACGTCGTGTGATACGAAGACTCGCTCGCTACCACGCCTACTGCGTAACTGGTATGCCGCACCGTAGAGCCAGTCGTGAAGTCCCGCTCTGCACCGGCGAAGTGCGGACGGGACCGGATTCATGCCAGCTTTATTTGCACTGCCGGCCCGAAAACGTGAAGACCTTTTGGCACCCTAAATATCGATCGCCCTTCAAACCCGGTGTTCGCGCACTCCGATCTTCACGAAGGCTGGAGCACAACCACGATGAGCGGATACGACCGACGCGGTAGCAGCAGAGATCCGCCACTGGACAGAGGCGGGTACTACGCGCGACAGGGCGATCGGGGATGGGACGGCAGAGGTGACACCCGAGGTCCTGATCCAAACGATAATTACCATCCCCAGTTGCGTCAGGACTACGCGGCGTACCCGCCTCCGCAAGGGCGTCATCCCGCGGATGCGTACCCGCCCCGAGACGGGTACGGCGTCGGGGGGCCGCAGCGCGCGGAGCCGGAGTACGGGAGGTTCGGACCGTACGATCGAGGTGTCGACCGACCGTACGGAGGCCCGCCACCGAACGACCGGTACGGCGGGTACGATCGGAGGGACACTTACGATCGCGGGCCTGTCGCGCCCGGGCTGGGACGAGGCCCGGCGCCTCAGAGCGCATACCCCGCCCCCCCGCCGCAGCGCGATGACGGGTATGGGTACGTTGAAGATCGCGTCCGGGGAGGTGGCCTCTCTGCGCACGACGGGTACGGCGACCGGTACGAACCGCAACGACGCGACCAATATCCCCCGCGACGCGACGTGATGGGCGGCGGTCGCGATCAGGGCTACCAGGATGCGGGCGCGTACCAAGCCGACGACAATCAAGGCGAAGTAGAACACGTCCTGGAGGTCCCCGCGGAGGTTGCGAAGATGGTGATCGGCCAGGGCGGGGTGAACATTAAGAGCTTACAGGAACGAACAGGCGCGCACGTACATATCCACAAACCCGAGCCTGGCGAGCCCGCGGGTGGCTTGCGCGTGGTGAAGGTGCGGGGGGACTTGCGGGCGGTGGACGCCGCGGTGCACGAGCTTCGGGGGAAACTAAGGGACTACGACAACGGCGGGACGCGCGGAGGTGCCCCCGGGGGAGGTATGAACAGCTACCCTGGCGATGACCGTGGAAGACAACAACAACAACAGTACGATGACAGAGCACGAGGTTACCCGGCAGGAAACTACCAAGCCGGCAACGGCTATCAAGGACAAGGAAGCCACCAGCAACAACAACACACGCGCCCCGCACACCAGGTCGAGGTGGACGTGCCGTGTCCTTCCGAGCACCGAGGACTAATCATCGGCAAAGGAGGCGCGAGGGTGTTTAAGCTGGAAACCGAAACGGGGTGTAAGATCCGCACGGTGCGGGACCACCCGTTTATTACCCTGATTGGCACGAAACCCGCGGTGGACAAAGCCAAGTCCCAGATCGAGATGCTGCTGAAGCTGGCTGACTTACCCCCCATGCCGGCTGGTCCGGAAAAAGACACGCCGCCGGCCGTGGAAATCGTCATCCCGGGCGAAGCCATCGGGAAAGTCATGGGCCTCGGCGGGTGCAACATCAAGATCCTGCAGGTACGGCCGGAGGGCGTTTCCCAAATCCCGGACAACGGTTTACACCCCCGTGTTTGACTAATTACGGTGCACTACGGGTCACTCCCACTGGCGTAATCCCGGCTGTTACGAACACGGCACAAACGCGCTGTTTGCGGAGCACAAGTCACGAACCCTAAACCTTACAAGACTGACCCTTTTCTTTTGCGACGTCGCAGTGCCAGACGCAGTGCTATATGGTCTGGGACAAGCTTGAGCGGGTGATGCGTTTGTGGGGCTCTGAAACGATCGTGGGGACGGGTAAGGCCGCGATTGAGGGTGAAATCGCGGAGGCGCTGGCTTTGCGGGACGCACGCGCCGCCGCCGCGTTCGGACGGAAGACCAAGGAGGATTCCGGGAACCGCGTCGGCGCGCCGGGCGCTTCTTCCAACAATTTCCAACAAATACAACAACACCACCACGCTTTTTCGGAAACCATCCCAACCCAAGGCCACGGTGGGCTGATCATTGGCAAGGGAGGCACGAACGCGCGTTCCATGACCGCGCGCACCGGCGCCGCGATCAAGGTTGACCGGAAGAAACAGGAGGTTACGATTTCGGGCGCCACGAAAGACATCGTGACCGCGGGGCTCACGTTGGTCAACGACGTCATCGACAAGGCCGTGCAGAGCAAAACCGGGGGGCTCGGTGCTTCTCCGCCAGCCGAAGCCGCTCCCGTGGAGCTGGCGGCGTGGACGAACATCGAGTCTGCGGATGCGCTGGACGGGTTGGGAGAGGGCAAGCTCGGCGAAGACGGCGAGGCTATCGACGCCGAAGCGGGCAAGGTCGGGGCGTAAACAGTAGACTACTTTCGACGCCACGCATTCACCCCACGAACTAACCACTTCCGTTCGTGATGCACTTTCAACACGTTCATAACTACGTGTAGGCTGTACACCCTGGTCACGGACTGAAGTAACCCCTTCCCGCTAACTACTCCGCCCGCCCCTGCCGAGCGTTGAATTGCCGCGCACGCCTCCGCCTCTGCCGCGACCGCCCCCCATTCTGCGCGGCTTCAGACCGGTCACCAACTCCGCTTCAAGCGCGGCTTCTTTCGCGAAGACGGCAACTTTGCATGGGTCGTTCGTGCGTTCTGCTTCAGCGCTCGCGTCACGTGCTTGTTTCAGTTTCAGCTCGGTCGAGGTTTTCGAGACAGCCGCGGCGTTCGCTTCGCCGGCGTCGCAGCACAATCGACACCGCTGTTTCCCAGGGCCTTTCTGAATGAGCTGTTTGTTGGAGAACTCGGTGGGCGGTTTCGATTGCTTGCATTCCGAGCACGCGTGCGTAGCCGTGGTATCAGGGGTATCCGTACCGGATTCCTTCACCCTGAGTTTCGCCATCGTAGACGCCAGCGCTCTTTCCGTCTCCTCCGCAGACGCGGTGCACTGCTTGCACCGCATCGGCTTCGTGGCGTCTTTCCGGTGCTTACTCACCGCGTTCGCGCTGAAATCCACCGCGGGCAGCCGTTTGCGCCCGCATTTCACGCAGTCGAAGCTCCCGTGCCACTGCGACGGGTCGCCGCCGGAAGTGACACCCAGGGAGGTCATCGGGGAGAGGCGCCCCGGTGTGGAGGGACGCCCATCGGTGTCGAGTGCTTTTCCTGATGAATACTGGAAAAAAGTAGTCCGGATTATGAATAAAACTCAAGCACAGCGGCGAAAAAAGGCCAAAAAGGTCACGTTTATCGAAAAAATACCGAAACTTTTCGAGTGCGCCCATCCATGGCCCCAAGCGTCGCGGTGATACGTCACTACCCGGCCTTTGCATGCCACGAAAGTTTCACAGCTTCATTATAACATCCGTAAAGACCCTTTCACGACGCCGCCCCCCGCCCCACGTCTCATATACGATGGTGGTGGCGCGTAGGGATGATAGATTGACAGATACTCGAAACGAAATATGAAAAGAAAGTCAGTTTCTTGTCACGTATACTCGACGTGGCGCGCAGTCTCGCGGTCACAAACCCAAAGCGGGCGCAGAAAAAAGAGGTATGCCAGGGCGTGTATATCATGTAAGACCAGCTAGGCAGAGTTAACCGCCGTGAAGAAGGAATGGGCGGCCGTTATTGCCTATAAGGGTCGCGAGATGCAGGATCTGAAAAATCAACTTTCAAAGGTGTCAGTGATTGCTCGGGCGCCCACGCGGAATGCCGTGCGGGGCGGGGGCTGGGGCGGGGGCGGCGGTGAATTTTACCTCACAAACCCTCGATGCATATATCATATAGTACGATCAACGCAGATGCGATGACTAAAAGCCATGACACGAAGTTTATGGTCATGCCCAAGCGACGCGCGGACCGTTTCAAGGAGATGCTTGAGATCTCCCGAAGCGAGAGCTCTGGCGAAAGAGCGTGCACGTACCCATTAAACGGTCATATTTTTCGGGGTAAATTAGTCACAGACTTTGAACGCACCGATAATATGCAAACCCTGTCTCTGGAGGGGGCGCTGGCGACGTACACACGCCGTGGTCTGGTGCGGCCGCGGCTTGGTGAAGGACGAAAACTCCGTTTCGGGCGAACCGGGTGTGGCGGCTTTGCGGGGTGACGACGACGTCATCCGACGCGCTGAGAGTGTGCGCGTGCGCCTCGGCGCTTTTAATCGGGGCTTAAACAGTCTGATGGGTTCGAACGCGAGCTCACATCCCGCCTCCGCGACTCGCCAATGTTCACCCGCACGATGGTCGATGAGAAAATTGAAAGATTCGCGTTTAATTGGACGACCGCGAAACGCACTTTTTTCCCAAAAAAGTGATCATCTGAGGTTTTAGACCATTGATTCCTGAGTTAATGGTGTTTTCGCAAGACTAAACGTGTCCTTTTTGGCCTTTTTCGCCGCTGTCAAGACCTTTCTCGTAAAAAACGACAAAAGTTGCGAAAAGGAGCCGCGGGACGAAATTGCAGCGATCGAAAGATCGGAGAGTTCACACCTCAGCGGCGCGGCGCGAGTTGGGCGAGTCGCGTGCCGGGTGCCCCTTCGATCCGCGAGCATGGCGACCGACGTGGATGCCATGTCCGTCAGCGAACTCCGAGCGTTCTTGAAGATTCACCACGCGGACACGTCCACGTGTTTCGAGAAGAGCGATCTTACGAAGCTGGCGAAAAAAGTGCATTCGCGAAATGGATCGCGAGCGGGCGGGAGCGCGGGGGCTTCTTCGTCCGGCTCTAAACCGGCGCGAAAACCAGAAGCGCACGACCCGAACGCAGGCCGTGGTGAGTTCACCGCGAAACAAAAAGACCTGGTGGCGCGTATCACGCGGGTGAAGGATTACTACGAGTTGTTCGGGGTGGCGAAATCGTCGTCGGAGACTGAGATAAAAAAAGCCTACCGAAAACTCGCGCTGCAACTGCACCCGGATAAAAACACCGCCCCCGGCGCGGAGGATGCGTTTAAAAAGACGAACAAGGCGTGGGACGTGCTGAGTGATAAGCACAAAAGAGCCACCTACGATACCTACGGCGCGGACGCGGCGGACGGGCGGGGGGGGGGGGGGGCCCGCTTGGGGGGGGGCGGGGG
>Ga0115007_10001081_pt1 | contig 17700 bp, 8 predicted proteins | sample ArcOceMetagenome_2_FD_87166 | JGI IMG/M metagenome (GOLD analysis project Ga0115007, IMG submission 87166) | Marine eukaryotic phytoplankton communities from Arctic Ocean - Arctic Ocean ARC135M Metagenome | ecosystem: Environmental > Aquatic > Marine > Oceanic | place: Arctic Ocean | collected... | reverse complement strand
GGGATATATGCGTATATATATATTGTTAATGTGAAAGTATAATGAAAGGTTTTCTGTCTCTTCTACTTATACCACTGTACCACTTGTGGTACACACACACACACACTGTGTACCACGTACACCACGTTACCACTTACCACACCTGTTCTACTTGTACTTCTACCAAGGTGCAGACAGCACAGCAGACAAGCCTTCAGTGTGTCTACCGTAGACTCTGACCTACGAAATAAAATCTACATGTACAGGAACAACACTAAACTACTAAATACATGACAATGTACACTAGTACTAGTACTAGAACAACCTATAACAATAACAACCTGCTGCACCCCGCTGCTGCATTTCTACAGATAAACAAACACCCGAAGAGTATGAACACATTGTTCAACCAACCAACAACGCATTTCTTGTTGATTCCACATTGTAATCCAGCACAACAAACATTTGCCTTATTTCACTTCGAGGGATGTTGGAGTCTTGAAATTCATCTTCCAATGCTTTGCACTGTTCAGCTTGAGTTGGTGTCATGACAACATTGATCACCAAACCACTACTACCACCACCGCCGCCACCACCATAGCCACCACCATTGCCACCACCACCACTCATAGTACCAAAATGACCACCGTGGCCCTCTGCAGTATCCCCATCATGTGGACAAACCAATGCTTTGTAGTATGCAAGAGGTTGAACAGAAACTTGTTCTAAAAGAATGCTATGTCGAGGTAAATCTTCACAGGCTTGCCCTTCATCAAATTCATCCGCTGTAGCAATATGGCGCCGTGCCGTACATATCCCGGAATGCCCGTCAAACATGGACGGCGCTCCAGTGGTTTGTCTTCTTTTTGTATTGCGATGTGACGGCGAGGAGGAGGAAGAAGAAGAAGAAGAAGAGGAAGAAGAAGAGGAAGAAGAGGGCGACCATCCATCCAACAACCGTTGCGCAGCCGCAGAAGTATCACCGTTCACAGCATGAAGTGCTTGTCTTGCAATGTCAGTTTGGAAACCCATTGAAATCAACATGGCCAATCCTGAATCCTGAACCATTTCTGCATCTACATCTATTACCTCTACAACTTTGGCAGTGCTGCTGTCCTTGTCCTTCTCCATCTCCGTCTCCTGCTCATCTTCGGAATCCGAAAGTAAATCAACGACTTCGGGTACATGTGCACGTTTTTTCTTTCCCAGTTTGTCGTCCTGCTCGTCGTCAAATGTATCGTAGCAGACCAATGTATCCCCTGCTTGGCATACGAGACTGCCAACAGTCATTACAAGAGGGTGCCCAGAATAACAATAACGAGGTGTTTGCATGTGATGCTTGTTGAGAAGAGCAGATCGCAAAAGATTGAGATTGATGGTCAGGGACCCATCCGCGTTAATGATATTCTGCGAGGCTTGGTCATTTCCACCCCATTCAAAAGTAATGGATTGACCATTTTTATCGCTGGAACTTTGGGGCAGGATAATCACAAAGATGGAGGTTGTGGATTGCAATTTGAACACAGGAGTGACCGCATTGATGGTGGTGGAGGAGGAGGAGGAGGAGGAAGAGGAAGAGGAGGCAGAGGAGGAGGAGGAGCTGGATAATACAACTTCATGTTGATGCTGATCAACGATCTTGTTCCAACTCTTTGAGCTGTTTCTTTTCCTCTTGGACATCCTTTCGTAATTGTGTTTTCCTTCGTGCTAATTATGAGGTGAGGGGGGCGGGGGTGGTCAAAAAGTCTTCCGATTTTTTATTTATTCGGAGTTCTGATAAGTTTACTAAAAATTGAACCCCCCCATCAAATTATTCTCTTCTCATTTAGTTTAGTGCACAAAACAAAGAAAAACCCTTTACCCTCCCCTACCACCCGCAACACACAAACACCAGTCAACCATGGCGTTGGCCCGCCACATGCTTCTTTCCGCCAATCAAAAAAACGCCGAGAAAAGATCTGCCGGACGTGTACTTCTAATGACAATGCCAAACCAAACGGTTCGTAATTCGCAAAGTTTTGCTTGTTCACCACCAAAATTATTAACGTATAACCCATCCTCCTCCTTTGGTGACTTCAAACGAATTTGTGGTGAAAAACTCGGCATAGTATGTACCCGAATATTTGTTCTTTCCGGTGGCGAAGTGGATACTTGCCAACAACTAGAAAAAGACGATGTATTAATATGTACGTCCGGGGAAGTTTTTATCGCACCGACAGTAAAAACATTTGATACAAATATTCGTGCAGCTCAAGTACAGCAGGAACAACTGCAACAATTACAACAGCAGCAACAACAACAACAGCAACAACAAGAACAATTGTTGCTTCGTCAACGCAACCATTCACCACCACAAGGGGGTAGTCTTGTCGGTGCTGTTCGGGGTGGTGGAACAGGAGTGGCTGCACCGAAAGCAAAACCGTCAAATGCTTTGAACCGATTCAAAAGTGTTGTTCGAAGGGTTCAAAACCAAAAAAAAATAAACGGAAGACATTTGGGAACAACTCCTCGCCCACAAATGCAACACCAACACCATCCTTCGACCAGCGTTGTACCAACATCAATGATTGCTACGAGCAGCAACAGCAACAGCAACAGCAACCAGAGCAGCAGCAACCAGAGCAGCAGCAACAGCACACAAGGCAACCACATCATGGACATTGGTACTGGACATGAAAACAACGAGACTGCATCACCAAACAGCAACAAAAACGATTCGTTTTTTTCAAGTTCGAAATGGAATACAACCCAAGATGAAAATAAAGTGTACAATTCAGAAGCCGAAAATTTTGAACGACGTCTTAGTCTTGACTCAGTCGAGGGCCGTCGTCGTTCGTCGATATGGGATACAGATGAAATATCCATGAGCAATTTCAAAGCAAAAAGAAACAGTGCCAAACAAGATACTTTAAAAGATGAAAACATGTTTGTTCAAAAAATACAATTGTGTTGGGATTGCATTCGTTCTAAATTTATAGTCATGAAAGGTGGTACATCGGTCGATGACCCAGTTCGAGAAGTCTGTGCTTTACCAGTTATTATGCCCGAACATCCCTACCGTATGTGGTGGGACGGTGTGTTAACATTGTTGGTGATTTATTATTCATTGGCTGTACCGTTACGTATAGCGTTTACATTGGCACAACCGTCGGATGGTGAAACAATATTTGATATTTTGGTAGCTTTTTTATTTATCATGGACATAGGGTTAAATTTTTGCACGGCCATCAAAGTACGTGGTGTTTATATCACAGAACATAAATTAATCGCCAATTACTATTTAAAATCATGGTTTATCATTGATTTTGTATCTAGTATGCCGATTGACCTGTTGTTTTTAGGTCAGTCGGAAGACGATCAAGGAGGTGCTGCCTCATCAAGTTTAAAAATGTTAAAATCATTAAGAATATTTAAATTGTTAAGAGTATTACGATTGCAAAGAATAATCAATCGGTTAGAAACGCATCATCATGTTGATCCAAGTCTATTAAGAATGGGTAAACTGGTGGGTATATTGGTCACAACTTGGCATTGGTTGGGGTGTTTTTATTGGGGCATTGCCGAAAGCGAATACGGTACAATCAATCATGTACATGATGAATGGATACCTCCTCCCCATGTCTTTCAAGCCACGTCACTGGGCGCCCAATATGCATTTGCTTTTTTTTGGGCCGTGGTGGTCACATCTGGCATTGGTTGGGACATAATACCAAACACAACGTTACAAATCACATTTACTACGTTTGCCATTGTGACCGGTTTGTTGATTTATGCTATTATTATTGGAAGTGCAAGTACATTGTTAGCAAACATGGATTCCGTGGAATCGGACCGCAAAGCTAAAATGAATGAAGTGAAAAGTTTATTGAGAAATCGTCATGTGCCGAAAGTCTTGTCTTCTGAAATTTATGAATTTTTTGAATATTTGCTGTCCTGCAACAATTCAAGCATCGACGAATATTCAATCTTGTCTGAATTACCCCAATCATTAAGATCTCGTTTAAACATTGCTATTAATCGTCAAATTATCAAAAGCATTCCAATCTTTTGTCAATGTTCCGATCATGCCATGGCCTTGCTGATTGAACAACTGTATCAATTGGTGATATTGCCGGGTGAGTATGTGATGGAACAAGGCATGCCGGGCAATGAGATGTATTTTGTAGTCAGAGGCAAACTCCAAGTATTGCGTGATACAAAACAGGGACATCGTATTACAATGGCCAAACGTAGTGAAGGTGAATTTTTTGGTGAAATTGCTTTGTTTGAAGATGCGACCCAAAACAAAAATTTGAGATGGGCGTCCGTGAAAGCCTTGACATATTGTGATTTATTGACTTTACCAAGAGAGGGATTTGAATTTGTTAGAAAACATTTCCCATCCATTGTGGAAAGTATGAAAACAGCAGCTTCACGGCGCAAAGAAACGATTGAAACGGTGAAAGCTGTTGTTTTAGAAAACCAAGAACATTGTGAAACAATCAGTGCCCAGCATGCAGGGAAAATAAATAATGCTTTTAGTTCAAAAATTACACCGGATGCAAGTTTCAAACCAAGATTACAACCATCAAGGCGTGATGGCAGTTAGAATAGGAGGCGTGGGTGCACGAATATATGTACCGCAGCTGTATGCATGTATTACATGATGTACATACATGGCATGTGTACACATTATCTAGAGGGTCGAGGGTATTAAAAAATACAAAATACATGTTGTACGGTACATCAATAGTACAGGTACCCGGTAGAAAAGAAACAAGATAAAAAATTCTTTACCATACATACTATTATGTTGGTACTGTGTACATGACATTGTACATGTATGTATGTGTGTATTCAAACTGGACACTTCTAAACAACTACTGTAGTGTACGTCACATACACACGTGCAAACTACTACTTTACTACTACAGGTACACGATTAAACGTTGGAATCCATGAAGAAGAGTTTGTTGGTTTTCACAGAAATGGGTTCCATCAACGCCGGTCTTGCTGAATTTATGAATTACATTGCGGAACATGTGTCACCTAGAATTGCAGGTCGGTGGAATGTGCAAGGAGCATGGTGCAACAGGTACTGCGTAGGGCACCTCCGTTGGTATGGGGATGTTTATGTGAATCAACGGTGAGGAGCTTGCAATAAGCCTATTTGAGTTATGTACAGGTACCGTAGAAGCAATTTGTTCCTATCCATTTTTTTGATTAATTATTTATTATATAAAATAAATCATGCAGTACTAGATAGTGTAGTAGAAATAGAATTAAATTACACACACGCAGTGCATACAAATGTGCGGTACCCTGTACCTAATGAAAGTTTAATTACATGTACCGTACATTGGGTGCACATGTTTCGGGAACGTCAAATAAAAAATTCGAAAATTGTTGGTAGCCAAAAAACCCGAGGGAATTTCTCTGCCGCCCGGTGATGGATGCCTATGGCTTCATGGTCATTGTTCTGATTGCCTTCGTGGTTGTTGGTCTCAGAATTGGATCGTTATCTTCGTGTACATGTATGATCATCAATTGATTATTGACTTCGTTATGGTTCTTGTGCATCATTTACTGCTTTCTGCTTTGGATCAGAAAAATGGATCAGAAAAAATGGAATCCCCGCTTAAATATTTTACATCTACATGTACCCGGGTACTGTAAATGGAACTCGTTTTACAAATAAACCACACGTAAATCCTTGCAGAGTGCCAAAGAATTCGGTTGTTATACTACACTGATTATGTGTGTAGGACTGTAGGACTGTAGTATATATTTCTAGTCAAGTAAACTGTAAATAATTCAGAAAGTTTAATATATGTATGTTTACTGCTACACATGTATGTGTGTACCTGTACCGTACACAACAGAGCCGCTTATCTCTTCATCATTTTTATAGCAAACACCGACACCGCCGCCAAAGCAGAAGCAAAAACAACAGAACCTAAAATTGTCTTTGTATCCAAAGTATCGTCATTATAAACAGCATTGCGTCTTCTTTGTTGTTCTTCCTGTACCAATAATCGATCTCTTTCAATAGTCGATCTCATTCGCAACAAGTTCTCGTTGGATGCAACAACAGGCGCTTTGGGAGGAGAAATTGTTGCCAATGCATGCACTCGTCGACGTTGTGTTTTTCTTTTGTGGGCCGATGCTTTTTTTACCGACATGGACATTGATTGATTTGGAAATTCCAATCCATCGCTAGAACTGTCTGTTTCACTGTCCGACGAGGAAGAGGAAGAGGTTACCGAAGAATACGATTGATTCATGTTCCTCTGTTTGCTACCGTTATTGCCACCATAAACCGTTGCCTGTTGCACTTGAAGTACTTTTTCGTATTCCTCTTGATCACTTGCACTGCTGCTGCTGGTGCTGTCACTTTCACTGCTACTACCACTACTGTCCTCTTCACTTTCTTCAACTATATTTTTTTCTTCTGCTGTAGTTTGTTCAACAATAATTTTCAAACAATTCGATCGACCACTTTGACCACCATCACCACCATTTTTCATGCGGGCCAATTCCACTGCATCTTGTAAATCTTCGTCGGACAACAACACAACACGATCACCGTCTTCGTCCACAAAAAAAATCTTCAAACAGGTTGTTTCTACGACACCTAAACGCTGCCCTACTTTGATGAACAACATTCCAATTTTACTGGCCGAAGATTTAAACCTTCGAACTTGTCCATTGTTGTCGGTCATTTTGTACGTAAACACACTGTCGTTGGTGGTGATTTTAGACATTAATGAAAAAACACTCGTACCATTGGAAGACTGCACGTCATCTTCCTTCATGGCTTGTGTATGTCGATGCAATGTAGTGGGGGACAAATGTCCTGACAAAGGAAGGTGACGGCTGATGTCATTGTGGTGCTGGTGGTGCTGGGGATGTTTGAAGTGTGACTGGTTCATTTGATCCATTTGCATACTGGTCACCATTTGTCGTGTCGTATTTAATTCTTGGCGCAACAGATCTAATTCAGAAGGATGTGGACCTTCTCCTTCTCCTTCTGTTTCTCCTTCTCTTTCTCCTTCTCTTTCTCCCCCCCCCGCCCCCGCCCCCCTCCCCCCCCCCCCACCATCTCCACCTTGTTGACGACCACCACTTCCTGTTTTTAGTGCGGTGGTTTCATCTCGGGCATGGTTCCGTGCACGATGCAATCGTTCCAAAGTACTCGTAATTTGACTGCACACTTCAAATTGACGCAGGGCAATGGCCTTGGACATGTCTTTTTCTGCTTCTTGAATCAATTGTTCAATGGACGCTAAATTGCTACACCCCGCCGCTTCTCTGGCTTCCGTCAAAATGTCGTTGTACCGCACCAACATTTTTTGAAACAAGGCTTCAATCATGCCGTAATCGGCCGGTGTTTCGTGCAAATACCCTTTCATCAAAACCACGATGTTTTTGGCTCCAAGCGTTGTTCTTCTGTTCTCACCCTTTTCACCACTGCTGATGTCCTGGTCGAAGGAAGAGACAACGTATGGACCGAACGCCATGTCATGCAACGTGGTCAGACGTAAATGAAGCACAATCATTTCCTCCAGATATCGCTCGCAATCGTAAGCATCACGCAATTGAATGGCGCAAGACATAAAGCGGTGCACTTTTTCCAAACGTTGGTGGTGGCATGTTTGCCCCGGTAACGTTTGCAACACCAATTGAGCATATGTTTTACGAACACTTCTTCCACGAAAATGGGCTTGCAACGCAATCACTGCACACAACGAGCGACTCATTTCGCCCAGAGGCGAAGCAGATTGGTCGTCCGAAATGTTTTTGCGCAGGGCACGCTTGCGACACAGGGTTTGAATGGTAACGACGCTTTGTTTCGAAGCAGCGACGTAGGCTTGCCAAGTACGAAAGAGTCGTCGAAAGTGAGTGGTTTGGCGGCGAAGATTTTTTTGATGAACATGGTCCAAACGTTGCAGTTTGGTCTGCATGGCCGTGGACAGAAAGATTGTGTTTTGACCAGCCACGCACAGTTCAATACCTTTGTCGTGGTGCGACGAGATGGTCGATAAACATTGGGTCAGCAGTGCTTTTGCCGCTTTGGTGGTGGGAACGGTCGTCGTCTCGGTCGAAGACGAGGAATTGAACAGGGAATGATAACGAAGAAATTGGGTGGGGGACAAGGGAATAGCACCATGGGTGCCGTTTTCTACGGCTTCCGTGGGCACACGGTACACGCCACCGTGGGTGCGTATGACAGTGAGTTCTTTCCCGCTTTGGGAAGGGCCTACCACTAGAGCAGCGGCGTATTTTGTGACTGTTTTGGTGGTGGCATCGCTGTTGTTGATTTTGATGGGTGTGTTTTCGTCGGATTGTTTGGCCAGTGTTTCGACCAATGCATGCACGGGGATGAGAATTTCTCGGTTGGACATGGTAAAACTCTCCCGGACTTTCTCGAAATTGATGCTGTTTTCAACCTGTTCCAACGTCGTTCACAAAATTAAATGACAAAATCGAAAAAATTCTCAAGGAAATCTTGTCCAGGCGATCTGGCCCCGTTTCGCAATGAGTAATGTAATATTGTTCAGCATTTTTGTTACAGCAAACAACCATTGGTACCCCTCCACTCCATCGTTCGTGTTTTCGTTCTTAATGTTGTTATATTGACAATTAATTGTACATGTACACGTAAGCCAGTAAGGGGCCGTTCTCCACTTCTGAAGCCATTTAATTTCGTCGCGAAACTAAACAGTTTTTCCCACATACTAATACATTGCATTGCAAAGACCCAGTACAGTACACCGGCACACCAGGCACATCCATTGTTCGCCCCTCGTTGTTGCCTCTATTGTTGCCTCATTGTTCTTGTACCCCATAGAAAAAACACTCATACTTGCCATTCCATCGAAAGACCCCCCACCCACCGCGACGACATCGACTGCAGTTTCTACCAGACCTACACTACCAAAACTATCCGAGCTCAAATGGCCACCGATAAAAAGGCCGTCAAAACCACCCGGTCCAACCCCCACCAACCTTACCACAACCAAAAATGGACCCAGATCACCAAATACCGACGTGCTCTCCCCAAAGAAGCCTACCGCTCCTTGCGTTACTACGAAACGTGTGCCGTGGTTGATTTTGCCGGGAACAAATCGTACAAAATCATCACCGTCTCGGAAAACTGCATTCATTTCTTAGACAACGGCACCACCCGCATGGAGAACAACGACGTGATCTACTTTGGTGATATTATCAGTATTGGCTGCGTCAACGAAACGAGTGAATTGTTTGACGATACGGCGACCAATTTAAATTCACAAATGATCACAATCATGGTCACCGACGGCAAGTCGTGTGAATTGCACACGGTGGAGGAACGAACGAAATTGATGTTTCATGTGCACGCCGCATGGAGAACATACACCGACCGCAAATCCATGGGTTTGGGCATTGCCATCAGTACCGGCACCGACAACGGTGGCCACAATCGAAAATTGTACGAAGAAATTGAAGCCGAAATATTAACCATTGACCCACAAAACAATTTATTGGACATGCAAAAATCGACCGATTTGTTGTACGAATTGTCGAAAGCCATCTTGCACGACCGTACCATTAAACAATGTTTTTTTGAATCCATGTCGTTGGTTTATTTCCTGCTTCAACAATTGTCCAGGGTTCATGCCACCAATTTACGTGATTTCAATCGTGTAAGTCAATTAAAATATGCCATGTCATTGTATACGTTGTTGCAATCGGCTTTGTTCAATTCCCATACCATAGATGCCCGATTAAATATGATTGATCCATCCCCGTTTTCGTTCGTGGGCATGATTGAAATCATTTGTTTGGATTTCAGACCGGCCAGTGGTTTTGACGAAAAAAAAAAATATGTAAAAGCCAAACAAAAATATGAAAAAAAAATGAATAAAAAAAAAATCAAATATCAAAGGCACGCGTTACAACACCGTGATCGTTCCCATTTCATGAACACGCCTCGCGACAATTCTCGCCCCAACAGTCCTCGCAACAGTCCTCGCAACAGTTCTCGCGACAGCCCTCGCAACAGTTCTCGCGACAGCCCTCGCTTGACCGCACGATCGTCTGGTATTGCATCGGCGCGGTACAGTGAAGATATGTTGAGTGAACCCAGTCATTCCGAAGAGGAGTACAGTAACAGTGATGACGAAGAAAATTACGACAGTGGTCGAAGGAGTACTCGGAGGAGTTCAAAGAATCTCACACGTCAAGACTACACCAATGAGCACGCGGTAAGCCGGGAAGAACGACATCGTTTACTGGGGCCCTCGGTATTGTTGTCCAATTCACACCGACGTTCACCCACCAAACATCATTTGTGGAGTCATGCGCCCAAGACCGTGGATGAATCTGAAGAAAACCATGTCCGACATCATCATGCAATGCAAGGCAAAGAGGTCGAACACATTGGACATCATGTCCATGCATCTTCGTCCGACGAATCCAGTGGTGACGACGACGATGGGTTTTATTTAAGCAGCGAACCGGAGGAAGGGGACGAGGATTACGAAGACGAGGATGGTATTGTTCAGTATGCGAGTTACACGGACAGTCGAAGTACTCGAGGATTGTTGCAATCCATTCGACATGCGTACGATTCAAATGTCATGAACGCAGACCGCCACGAATACAACCACGACGAAGAGCACCACAAAACCACCAAATCAATTTTGGACGGTGGTATTGTTCTGTTAAAAAGTTCCATGGACCACAAAAGTTTACAGCATGCTGCAAAAAGAGTGGCATCGAAAGAAGCTCGTTTGTATGGCGAAGAATTTCATCGTAAGTGATGAAACCACCATTGTCGTGAGGTTGTAAATTTTTTGTGTTTATTTTTTTTGATACAAAAGAGTGTACACGGTGCTTCTTCTAACATTTCCCCGTTCGTTGTCTTTTTTGTTCGCTCAGGCACGCCAATGATGGAAGAAGCTGAAAAAAACCACCAAGATGACCTGTATTTTGAAAGTAAAATGAATGCAAGCAACAGAGGAGAAACAAGAGAAAAAGAAATTCGAACAGCGCATGCAGCACGCAGAGCCAACCACGCAGCAGTGCAGCAACACCAACGCCAACATCGTCAACACCGTCACCATGTTTCCGGATCCCACCACGCTAGAGAGGACGACGAGCATTTGTCCGACCACGAAGACGACCAGCATACCAACCTTGAAGAAGAACATGATTTAGAAGTTGTCACGAACCATGAATTTGGCAGTGAACACACAAAATTGTTGCACGACATCAACGTGATCCAATGCATGATTTTGGTCTCCATCGACAGCACCACGCAACACGCGGGTTTTCATGAACATGCGCACGAATCGTTGCCAATGGCGATCAATAACATTCCGTATTTTACAAGTACTCGTTTGGTGGAATATTTAAAAACCTTTGTGCATTTGGTACGTGGTGGTGAAGTCAGTGCTACCAGTGCTACCAGTAAAAACAGCAACAGCAACAGCAGTAAAAACGGTAAAAACAGTAAAAACAGCAAAAATAGCAACGCCAACACGAATAAAACAAGTCCAATTATCTTGGCATGGCAAATGTCCAGTGTTATCAAAGTCATACACATTATGGCAACGGGATCCCATCATTTAAGAAGAAAAATGAACACGCACGCGTCTGAAGAAATTAGATTTTATTTGTGTCAAAGAAAATTTGTGGACAACATTGACCCACATGTTTTGTACAATGGTGAAACGTTGCAAATGTTGTGGGAAGTCTTGTGGGAATGTTTAGAAGCCAGAAAAACCAATGACATGACTCTGTTGGAACGGGTCAATTATCGCTCGCCGGTCATCATGTGGAATTGGCGTGACGTCATTGAAGAAGCAGAGGAACGAGGCGAAGGAGTTGAAATGACGACCGAAGAATTGATGATGGACAAAAAAAAAGGTTCCATTGACCACAGTGCACATGCACAATACAACAACCAAGGGAAAAGCACAGGGTCTCATTACTACGTGAAATTGAAACGAACCAGAAAGCACCGGAAAATGTTTCCTGGTTTTTACCGTGGTGAATTTTTAGCACCATCGGGCGAATCCATTTCAAGGCACAATAAATTGATCAAAAAATTATTGGGCGAAGAATTGTCGAAATCGGTGCTGCAAAACAGGCAGCACAATGGTGTGACACCAAACGACCCAACCATACGGAAAACATTGTTTTCGGGGCCCGACGAACACTCTTCTTCCTCGTCCTCGGACGAAGACGATTCTTCGTCCGAGGACGAAGAGGGCGATGACGATGGTGGAAAAGGTGCAACATGGATGCGACAACATGGTAAACACGCGGGACGGTACGACGATGCTGCGGGTGACGTGGAATTGTCTTCTGGCGATGACAGTGCCGACGATGAATACGACGGCAGATACAACATTGGCCGAAGGGATACGTCTGTTGGCAAATCTTCTTTTGGCGAATATAAAAGTAAAGGAAGAGTTGTGCGAAGATCCGTTGTGGCCCGGAATATCAAAGGTTTTAGCCAAGCGGCCAAGAATGTCATGGGGATGAATAGATTGAGAAGGTGATAGATAGATATATGTATGTACACCTGCAGGTGTACAGTATGCACGAGAAGATGAGTGTAGAAGACTGCCTCCGTATTACAGGTGTGAATACACAACATACACATGTGATACCTGTACTACACACACTACAGTAGTAGAACAGGTACCGTACAGGTAGAACAGGTAGAATTTATTAGATTATGTTTCTGATTATGTCCTCTCCTTTTCCTCTAATTGCCCCCTCTATTTACAAATGACGGTACCATTATCATACCAAACATCATAACGCACCATGACTTGATCAACCAACACAAGCAACACTTAACGATTTAAATGTCGGCGACAAACGACTTTTCCACCCTTGCAATGTTTGGAACACAACCTTTCTCGGAAGGGATGAAATTTCAAGTGGCATCGCTGGCCATGTCCATTGTTGCCATGTTTACGTTCTTCATTGTCGATTTCCACTTGCCTGAAACCAACGACATCGCCTCGCAAACGGTTCCGTGGGTGGGTGTAGGCGCAGTGTGTCTAGCGTGGTCAGCCCCATTGTCTGCCGTTGCAGGAAGGACGTATTTTCCATCAAGTTGGAATTTTTTTCAACCCTTTGAAGGTTCACAGATATTTCAATTGCACCAAGCACTGGGATGGACATTGTATGGGTTGTGTTTGTTGGCCATTTCCTTTACCGTGGTTGACCTGAACGGTGGTCGTCACCCCAAAGGAGAAACAACACTGATTGGGGTGATCGGTTTAGTGTCACAATTGTTATTGTCACACTCTTTCAATTTCTTTTCACCCTCCATTGTCAAAGCACAACGCAAACACAAAACAGGAGAGGTAGCCAAAGCAGAGGCTTTCATCAAACGCACTTCCTTATTAAAAGATCCAAGATCTTGGATCGCTGTTGTTTTGACCATCATCTCCACCGTAGTATTAATCTGTGTGGATGAACAACACTCCACGGTGTCTGCAATCTTGTTGGGTCGTCTTGCCATTGCTGGGCATTTTTGCGCCGCCTTTGTTTCCCACGTATTGCTTGGTGTTGGAAAAATTCCAAATTATCGTTTATTTATGCCGTTTTCGGGCGGCTTTGCATTTTTATTGTTACAAAGTTTCGCGTGGTTGTTTCTTGGTATTTTAGTCAACATATCATTGTTGCTACCTGCTGTACTTCGGTATGGCATTACATCGACGGGGAAAAAATTGGCTGCTCTTGGTGTAGCAACACAAGGTCTTTTATTGATTTCATTGTTGTATTTTCATCAAACAAGTCATGGCAGTGCCGCATTGCAAGCTTCTGGTGCCACAAGTTGTACAGGGAGGTTATTGTTATCTTCCAAAGGGTCGTCCTCGTGGACCGTGTCAGTCTGTTTATTGCCATGGTCTGGTCTTTTATTAATGGCGGTTTTGATGTTAGGCGAAGAAGTATCGGACGCATATTTGGGTGGTAAAAATACACTGTCTGCCCTTGCTATTGCTGTAATGCTGTCAACCGCACCCTTAGCACATTGGAGTGGTACACACATGTACCGGAAGTACCGCGTCTGGCAACCTTTCGAGGGTGGTTCTAAATATGCCTATGCCCAAGGGTTGGGATGGACTGCATGGTCGATTTCTTTGTCCATGTGGATGGTTTACAATCTAAACGTGAGTGAATTGTTTACTTTTTCAGACGCATTGACTGGATTGGTGCCAGTGTGTTTTTTGTCCAGTGCTCTGTTGATAGGAAGTGTGTTGTATTTTGAAGACGACGAAGTGGAGGAGGAGGGAGAGGAGGGAGGGGAAGGAGGGGAAGGAGGGGAAGGAGGGGAAGGAGGGGAAGGGAAAGATGACGGAACAGTGTTGAACATGCCAACGTTAGATTTAAACGCAAGTGGTGGTACCTCTGGATCAACAGAACACACAAAAAGGAGAACAAGTGCACGCATTCGAGCAGCATCAAGGCGGCATCGGTTGCCGAAAGGGAACTCAGAAAAGAAACCCAAACACAACAAAACGGCCAAACACACCAACACCAAGATGATCAAGAAAAGAACAAAACTTGGAAATACAAGGACACGAACAAGAACACCAACCAACAGAACCCAAAGATCACCCCCAAAGAAATTAGATGATACAAATCAAATCTTTTGGCATGGGTATCGATGGTCCAATGAAGATTACTTGACGTTTATGATTGCGTGCGCGAATCAAATCTTATGCATTGCGACCGACATGGCACGACAAGATGTCAAACGTATCATGTCACCCTTGATATTTTTTTGGGGTTCCTATTTTATGGTTTTGTTTGTACCATTTTTGGTGATGATGGCAGGAATGAAAAGATGGAATAATTTTCGTGTGTTTCAACCATTTCGAGGCGGTACTACGTTTGTTGCATGGCAAGCTCTCGGTTGGACATTGTACAGTGCTGGTTTTCTTCTTCATTCCGTGCTGTTAGTCATACCCGAAGATTTGTTATCGGGTGATCGTATATCAGAATGGCCTTTGATGTTTACTATTGCTGGCATCCCAAGTTTCATAGCACATTGTACATTGATCTTTTCCGTCACCACATTTGTACCTGAAAAAACAAACAACGATCCAACTCTTACCGTTCGAATGTCACCACCATGTTCACCGATACATTCAACACCTAGACGAAGAAAGAAGAAAAAAAGAAACACCAGCAGTTCAAAGAACAAATCAAACCGGTCAAGTCGTTCAACAATGAAAACTACCGAAACCGAAGAGGAAGAAAATGCTGGCAGAGAGAAAGCCTCGACAATTGCACAAACGGTCAGTATAGCAGTTGCTCTTGCATCTCTCGTTCTTCCTATTGTGGTCGATGTTGTCGTTCATCAGAACACGAGTAGTGGCAGTATCGACAGTGACTCTGCTCATCCTACCGACGAAAGTGGTCCAATGTACGCGCTTTTCGTCTGCAGTTGCATCAGTGCATTTTTCGGTGCTTTTTTCACTCATGTCGTGTGTGGGTTTTTGCTTCATTCAAAAACATACACCTTTTTTCAACCCTTTCATGGAGGTGTGCCCTTCGTGATGTTGCAAGCCATTGGTTGGTTGTTGGTGGGGTGTGGTGGTCTTGGTGCATTGATGATCATTGAAATTGGTGGACCGACCAAAACACCCTTTTTTGGTATTACAACGGTACTTGGGATTGTTTTGTTTATTGGTCAAATTACATTGTTGTCGTCGTTGCGTTGGTATTACGACGACACTGAGAAGGACGACAACGACGACAATGGCGAACGCGGCGAGAGCGACGAGAGCGACGAGAGCGATGGCAATGGCATTCGGCACGACGACGATGCCTTGGACACATTTCAAAATGCATACCCGCCCAGATTGACTCGAGCGGAAGAAAAACAGAATCGTGCTGTTGTTCGAAGTGCTATTGCCAGTGTCACTTTATGTGTTGGTGGGTTGTTTTTATTTACATTTGCTGACTATGCTATGCTGCAATACGGTCCATCCTTTCCGGTGGGTCCACTGATTGTCTGTGGTATTATTGCCGTGTGTGGCAGTGTTCCAGTGTCATGGTTGTTGTCGGGTCCTTCGTCACACAACCATCAATTTACTTTGATTGGTACTTTTGGTTGGGCTTTGTGGAGTTTTACGGTCATGTTGGGTGCTTGGACTTTGTTGAACATGGCAACCACAACATCACACAACCCGCTACACAATGCAACAATGATCGATGCCACTGCGAAAGCGGTTCGTTCTGCTGCTGCTGCTGCTGCTGCTGCAACTGGGGCACCCGGTGCAACCACGAGTAGCATTGATGTTCGAGCGACAAGACCCTCTCGACTAGCTTCCATAGTTGGCATTGCAGCACAAGGTCTTTTAGCCTACGGTGTATTAAAACCGCCTCCACCAACAAGAAAACCACCACAGACCACCCAATCGCAACCCTACGGCAAACAATGGTTTTCCTACTTCATGTCCTGGACGGTCACTTGTATTCGAACAACCATTCGTTGGGTTGGTCCTACCACGTCTGTTCTTTTGTGCACTGTCTTTATTCTTCGGCAACAATTGATGTCGGCACATGCATGGTTGGTCGGTACATTTGGGTGGAACATTGTTGCCATGTTGGTAATCTTGTCTTCGTTGATCATCTTTCCAGCGGTGACCAGTTTGACTGTACGAATATGGATGAAACAGACAGTGATTCAAGTATGGTGTACGCATCTGGCACAACCCACAGGCTTTGTTGTGACCTTCGTCGGTTATTGGTGTATTCTTCCAATTCTTCGTGTTTGGTTGGATTGGCCAGCTTGGTTCTATCACTATTGGTGGTTCCACCATGGTGTTGGTCATGTCAGTCAAGATGGTTTGCCAGTGGGGCAAAACACAAACATTGTTCGCAACAAAAGATATGGCACGCACGATTTGGAATTCTTAAACATTTATGAACCCATCTCCTACACCGGCATTGAAAACCGTGGTCCTTTGATGTTCATCCATGGCGGTGGGTGGGTTGCTGTAAATCGTGAAGTCATGGGCCAATCCATCACACCCTTTGTTCGAGCTGGTTTTACGGTCTATTCCATAGATTACCCCTTGGCGCCCGAATCGAAATACCCAGGCCCTTTGGTGTCCGTGTTGCGGGCCTGTGCCTGGGTGAAACGGCACAGTGAATGCAATCACATTACATTGGTCGGCGATTCTGCGGGTGGCAATTTGGCAACAATGGCTGCTGCTTTGATGTCCAACGATCATTTGTTGTTGGATTTAGAAAAACGTGCCAGTGTATTGGAGTACCCAATGTACGAAACCCTGCCCATGACGCAATGGAAGTTACCCACTGTGCGGCAAGTGGTGTCCATGTACGGTGTCGTGGACCAAACAGCGTGGCAAGAACCTTGCCCCGTAGAAAACGAATCCGTTGTAATGTGGTTCATGTGGGAAGGTACCGCCAAAGTTTTGTCGTTTTGCTTTGATTGTTATTCGCCCAATGCTTTGACCGCACAACAACAACAAATGTACCATACATTGTACCCAAACGAAAAAGACCGACCAATTCACATGGGCCGTTATTTGACGTTGGGCGACTATTGCGACAATCGTGTGATTGACCGTTACCCACCAACATTGTTTATTTGTGGCGTTGGGGACCCATTGGTGTTGGCCAATCGCAAAGTACGAGATTTATTACAAAATTCCAACCATGTTCAATGTTCCTTTGTCGATTTGTTGGAATTTCCAG
>Ga0115007_10001080_pt1 | contig 17702 bp, 15 predicted proteins | sample ArcOceMetagenome_2_FD_87166 | JGI IMG/M metagenome (GOLD analysis project Ga0115007, IMG submission 87166) | Marine eukaryotic phytoplankton communities from Arctic Ocean - Arctic Ocean ARC135M Metagenome | ecosystem: Environmental > Aquatic > Marine > Oceanic | place: Arctic Ocean | collected... | reverse complement strand
GTATCCCTCTTGATATTGAATTTGCTATTGATAAAGATTCAAAAGTTCATTTGTTACAGGTTAGAAGGATTACGACGATTAACAGTTGGAATGGGAAAATAAATAAAGAAGTTTCTTCTAGAATGGTTTTTTTAAAACAATATGTTAGTCAAATTATGCAACCCCGACCGAATCTATTTGGAGATAGAACTTTGTTAGGTTTTATGCCCGATTGGAATCCTGCTGAAATGATTGGTGTAGTTCCTCATCCACTTGCAATGTCTCTTTACCGGGAATTAATAACTAAAAGTACATGGCGAATTGCTCGGGAAAAAATGGGATACCGAAAAATGCCAAATGTAGACTTAATGATTTCTTTATTTGGAAGAGTTTATATTGATGTTAGAAATAGTATTAATTCGTTTCTTCCTGAAGGGTTAAGTGATTCTATTTCGAAAAAGGTGGTTGAAGCTTACATAGATAGATTAGACAATAACCCATATTTGCATGATAAAATTGAATTTGACGTTGTGCATACTGCGTATGATTTTGATTTTGAAAATAAATTTAACGAAAGATATCCTGAACTTTTATCCACCGAAGAGTTTTTAGTATACAAAAGTCTCTTGCGAAAATTAACGCAAAAAGCAATTAATGACGATTATAATAGTAGTATAAATACTGCTTTGAGAGATATTAAAAATTTAAAAGAGCTTCAAAAAGCAGACACTTTCAAGTTTAATCAAAATTCTTTTTCTATTGCAGATAAAATAAACACATTAATAGATGAGTGTATTGAGTTTGGTACATTGCCTTTCTCCATACTTGCTAGACACGGTTTTATTGCTGAGGGATTACTTAGGTCTGCTGTTAATAATAATGTTATTTCTGAAGATCGATTAAAAGAATTTAGACAGAGTATTGTTACTGTAGCTGGTGAAATGAGTGATGATTTTAAACGAGTGTATAATAATGATATAAGTAAAGAAGCATATTTGTCAAAATATGGACATCTACGCCCAAGTAGTTATGATATCTTATCACCTAATTATTCGAATAGAGATGATTTATTCGAGGGTAAAGCTAGAGAAGGGAATCATACAAGTCATAAATTTAAATTATCTCCAGAAGAGCAGTCTTCTGTAAATATATTATTAGGTACACATGCTCTTGACGGAATAACTGCGGATGAATTATTTAATTATGCAGAAAAGGCGATTAAAGGAAGAGAATACGGGAAATTTATTTTTACTAAACATTTATCATCTATTTTGGAATATGCAACTGAATGGGGAGAAATAAAGGGGTTTGATAGAAGTGATATGTCTATGCTTAACATAAATGATATATTAAATATATTAAATGCGCCACTAACTAACGACGTTAAATTATTCTATCAGGAAAAAATAAACAAGGCACAAAAAAATTATGAAATAGCAACATCTTTTAAATTATCTTATTTGATAAGGTCAGTTAGAGATGTACATATTGTGCCCATGCAAAGAAGTTTTCCTAATTTTATTGGAAATAAAAGAATTGAAGCCGAAGTTATTGAGTTAACTCCTCATATGGCTAAGATTCCTTCATTAGAAAATAAAATAGTTTGTATAGAAGGTGCAGACCCCGGATATGATTGGATTTTCACAAGAGCTATTGCAGGCTTAATTACAAAATATGGAGGAGCTAATTCACATATGGCTATTCGAAGTGCAGAATATAATTTACCAGCTGCAATTGGTTGCGGGGAGCAACCATACGAAAGAGTTTTAAATGCGAAAAAGTGCCTACTAGATTGTCAAGGAAAAAGACTTGAACCTATAGATTTAACTTAAATGGAAATAAGATTTGGAATTACAATGCGGGTTACAAATGCAGAAGGTTATGATGAACCTCGTGATTCCATTGCTAGGGATTGGTCTAATTATTTTATTAAAGCATTTCCTGAATCAAAGTTTTTATTTATACCAAACATAGGCATTGAAGCTGTTGATTTTATAAAAAAATGGGACATCAATGTCCTAGTCATAAGCGGAGGAGATAATATTGGAGAAACACCTCAAAGAGACGAGACCGAAATAGAACTAATAAAAGACACAATATCTAGAAATATTCCAATAATTGCTGTTTGTCGTGGTTTTCAGCTGGTACACAAACAATATGGCGGTAAATTAACTGAAGGGAACTCTGATTTTGTAAAAAAACATAGAGCTAATAAACACAATATTATTATTAATAATAAAAGTTTAGAAGTCAATTCATATCATGTTTATAAAATTGATGAAAAGTCTATAGATAAGAATTTTAATATTTTTGCAAGATGTGTTAAAGATGACTCTGTTGAAGGATTTGTAAATGATGATATTCTTGCTATGATGTGGCATCCCGAAAGAGACGAGCAAATAAGTAAATGGAACAAAGAATTAATTGTAAATTTTATAAAAAAAAAATATGAAAACTAAAGCTATAATTCTTGCCGCAGGCAGAGGTTCTAGAATGGGGGATGCTACAGCTTCTAAACCAAAATGTCTAAATGTATTAAATGATAAGTGTCTTTTAGATTGGCAGTTACTTTCACTAAGGGATGCTGGAATTGAAGAAGTTACTGTTGTAAGAGGTTACCGTTCTGATATGCTTCAAGGGGATTTTAATGTTGTAGATAATAAGAGGTGGAGTGAGACAAATATGGTGTCTTCATTATTTTGCGTTTCGCCAAGTAATGCTAGTGTTATTATTTCTTATTCAGATATTGTTTACGACTCAGAACATGTAAGGAAATTAAACGATTCTCAGCATGATATAACAATTACTGCAGATAAAAATTGGGAAAATTTGTGGAAGTTAAGGTTTGAGGATCCATTAGATGATGCAGAAACATTTAAGAGTAAAGGTGATTTTCTTCAAGAAATTGGAGGTAAAACAGATGATATTAACGATATAGAAGCACAATATATGGGGTTGATTAAACTCACTCCAAAAGGATGGAAAATGATGTCCGATTTATATCAATCGTTTTCAGATTTGAAAAAAGATAAGATGGATATGACTAGTATGCTTAACGAATTGTTGGAGAAGGGCGTATCTATACAAGTAGTATTTGTCGAAGGGAAATGGTGTGAGGCTGATAGTTATAGTGATATTCTTGCCTATGAAAAAGAGTTAGATACTAATAAACATTGGGAACACGATTGGAGATAAACATTAGATTGGCTATCCGATATAGATAGTTCTTATTTAATAATGAGCTCAAAAATTTTTAAATCTAATCAATCCAATGATCAAAAAAGTTCTGTCATTAATTATTAAGCTTTTACATTTTTTATTTCCAAAAAAGAGTAATATGATTGTTTACTCAAGTTATCCAGATTTTTCTGATAACAGCTTTGCTTTTTTTGTGTATATTCTCAAAAATAAACCAAAGTATCGTAATATATGGCTGGTAGATTCTCTAGAAATTGATAAATATAAAAAAACGGTTACTACGTATTCAAAATCTAAGAACTTCAAAATTATTAAAAAAGCATCTCTTCGAGGGCTCTATTACTATTTTAGAACTAAGTATATTTTTCATACACACGGCCTTTTTAATGTTTTTCCTTTATCAAATAGGCAAACCGTAGTTAACCTTTTTCATGCCATGCCTATAAAGGTTTTGGGTCTTTTAGACGGTAAAAAGGAGTTTATTCCATCACATTTAACAATTTCAACATCTAAAATATTTCAGCAAATAATGTCTGATGTCTGTGGCTTATCACTTGATAAGGTTTTAATTTCTGGACAACCCAGAAACGAGTTTTTATTTGATGAAAAAGCAACTTTAAATGCACTTTTTAACCCTAAGGAGGATGAAAATGAAAGCACAATACTTTGGATGCCAACTTATAGAAAATCGGATTTTGGAGAAATTAGAGAAGATGGGACTTCCTATAGTGAAGATTCTTTATCAGAGAAAAGTTTAAATAAATTAAATAATTACCTAAAAAAAATAAATACCAATTGTTACATAAAGTTACATCCTATGGATGTTTTAAAGAAAGAGAGTTTTCATAGTTATACAAATATCTTTTTTCTTAATAATAATTCTTTTGTAGATAAAAATGTTAATTTATATTCTTGCCTTTCGTGTGTAGATATGCTTATTACAGATTACTCATCAATATATGTAGATTTATTACTTTTAAATAAGCCAATAGGGTTTTTTATCTCAGATTTTGAAAAATATAAGGAATCAAGAGGTTTTACATTTAAAAACCCACTAGATTATATGCCTGGAGAAATTATATTTACTATGAAAGATTTAATTACTTTTATAAACAAAACGTTTGTTTTAAAAATTGATAATTTTACCGAAAAACGTATTGATATTAACTCAAAATTAAATGAGGTTTATAAGGATGCTTCAGAGAAGATTTATAGAAAAGTAATTCTAAAAGTAGATGAATTTTATAAAAAATAAGGACTATAGAATAATAGCTAAAAACTTTTCGTTTTTAAGTTTTCTAAAATTTTTCAATATTGGATTTAAATTCATCTTAATAGGCTATTTAATTAGAATTTTTGGAGCAGAATTATATGGTGTGCTTACTTGGGCCGATTCAATCACCCAATTTTTTGTAATGTTTATTAATTTTGGGTTTAATGTATATGCTGCTAAATATATAGTTGATAATAGAAAAGATAAATCACGTATAAATGAAGTTGTTTCGTCTATTTACATCATAAAGACATTATTATTTATAGCGTCCTTTTTAATACTTCTGATATTATCACTATTTGACCCTATTGCAGAAAATTTAGGATTATTATACCTGTTACTTATTATGGGGATCGGTGAAGTGCTTTTTCCTATTTGGTTTTTTCAAGGGATAGAAAAACTAAAAACAGCAACGATTATTGTTTTTTTTTCAAGGCTTTTTGTTGTTATATCGACTGTTTTATTTGTAAAATCTCCAGATGATTTATTCTTGTATGTCGGTTTTTTGGTGTTGTCAAATATTTTGATGGGTGTATTAGGAATAAGGACAATAAAAAAGAAGTATAATATTAAGTTGTATTTAGTTAAATTGGAAACACTTCATATTTACTTTAAAGCTGCTATTATGTTTTTCTTAGGAAGGTTTCTTTCACTCGTGTTCAATTTTGGCACCATATTTTTGATAGGAATTTATGCCACAATGAATGACGTTGCTGGTTTTGATACAGCATCAAAAATTGTAATGCTTATGGTTATACCGTTTGAAATGTTACAACAAGCTGTCTTTCCTACAATTTCAAGAACATTAGACAGGAAATTACTTTTAAAATTAATAGTATTTAGTTTAACTTCTGGGATATTTTTAATGCTCATGATTAATATATTTGCATCTCAATTATTATCATTATTTGGGGGGCAAGAGCTTTTGGGGTATATAACCACACTAAAATGGCTTAGTTTGCTTACTCCACTTATATCGGTGACATTTATACTAGGTAGTTGTGGTCTTGTAGCGTTTGGGTACTTTAAAGAATACAATAAATCATTAGTAATAAGTTCTATTTTATATATTTTTTGTGTATTAATTTTGTGCTTAACCAAACAAATTACCTTTTGGAATTTAGTATATTTACGCATATTTTCAGATGTAATCCTAGTATCTATTAGAAGTTTTTATGTGTTTAAGAAAAAAATTTTATTCATTAAAGGTTAAATGAAATATGAAAGGAAGAGTTCTTTTTTCAATACTGTTTTTAATAATTTACATTCCGTTATTATTGTTTACTCAAGTTCCTTTTTTTTTAAAGATGCTTTTTACATTAAATTTTTTGGTCCTTTTTATTATAAATACCTTTTATCTATTCAAAGACAAAAGATTTGCTCCTATATTGGCAGCGTTCATAGTTTTTAATTTCTTGTTTTTTATAATAGCACCGATGTTGCAAATACATCAGATATATGTAAGTGGAGATTTAAATTTAGTTAATAAACTTATATACGAAGAATACCTATTAATAAAAACGAGTGTATTTGTATTAATATTTAATATCGTTTTCTTTATAGCATATCGTTATTTTAATGCAATGAAATCGAAGATAAAAATTTACAAGGAAAATATGAATTTACCGTTTCATATCCTTGTTTTTTTTATAATTAGTATATTGATTTTGGTAATTAATATGGACTTTATTTTAAATGAGTATTTATCTAATAACTACCAAATGTTAGAAGGTACTACAAAGTCTGCACTTTTAATCAAAGAGAAAATCTTATTTATGATTCCTTTTCCTGCTTTTATTTTAGGAATGCATTATATAAAGCGCAACAAAAAAACAAAAAATTTTTATATAATGTTAATTATTACTTTTTTATTACTAGTTTTAATACTAGTGATAAAAAATCCATTAACCGAAAAAAGAAATGCGCTTGGTCCAATTTATATTACAATAATATTTTTAATAATACCTAAATTATTAAATACAAATTTCAAATTCTTAGTTTTTTTATTTTTTTCAATGGTTATTATTTTTCCAACTATTTCATTGATTACGCACTCTGGGTATTCGTTAGAAAAGCTGATAAACAAGCCAGAACTTTTATTGTATCAGTTAAAAAACCATGGTGTAGCAAATACCTTCACCACACTAAATTATGATGCCTTTATAAACTTTTCTGCGACTATTGAGCACGTTGAAGGAGATAGTTTCTCCTATGGCGAACAACTTTCTGGAGCGGTATTTTTCTTTGTTCCCAGAAAAATATGGACTAACAAGCCTATTTCTAGCGGAGAGTTTATTGGAAATTATTTAAGAGACAATTATGGAGAGCCTAATAGTTTTACAAACCTTTCAAATCCCTTGGTGTCTGAGGGCTATTTAAACTTTGGGCTATTAGGGGTTATTTTATTTGCTATTCTTTTAGCTTTTTTTATGACTCGTATGGTAAATTGGGTCAATGGAGAGGATCCATTAAAAGTTGCTGCAGGTTTTTATGCATCAATACACATGATTTTCTTTCTTAGAGGAGATTTTACAAATGGCTTTGCTTTTTTATTCGCCAGTTTTATTGTTATACTATTTATTCCTAAAATCTATTTTTTGTTTTTTAAAAAAAAAATTAAATAATGAACCTTATTAACAGGCTTATAATATCTTTAATTTATTTAAACACTGCAATCCTTTTAGTGCCCGACAGGCTTAAAGGATTACCGATAATACTCTTATTAATATTGGTATTATATCGCCATTTTAAATTGACTAAAAAACCAATTTTATTGACTAAAACATATTTAATAAGTATTGGTTTTTTTATTATAATTTTATTTGGAGTTTTATATTCTAGCAATTTTTATTATGGACTAAAAAAAATTGAAACGGGTCTTTCGTTAATTGTTTTTCCTACAATATTTTTTTTAATTTCTGGTGACAAAATAATTATCAACAAGAAAACTATTAAAACACTAAAACTTACTTTTATAGTTTCTTTAATGTTTTTTTTAATTTTAACTTTCCTATATTTTTATATAACAGAACCTTTTTATACCTTCAAAAGTACTGTAATCCATTATACAAATTTAGTTGATATTAGGATTAATAACTATAAAATACACCCTATTTATTTATCTATTAATATTGGTATTGCTCTTGTTTTTACACTGTCACTTTTGGGTGAAAAGGAGCAGAAAAATAAATATATTATAGTTTTTTTATTTCTTGTTTTAATTGCATTTATGGTTATTTTAAACAAGAAAGGACCTATCATTTTTTTAGTATTCCTCGGTGTTATTTTGTTAATTAAAGAGAAATTTAATTTTAAATTAATATTATCTACCTCTTTAATATTTTTAATTTTTCTTATCTCTATAATTTTTATTCCAAAGTATAATAATGTAAATAAATTTGCTGAATTGACTAATATTGGTTCACTGGAAAAAGATGACAATTCATCTACAGCAATAAGGCTACAAATCTATGAATGTTCAATAATAAAAGTATTTCAATATCCATTTTTTGGATATGGTATAGGTGATGTAAAGAATGTTTTAGATGATTGTTACAGAGAAAAAAATAAAGATTTACTAAAAAATAATTATAATTCTCATAATCAATATCTAAGTATTCTTCTATCTTCGGGTATTATAGGTTTTTTAGCATTTGCGTATTATATTTTTTTTGTTTTAAAGATATCGAATACAACAGATTCTAAAGTTTTATTTTTTTTAATGGTTTATTTTAGTTTAAATATGTTAACAGAAAATATTTTAGAAAGAGAAGATGGTGTGATAATAATCTCTTTTTTAATTAATTTTTTTCTTTTTAGTGTTAAAAAAAAGAATATAAGCTCAATGAATAATAATTATGATTAATATAATACATATACTAGAAGATTTTTCTTTTTTAAGTGGAGGTCTAAGAACAACTGTCAAAAATTTACATGTTAGATTGAATGAAAATAATATACAATCTACAATTGTTACTACTAGAAAAGAGAAAAAAGATGATGTTGTTTTAGTTAAAGGGGGGGGGCTACCATGGAGATTTTCAATTAATTTAATGACTAAGTTAAGCGAATTAAAAGCACAAGAAAAAATAGATGTTATACATATACATGGTGTTTGGATGTATCCACAATATGCAGCAGCAAAATTTGCTATTAATAACAATATTCCTTTTTTAATTTCTTGTCATGGTATGTATGAACCTTGGTTATGGTTAAAAGGAGGTGCTAGAAAAAAAACTTACTTTAAGCATGTAGTTAAAGATGTTTTTTCGAAATCAAATTACATCCATGCAATAACACAGCCAGAGGCAAAGGAACTAAAAAAATTATTTTCTAGTACTAAAATAAAAGTTATTCCGAATTTAATAGATTCGCATCAAAAGCTTGATGAAAAAAGTAATTTTAACGAAAAGTATATTCTATATTTAGGTAGAATTGATGAAAAAAAAGGAATTGATCTTCTTATAAGAGCTTTTGGGACTATTCAAGAAAAAGGTTTTAGGTTAAAAATCGCTGGAAACTATAACAATTATAAAGACGTATTAGATAAATTAGTTAAACGACTAAACTTACAAACTAAAGTAGATTTTTTAGGTTTAGTTATTGGGGAAGAAAAAGAGTTATTATTTAAAAATGCTTTTGTTTTTATAGCACCATCTCATTCGGAGGTTATTGGTATGGTGAATTTAGAATCAGCTATTCTAGGAACCCCTGTTATTACTACATTTCAAACTGGTTTGAAAAAAGAGTGGGCAGATAATGGAGGAATTTTAATTAGCCCTACTATTCAGGAAATCAAGAATGCTCTCGAAACCGCTATTAATTGGTCTGATGATGAAAGAAATAAAAGAGGGAATTTATTAAGTAAATTTGTTAAAAAAGAATATTCATGGGATTATAGACTTAAAGATTGGATTCATTTGTATAAAAAATTAGTTTAAATTTAGAGCGGATTAAGAACAACCAAAATTAGTCGTTTTTAAAACAAAAAATGTTAATGAAAAAGAAAATTATAGTAACAGGAGGTTCTGGTTTTATTGGAACAAATATTATTGAATTTTATAAAGATAAATATGAAGTTCTAAATTTAGACATTGAATCACCTAGAAATACTAAACATAAAAAGTATTGGAGAGAAATAAATATATTAGATGCTAAGTCTCTAAATAATGTTTTTTTACAATTTCAACCAGATTTTGTTATGCATATGGCTGCAAGAACTGATTTAGATGGTAAATCATTAGAAGAATATAGAGCTAACATTAAAGGAGTAGAAAATGTTATTCTAGCAACTAATAATACGCCATCCATAAAAAAAATTATTTTTGCTTCAAGTAGATTGGTTTGTGAGATTGGTTATGAACCCAAAGATGAGTTTGATTATAAACCATCAACCATTTATGGTGAAAGTAAAATTATTGGAGAAAAAATAGTCAGAGATTCTAAAATAGAAAACGCCACTTGGATTATTGTTAGGCCTACATCTTTATGGGGTCCTTGGTTTGGTGCTCCTTATAAAAACTTTTTTGACATTATAGAGAGGAAATTGTATTTTCATCCAAAGGGCTTCGAAATTCACAAGAAATTTGGATTTGTTTTAAACTGTGTATATGTTCTAAACGCCCTTTTAAAAGACGATACCTTAAATAAAAAAACAGTTTATTTGTCTGATTTTAAAGAATTAGAAGTAAAAATATGGGCGGATATGATTTCTAATTGTTTTCACAAAACAAAAGTGAAACAAATACCTTACTTTTTTTTGAAAATATTTTCGGTTCTTGGTGATGTATCAAAATATCTAGGAGTTAAAAATCCTCCTCTAACAACATTTAGGCTTAACAACCTTATTACTCAAATGTCTTACAATACATTAGATGTGCAGAATATTGTTGTAGAATTACCGTTTACTCTAGAGCAAGGAACGAATATTACTTATGAATGGTTGATAAAAAAAAATGGTTAAGAAAAAAAGAAAATATCAAGATTTAGAAAAATTTAAAGTTACAAAAGGATTTCGAGGGAAATCCAAAGTAATTGTTCAGCTTTGGTGGATTGTTGAAAACACTTTTTTTGCAATGTCGCCTCAGTTTTTTTATGGTTGGAGGAGATTCCTTTTACGTTTGTTTGGTGCTAAAATAGGAAAAAATGTTTTAATTCGGTCATCAGCAAAGTTCACATATCCCTGGAAGATTTCTATTGGAGATAATAGTTGGGTAGGAGAAGAAACAATTTTATATAGTTTGGATGAAATTTTTATAGGATCAAATGTTGCAATAGCTCATGGTGTATATTTTAATACAGGGTTGCATGATTACACAAAGCCAGAATTCACTATTTTATCAAAAAAAATAATTATTGAAGACGAATGTTGGATAACAAATGATGTATATTTAGCACCGGGAATTATAATAGAAAAAGGAAGTGTTATAGGTGCTAGGAGCAGTGTTTATAAAAACATGCCAAAAGGATGGATTTGTTATGGCAATCCTGCCAAGCCAATTAAAAAAAGAATTGAATAATAAAATTACAATTATAGGAATTAACTATTATCCGGAAGACACGGCTATTGGCTTGTACACTTCTCAGTTGGCATCGTATTATAATACACATGGCTTTGACGTTACTATTGTTACTGGTTTCCCGTATTATCCGGATTGGAAAATTAGTTCCAATTATAGTTCAAAAAAAACATTTTATTCTGAAGTTATAGATGGAATAACCGTTCACAGATACAAGCAGTATGTCCCTGTAAATCCTTCTTTTTTAAAGAGAGTTTTACATCTATTGGATTTTTCATTAGGTACCTTTGTAAACATTTTTAAAGTTAAAGAGGTGGATGTGGTTCTTTGTATTGCTCCTTTTATAGGTGCTGTATTCTTAGGTAAAATTTTATCAAAAATTAGAAAAGCAAAACTTTGGGTACACATTCAAGATTTTGAATTTGATGCGGTGTTTGAATCAAATATTATAGAAAATAAATCAAATAATTCGCTGGTTTTCAATTGCTTATTTTGGATTGAAAAAAAACTCTTGAATTCCACAGACTTATTAAGCACTATAAGTACTTCAATGCTTTTAAAACTTAAGATTAAAACAGTAAAGGAGGTGGAAATGAAATTATTGCCAAATTGGGTGGACTTAACCTTTATAAATCCAGATAGCTATAAAAAGCATTCTTATTTACAAAATTCAAAATTCAAAATTCTATATTCTGGTAATATAGGAGAGAAGCAGGATTGGGATTTATTTTTGAAGTTGGTGCAAATGCTTGAAAATAAGTCAGATATCCTTATTGTTGTCGTGGGTAACGGTAGTAAGCGGGATTGGTTGTCAAAGCAGTTAGTTGGGGTTCATAATGTGTCATTATATCCACCTGTTGCTTACGGGGAATTATCAGATTTGTTATGCAGTGCAGATTTGCATATACTATTTCAGAAAAATAACGTTATAGATACTGTAATGCCTTCAAAAATATTAGCAATGATGGGAAGTGGAAGGCCCTCGTTGATAGCGGGTAATATAAAATCTGAGGTTTCATCTATAATCAAAGATGCTGAAGGGGGCAAGTACATAGATTCGGGTAAATTAGAGGATATTTTAGGGTTTATTGATCTGCTGAAATCGAATAAGGAATTGGGTAATAACTTGGGTGAAAGTGCAAGAAAATACGTTTCTTTAAATTTTTCTAAAAATGAAATATTAAAGGATTTTAATTCTACGCTTGTAAATTTAATAAAATAAGTGGTTCACAAAACAAAGAAACATTCAGAATTAATTAGACCGCTAATAATTGTATTAGATGTTATCTTGCTTAATTCAATTATTGTCCTTTTTTCAAAAGAAGATATAGATGGTGTTTTTTCCGCTTACATTACAATATTATGGTTATTTATCGCGTATTACACAAAATTCTACAATGTGTATAGATATACCCATATTTCAAAATTACTAGTACTAACAGTTGCTCAAATTTTTATTTTTATTTTAGGATTTTTTTCTTATTTCACTGTTTTTAGTGAATCAAAATTTACAAGTGTTCAATTGAAGGTTTTAATTTTGATCATTTTTACCATCATGGCATTTAAGTTTTTTTCTTTTTTTCTTTTAAAACAATACAGGTCAGGAGGCAATAATTATAGAAATGTAGTTGTTTTTGGAGAGAATAAAGCGGCACAGAATGTTGCGAACTTGTTTAAGAGTAGAGGGGATTTAGGATACCGTTTTCATGGCTTTTTCTCTGACAAGGGTCTTGTGTCAAGAACCTGTTTGGGGACAATTAAAGAGGGTTTAGAGTATGTCGCCAACAATAATATAGATGAGATCTATTGCGAGCAAAGTTCTGTTGCGCGAGATAAACTAAAAAAAATCAGAGATTTTTGCACTAAAAGTAATATTGAGTTAAGCTTAATTCCAGAAAACAAGGCAATTTATAGTAAAGATTTTATTTTAGAGCATTTTGGTACCATTCCCATTTTGAAGCCCAAGCACTTGCCCTTCGAGAGAACTGAAACCTATATTGTGAAACGGATTTTTGACATACTATTTTCTAGTTTAGTTTGTGTTTTTTTACTTTCCTGGTTATTGCCAATTCTCTGGGTGCTTGTAAAAACAGATTCTCCTGGCGCCTTCTTTTTTAAGCAAATTCGAGATGGTGCTTCAGGTAACCAGTTTTATTGTTACAAAATACGCTCTATGAAAAGGAACAGCGTATCAAACAGTCTTTCGGCAACAAAACACGATGTAAGGATCACGAAAGTAGGGGCGTTTTTAAGAAAAACAAGTTTGGATGAATTGCCTCAGTTCTTTAACGTTCTAAAAGGAGATATGAGTGTTGTAGGCCCAAGGCCACATATGAATATTCAAACAGAAAAGTACTTAAAAGAAATAGATAATTATTTAATTAGAAATTCCGTTAAGCCAGGAATAACGGGATTAGCGCAGGTTTCTGGATATAGAGGGGAAGTGCAAACAAAGACAGATATAGAACACAGAGTTCGTTTAGATATTTTTTATATTGAAAATTGGTCTTTTGTATTGGATTTAAAAATAGTATTTCAAACGATATTTAAAAGCTTTAAGGGGCAAGAAAAAGCTTATTAACAATGGGGGTGAATAAGAGAGAAAGTTTAGACATTACTGCATGTATAGTTTTGCATAACGAAGGATTAGAAGAGCTGACAAAAACAATCAATTGTTTTTTAAGCGTGTCTTTAAAAAAGAAGCTATTTTTAGTAGACAATACACCAGATAAAAGATTTGAGAAGGTTTTTAACCATGCTGATATAGTATATGCTGGCTCTGGGAAGAACTTAGGTTTTGGGCTTGGGCATAATAGTGTTTTGAAAAGTATCCAGGGTTTTTCAAAATTTCACTTAGTATTAAATCCTGATGTTGTCTTTAAGAGTAGTGCGCTTTTAAATTTAATTTTAGAGTTGGAAAGAACTAAGGATGCGGCAATGATTGCACCAAAAGTGAGCTTTCCAAGCGGAGTACATCAATTTTCATGCAGACGCTATCCTTCCATAACCGAATTATTTGCGAGACGATTTCCTTTTCTGAAATCGCTGTTTAAAGCAACAATTTTTAAGGGTATTTATGGAGATAAGATGCTTACAGAACCTTTTTTTGCAGAGTATATTACGGGTTGTTTTCAATTGTACAAGACGGAAGATTTTGTCAATTTAAAAGGCTTTGATGAACGTTATTTCTTATACATGGAGGATGTTGATATTTGTAAAAAAATGGACGTATTGGGAAAGAAAAAAGTATACTTTCCACAAGAGGAAATAACTCATGTCTTAAAGCGTGGCTCCTCAAAGAACTTCAAGTTATTTTTATGGCATACGTCTTCCGCAGTTAAATATTTTTTAAAGTGGGGTTTTAGATAAAAGAGGGTTTTTGGGAGGTCTCAGGTTTTTTTAAAATGTCTTTCTTTCAAAAGTGCGAATCCAAAGAATTTAAAATATATTTGCAGCAACAACACAACCCAAACAAATGAACATTCTTATTTTAGGCGCTGGAGGCAGAGAGCATGCTTTTGCGTTAAAATTATCTGAAAGTAATAAGGTACAGCAACTTTTTGTAGCACCCGGTAATGCCGGAACCCATAAAATAGCAACCAATATTAACATTGATATTTCTGATTTTGAAGCAGTCAAGAACACTGTTTTAGAACAGGCTATTAATATGGTGGTGGTGGGGCCTGAAGGCCCTTTAGTTGCGGGGATTCATGATTTCTTTTTAGCAGATGCAGCCTTGAAAGAGATTCCTGTCATAGGGCCTAAGAAAGATGGAGCCTTGTTAGAAGGAAGTAAAGATTTCTCCAAGCAGTTCATGCAAAAGCATGGGGTACCCACAGCGCGGTATCAATCTTTTACGAAAGAAAACTTACAAGAAGGTTTTGCTTTCTTAGAAACGCTGGAAGCTCCTTATGTTTTAAAGGCAGACGGTCTTGCGGGTGGTAAAGGAGTGTTGATCTTAAACAATCTAGAAGAAGCAAAAACTGAATTGGAAGAGATGGTTTCTAATGAGAAGTTTGGAAAAGCTTCCACAACGGTTGTAATCGAAGAATTTTTAAAAGGGATAGAATTGTCTGTTTTTGTTTTAACAGACGGTAAGAGCTACAAAATACTGCCTTCAGCGAAAGATTATAAAAGAATTGGAGAAGGAGATCAGGGTTTGAATACCGGTGGGATGGGTGCTATTTCCCCAGTCCCATTTGCAGACAAAGCCTTTTTAGCTAAAGTAGAAGAACTGGTTGTAAAGCCTACCATAGTAGGTTTGCAGAAGGATGGTATTGATTTCAGAGGATTTATCTTTATTGGCTTGATGAATGACAACGGTAATCCGTCGGTAGTGGAGTACAATGTAAGAATGGGAGATCCTGAAACCGAGGTGGTATTGCCAAGAATCGCCTCAGATTTATTGGAGTTGTTTGAAGGCGTTGCACATCAGAATTTACATGAAAAATCTTTTGACGTTTTAGACAAAACAGCCACAACTGTAATGTTGGTTGCTGGTGGGTATCCAGGAGCATATGAAAAGAATAAAGAAATCACAGGTTTTGAAAACATTGATGAAGCCATTGTTTTTCATGCAGGAACTGCCATTGCTGGAGGTAAAGTGGTTACCAATGGAGGCAGGGTCATGGCAATTACTGCGCTTGGAGATACTATTGAAGAGGCCTTAGAAAAAAGCTACAGAAGTATTGATAAAATTCATTTTAACAAAATGAATTACCGGAAGGACATTGGTTTTGATCTCGTGTAAAGGAAGTTAAATTTTGAGCGCTTGTAATGTATTCGGAAGCACTACCTCCTTATTTTTAGCTATGTTGCCTTTTCCATGGTAAATGAAAATTCAGACCCCTTGCCAAAAACACTCTTTAAAAAGACTGTTTGGTGGTGGGCTTCTACAATATGCTTCACAATAGAGAGCCCTAGACCAGAACCACCTTGCTCTCGAGACCTGCTTTGATCTGCTCTGTAAAAACGTTCAAACAATCGAGGCAGATGTATTGGTTTAATTCCTTCCCCATTGTCAATGACTCTAATTAAAAATGCATTGGATTTATAGTCGTCTACTGCAACAATGGTAGTTCCGTTGGGCTTGCCATATTTAATAGAATTAACAATAAGGTTAATAAGTACTTGTTCTATTTTTTCGATGTCTCCAACCACAAAAACGGGGAAGTCATAAATCCGATCGAACTTTAAAATAATATTTCTTTTTTTAGCCTTCATCTCCACCAAATCAAAAACATTTTGAATGATTTCCAAGATGTTAGAAACCTCCATGTTTAGCTTTAACCCGTCTGTTTCTAGCTTTGCAATCATGTCTAAATCTTTGGTTACTGCCACCAAGCGTTCCACCCCTTTATTTGCGCGTTCCAAGTATTTTAATCGAATATTCTTGTCATTTATGGCGCCTTCAAGCAGCGTTAGTATATAGCCTTGTACCGTAAACAGGGGTGTTTTTAGTTCGTGAGCAACATTGCCTAAGAAATCTCTCCGAAAAGAATCTCTTTCGGTCAAACTTTTTATTTCTAACCCTTTTCCTTCTACATAGGTTTGCATGCGCTTAGAAAGTTTGTCGATGTCTGTAGTTACAGACTCTCTTTTTAGATCGTTGACATCTAGAATAGAGACATCTTCATAAATTTTCTTTAACCTTCTGTAGATAAAGTGCTCTGCCCGGTATTGGATGATGGTAAAGGAAATCACAAAAAGCACCAAAATACAAATTAAAACAGGGCCGATTCCTAAGTTTTTCGAAATAAAAAGATAAGATATGGTGGCAATAGCAACGGCCAGTATCGTTAAATAAATGGCCGACCAAAGGGCATATGAATAGGTTTTTTTAATCTTCATTAAAATAGTTTTATTTATCTGCTTCTAGCAAGACAAACTTATATCCTACTCCTTTGACTGTTTTAAAATGGTCGTCTCCAATTTTTTCGCGTAACTTTCGAATGTGAACATCAATTGTTCTTCCGCCTACAACCACTTCATTCCCCCAAACCGTATCTAGAATAACGTCTCTTTTAAATACTTTTCCCGGTTTTGAAGTTAATAGAGAGAAGAGTTCAAATTCTTTCCTGGGCAATGAGATGCGAATGCCTGCTTTATACACCACATATTCTTCTCTATCTATAATGATGTCTCCAATGGTAACCGTTTCTTCATTTTGTTTTTCAGACTTTAATCTTCGCAGCAAAGATTTCACTTTGCTTACCAAAACTTTGGGTTTGATTGGTTTTGTAATGTAGTCATCTGCACCGGCTTCAAAACCAGCAACCTGCGAGTAATCTTCTCCTCTTGCCGTTAAAAAAGAAATAATTACATTTTCTAAAGAAGTTATTTTTCTAATTTTTTCACAGGCTTCAATACCATCCATTTCTGGCATCATGATGTCCAATAAAATTAAATGAGGGGTATTTTTTTTAGCAGATTTTATGGCTTCATGGCCATTGGTAGCTGTGAAAACTTGGTACCCTTCATTTCTAAGATTGTAGCCAACAATTTCAATGATATCTGGTTCATCATCTACCAATAGAATTTTAATTTCGCTTTTGTTCATGAAAAATAGTTAAATATAGAGAGTAAAAATAACCATTTAAACTGAAAGAGATAAAGTAATTACCGCCAGATTTATTTAGTTTACAATTGTTTAATGATTAATTAACAAATTGCTAAAAATTTAACAATCATGTAAGTAAAAGGTTAAAAAAGAGTGCATTGTTTTAAATTTGTGC
>Ga0115007_10001074_pt1 | contig 17770 bp, 5 predicted proteins | sample ArcOceMetagenome_2_FD_87166 | JGI IMG/M metagenome (GOLD analysis project Ga0115007, IMG submission 87166) | Marine eukaryotic phytoplankton communities from Arctic Ocean - Arctic Ocean ARC135M Metagenome | ecosystem: Environmental > Aquatic > Marine > Oceanic | place: Arctic Ocean | collected... | reverse complement strand
TCTCTACACTTGATCATTTCCAGGTTGTAACAGCCGGGCGCGCCGAGCCGCCACCCGAGTGGCACCGAACAACATGTTCAGACTACTTCGTCGGTTTTCTACTTCTACTCCAATCCAAAACTCAACACTGAGGAAGAACGCACTCACTGGCAATTGGACGATCTTTGCTTCGGGCAGATCAAATCGTCCCAAACAAACGGCTTCGTCAGTCAAGAGTTGCCAAGCCGACCACCCAGACCACGTTGAATCATGTCCGTTTTGCCAAGGCAACGAAATGAAAACACCGCCCGAACTGTTACGGATCAGTGGATCTGAAGACCATGACTGGAAGCTAAGAGTAATCCCCAACGCGTTTCCGGCCGTCCAACCTCCGTCGCAGACCTGGAAAGATCTTTGGGAAGCAAACCCAACCAGTCACCGCTTCAACAGTGCGATCAATCAAGAAAGAGATGCCATTGGGTTCCACGAAGTAGTAGTGGAAACGCCCATTCACAATTTAGTACTGGCAACGCAGCCCAAATCGTACGTCAAAAGAATACTTCATGCTTGGAGGGAGCGAGGAAGAAAATTATGCGAGTCCGAACCGAGTCTTGAATCCATCCTGTACTTTAAAAACAATGGGAGTGTAGCGGGTGCTTCGTTGGTCCACCCTCACTCGCAAATCGTAGGTTTGCCATTGGTGGGACGGGACGCTACCATACGAAGAGATCAGAACCTCTCGTATTACGAGACCCATGGGAGATCAGTGTGGGATGTAGCAATTGAGGAAGAATTGAAAATGCGCGACGAGAATCCATTGCACCACAGGATCGTGGATGAAAACCAATTGTTTATCAGTTTCGTCCCGTTTGCCGCAATTTCTCCATTTCACGTGTACATCGCTTCCAAATTTGATGGTGCTCATTTTGAAGAAGCCTCCGACGCACATATCGATCAATTGGCAGAGATACTTTCGTTGGCTTTGAAACGACAACACGTGGTGTTGGGAGAACCCGATTACAATTTGATTTTACGCACTTCGCCGTTACGTGGTCGAAGTACACAATCTGCCTACGATGCCGATCGGTTCACACGTTGGCACTTGGTGTTGACGCCTCGATTGGGTGCTGGTGCGATGGCAGGATTTGAGTTGGGTTCTGGCATGTTTAGCAACAGCAATCAGCCCGAACAAGATGCTCATGATTTGAGAACGGCAAACATAGAAGATCTTGAATAAATTCTAAATTTACTTTTCATCAATTTACTTTACCCGGTATTACATGTATGTAACAACTTTTTTTACATGTGTACAACTGGTACATGCGTGTTATGTGTCTAGTGTCTACAGGTAGTGTTTAGTTCTAGAACTGTTTTAAATCTTGTGTGTAATGATGTACATACCTGTACACTATGTACTTGTAATCAGCATGTCATTCAAATTTTATTATTGAATTCGAACCCATTCACCACCGTCGATTGTTGAGAATGTTTAGATTATATAAAATGTAAAATTTTTGATATATTTTTTATAATTTTATAATTTATTGTTACACATACATGTAAATATTATTTTTATATGGGTGGCGCTGGCGGTGCTGTTTATTGTTTCGTGTTGTTGTCAATCAGTACAGCACCTGCTGGCAGAGTCCATGTTGACTCCCCTGTCTCTGAATTATGATAATAATCTTTTCCAGATTTTGGATCTCTCGCTTTCGCAAAAGAAGCACTGCGCTGGTGCGTTTTCCATTGGCCACTTGCCATTCCTTCCGCTGCCCCCTCCGTCACCTTTGTCATTTCAATATTTGTGCCGGACTTTTCCTTTTCTGCGGTCTGTGTTAAACTTGCCTGTGCCATTTCTGTCTTTTTCTTTTTCCCTCGGCCTCGTTTCTTGCTACTCAGTTGCTTTTTTGTACCGTTAACTGTCATTAATTTTTGTATCCTTTTGCGCTCACGCATTAGTTCATGTGTCTGCAGATGTGCATCTTCTGTTTTTTTTGATTGCTCCGCAAGCTCTTTTGCAAAAGTCAAGCGTTCTTCAGGGCCCACTCTGTCAAGACAAAAGAGAGAGAAAAAATCAAAAAAGAAAAACAAACAAAGATGAATGTGAATGTGAGAAAGAGAAAAACACAACAACGACAACAACAACAACAACAATCAAAAGTAGAAAATAAATAATAGAACGTACGAGCTGATCATAACTGGGTTCACTATGCTCATTTCAATGTGATCATCTTTGTGATCTTGAATTGTACTGGCAGCACTCATCAACGCGCTCTGTTTGTTTCTGCAGGCACGCCGGAGGCAGGCAGGAGTGTATCCAGTAATTTCGTTCGTTATGACAATCGCAAGATATACAAAACTACACAACACGATGGTAATCACAACATATGTCACCATATCACGCTGCCACGCATAGCGCATTGTACCAGAGCCATTCGTTTCTTTGAAACGATCTGATTCAAACATGATGCCAGCAAGACAAACAAGAACGGCACAAAACAGCAGTGAAAGTTCGACGGTATTGTAATCAAAAAAATATTCAACAGGATTTTTCTTGTCCATATTTTTGTTCTTCATGGCGGCGGATGTTCCAACACCACCTCTGCCACCAAGGATACTTTGTCGTTGTACTTGCTTTTTAGCTGATGATTTTTTTTCCTGTTCATCTTTCACATGCTGAATATTATTTTGAATACGAAGATGAATTTTATCTCCACTCTCTGCTTTAATAGAGTGCTCTGCCAGAACAAGTTGACGCTGCGATGTCGACATGTAGGGATTGTGCCGTGTTTGGAGACTAAAGGCAATGAACATGATACCAACAATACTTGCCAACATGAAACCAGGATTAGTACGAAAAACAAGTGAGCAACATGCAATTCCAACTTTGCGTGCAAGAATAACGAGCATCCAATAACTTTTGCCAGGTTTGTAGTAATAGTACATTTTGTGGAATCTCACGCGAATGTGATAACTCCTTGGATTTGTCACTTGTGTATCACCCAACCCCATTGCACGTAAAATTTGATCTTCTTTAATCAATGCCTTACGATTTCCACAACGTAAAAGCCAAAACAAAAATAATGGAAATCCAAGAGTATACACACCAATGGCCAACAACGATGGCAGCAAAAGTTTGTACGGCAAATGCTCAGGATCCCAGCAACGACACAAACCACCGCCGTCACAACTCAAATCGGTAAAACCAACATACTCCCAACCATCATCAGGAGTTGTGGGTGAACAATTGAATACTTCCAAAGCACGCGTAGTGCATGACAAGTAGACGCAGTAGATGAGCAACATGAATGTTCCAACGAGTTTAGAAGCGTAAAGTTTGTCTGGTTTCCGATGCATCATGAAGCAGTAGCTGTAACACTGATGCCAGCAAAATGCAAGTATAAGAAATACAATGATGCAGGGAGCAATTAATAATGTTGCGTAGTACTTCATTTCATACGTAAAGACACCCGCCAACAAACATTCTGGTGTTGCAATATCTAAGTTAAAGTTAAAGAACTGAAGTGCACGTAATATTTCAAGCAAAAGATTAGGCCAACGAATATCAGCACGAGACAACAAAGCAAGAACTTGAAAGTAATCAACAGGAATAATTAAAAATGCTAAATTAAATTTTTTTTGATCCAAAATGTATGCACCAATAATTGCAAAAAATATACCAATGAAAAAACCAGCAAAGACAAGTTCCATGTTCTCTGGACATTTTTCACACTTCCCATCGAGGCGGTAATGTGTTCCGGCCGTGCACAGAATGCATCTTGCGGTACCGGAAGAGCATGTGCAGCGTCCACGATCTTTGCATGTTCCACCAAATCCAACGCTCTCAATGCAATCACCACGGTTGGAGCAAGGGACATTTGTCTCGGCACCACTAGTATCGACGCATACTTTCTCGACTTGGCATGTTGCACAGTCCTCTGGATGATTGTATGCACAGCTCTTTCCGGCTAAAGAATTCTCGAGCAACGCTGTTGTGCAACCAGCACTCGACAACTCCAACATGAGCTGTGGGTCGCGCACACACTCCTTCAAACATTTTCTCACACCAAGCTCCCACTCGGTAGGGCAGCCGCACACGTTGCTGATGGCATCAGTGCAAGCAGTACCCGCACTGCGAGACTGGCATTGCATGGTTGAATTGCATGCTTGAATAATTGAATCACCTGACGAAGACATTCGAACGGTGGATGTGTTGCAACGAAGCTGTTGGTACTGATATCCATCTGCACACTCGTCTCTTCCCTTGCACGCACTTGCAGGTTTACATGGCATGGCGCTCAAACACAGTTCACGTTTGGTCGCAGCGGCAAACGGGAATTGCTTCACCAACTTAGCATCAGCCACAAGATCAAAAAGACGTTCACTGGGACACACTCGCTTGTTGTTGTGCCTGAAAGATTCCAATGCACGTTCGTAATCGCGACGCTCACGACGAATCAACAAATCTTTCGTGTCGTCACCGTTGCTGTCGTCTCCTTCTCCAGTCAACGACTTGCTAATGTCAAGCTCTACCATGTAGTAACCCGAGAGAGAAGTTGGGGCAGTATAAGTTCTCGTGTCGCAAAGCGAACCATCTTGGCATGGCGTACACAGCTCTCCCACTGGTTCATTACGCCCCCAGTATTCCAACGGTCGGCCAGTCTTTAAATCGACGTCCTTCTCCTTCTTGGACTCTTGACAAACAGTACGCACACCCGCAGCATCGACCTCACCACTTATAATGAAGGAACTTTGCTGACCAGCAACGAACAGTGAAACGTTGGCAATCCCCGCCACGGTCTCTCTTGCTCTGCACGACACGAAGGGCAGGCCAACAATCTCATGTTGACGATTCCACAACGCATCATCACATGGCTCGTCGTTGATGAACACTGTCGCCTCACTGGCAACACCACCAAAGTTTTGCCCATGAATAACGATAAATTCTCCTCTGGGATCGTAGGCTCTCGGCTCACTGTAGTCTGCCGTCGGTGGCTTGAATGAAAAATCAATTGGTATTGTTGTAGTTTGATCTGCTACTTGAAGATGCAATGTACACTTTGAACCGTACCCACGTGGACCTCGCAGAACCAAGTGGTTGTGCGTGTGTACCAGAGAAAACGCCGAGCTGGTTCCGGAAAATCCACGATTAAGAATGTCAGAGTGAACTTTCATCTGTTCACTGTAAGCACTGCCGTTGTAGATCCAAAATTGAATGGTGTCTTTAGACTGAAGTTCACCGTTAGACGACATTTTGATTGCCTCCACCCATACTTTCAGCTGTGACGTCTCCTCACCAAAATTAGTACCCCACAACTCAATAGTATCATACTTTAAGCATCGCCTCTCGTACATTCTTTCATCCAATTCCAATGCTTTGTTTGATTCTATTCTAACGCCGTCCACCACACCCGATCTCAAATTTTCTACTCTTGCTGCCCAACTGAGTTGAGATTCGTATTGATTTGGCAAGCAGGAGTCTGTCGATGTTTGAATAGGCATCGGCGTTGTCGTTGCGTTGACCCATGGGACAGCATAACCGATCGTGTCCTCAAGCGTTTGTCCTCCGTCACTTCTCAATTGAAATCCACCAAATTTTGCGTCAGATTCAAGGATTAAGCGTCGTTGCTTGCCTTGTCCTGGTGGCACTTTCAGTGTCAAGTTGCCAAAGACCCGTCCAGACTGGTAATCAACAGGTTGAATAACAGCGCTCCCTGACATTCCTCCCTTGACTGAAATAGGTGAGTACTCACCTGTTTCGTCGATGAGCCAGGCACGATAATTGTAATTAATAGTCAGTCCCTGAGTCTTTACAAAGAGATATTCGCCACCACGCGTGGGTAGTTGTCGGATGTCCGCTGTGCTAGCGGCTCCACAACGTATGCTGACCACTGCTGGCATTGGTGGTGCGGTCACATCTCCTGGAGCTGACACACTGTTGCCGTTTCCAGTGGTGCTGCTGCTGGGTCCACCTCCAGGTCCAGCCGGACCCTCTGATGGCCCAGGAGGAGATAGCGTCAACGCACATATGTTCTCAGTGCGCGTCGCTGTTCTTCCTTTGGCCTCATCTTTCAAGTACGCAGCTTCGAGCACAGCAGCACTTTCAATTGTCTGAGTGTTGCTGCAGGCTTTGTTAAATGCAGTGACAACGACAGATACACACTCTTGGATCGAAGTCTGTCGTGCTGTGAGAAGATCGGCATCTGTGCTGAATGCAATGTCCTGCTCTGTGGTCACTTCCTGTGCTGATGAGGATGAATCAATAAAGTAAGCATGTATTGACGGAATCAATCCATCGGAAAGTGACATGCACACGTCCAACTGCGTCTGAAACGCTTGGTCACGCATTCCCGACAGCCGCACAATCAACGCCTCGTCTTCTGTATACGTATTTGAAGAGTTGGCGTCTTTGGCCGCAGTGACCACACTCTGTGATATGTAACTCATCGTGGTTTGACCATCAACAGTGACAGCAATAGCAACATCGTCGTCAATACTTCGAGTATTCGTTGGTACGAGTCTCCCTACGACGCACACAATTTCGGAATAGGAAGTTGACTGAAGCACGCACGGGGTTCCTTCAATGTTGCCGCTGGTTTCATTCAACTCGGCTCGAAACCACACTTGTGTATCCGTGAGACTGTGAGTGGTGGTACCTTGCTGTGCAGTCATAAAATCATAGCCGTATATCGTAACTTCAAATCCACCGGCTTGGTTGTCTTGGTTGTACCGCCACAAAGGTACTAGCTCCGCTACCAAAGTTGGCTTTCGATATGCAATGTACATTGTAGTCGTATCTGGTGGGATTTGACCAACAATAGTTCTCTCCAATATATTGGACCAACTATTGCCTTCTGTGCTTTGCAACTCAAAATTATATTGGCCAACAACAACATTAATTGAGCGCCTCGCTGCAGAAGTTCCGCTGGGTATCATGACAGACAACCCACCATGATGGGGAGTTTGTTCAATTGCAGGACGCCATCGTTGACAAGTCGATGGCGTCTTTGAGCAGTAATGTTCGATTAATCTGCCAGTTAATGCGCCATACACTACGTAATTTTGGTTGAATTTAGTAATGTCACCAGCAAATGGTTTACCAAAATTCTTGCCGGTGATTTTAATTTTTTCGCCATTGGTTCGTACAAGCAGCAAGCGATCACTATCCGTGATAGCAGCAACTGTCATTTCACCTGTAAAACTACCTCGCGAGCTTCCTTTGGTACCACCTACACTAGAACCTAAAGAATCTATTGTTGGTGCAAGATATCTTGTTAGCGTTGAGTTACTCCAGCGACCATCGTATCGAATTCTTGTGTCGACACCAGATCCCTGGTACGGTGGAACTTGACATTGATAGGTCCATTGTTTGAGTCCAGCGTTGTATTTACTAGAACCATCAATAATTGGACATTCTTGAAGATCCGCATCGTCCAATTGAGAAGAGCCAATAAATATTTGAGCAAGCTTAGGGATGCCAGTATTTGCAGTCAAACATTCAACTTCACACGCAGAAAAATTGTGGGACATGCAACACATTTGCTTTGAAGTCCCACAATTTCTGCATTGAATTTCCATGGTAATATCATGCGTAGCTTGCGGATTGACTGCCTTAGAACCCTCCGTTGGGACAGCATTTAGCTTCAGTGCATTTGCATTTTGTATGATTTTTTCATATTTCACACCAACAATGGAAGGCGTTAAATCTTCAAATTTTTTTACATTGGACGTTACACCACCTCTGGAAATAGAAATTTTTCCTTGTACTGTATAATTAGATCTTGGATCTCCCAACATTTTTGCATTTGCAGCCCAAATAATTATTATTTCGTCGTGTCGTTCGTTCTGAGCACCACGCATCCATGACTGAACGTACGTGCCTGTTCGATTTTCATTGCGGATGTCGACGCCGAGCTGCATTGTAATTGGTTCTGACACCCGGCCGTCCAAAGGGATATTATTTACAGTCATGGCGTATTCAAGAAGAGGATGAACACCCATCTCGTGTTCACCAAAATTCCGTCCAATGACAGTTAATTTTCGCATACCGTTAATCCATGGATGTTCAGTGACAATAATTTGTTCGATGAACGGAAAGTCGTACGAAAACAGGACGCTGTTCTGTGATTTGACAGCAGCACTACGAATCGTGTTGCCAGTCTTTCTGTCTTTCGGGAACACAACCAACGACACTGGAATGTCTTTTGCGTTCCGTTGGTTCAGTAACATTGGCACACGAAATGCAAGGATATCAAAATTGTCTTCCCTCCGTGTTCCAAACTCACTTTTCGGTTCAATTGGAATTTCGTAAGGTCCACACGTATTGACTGTAGTTGCACAATCTTTCTCAAATTGAACAACGATGGTAGATAGCGGATCTGCTAAACCAGAATCTGATGTATTCAGAAAGAGTAAAAAATCGCGTGTGTTCGATCCGTCCGCCGATGCTGTTGAAGGTGTGATCGAATGAATAGTTGGCGCAGCGTAGGAAGAGGTCTTAATCAATTCGTTGGATTGGTGCCTTATTGTGACTCTCCAAAGTAGATTTATTCCGATACCTGGGACTGTAACACAATTTATTTGAGTGTGGCTCACTACAACACAATTTGTTGGAGTGTACTCTTCACCTTGAACCCCGTACGAAACATTGGCTCCATTTAAATACGGTCCAAAGTTCAATCCATTCAATATTATTTCTTGAACCCCGTTTGTCTTCCCATTCATTGCACCTGCACCAGTGATAGATGTAATCACAGGAGAATGATACGACGAACTAGGTGTTAACGAACCTTGTTGTCCTACCGTCACAATCCACTCTTGTGTTTTACCTGCTCCTTGAGCAAAGTCACACTTTATTTTCACATGATCTTCGACTACAACACAATTAGTTGCATTGTAGGTGTCAACAGCAGTCGCCCCAACTTCAAGACTTTTTGCTCGAAAGATTGCACTTATTACATTCCACGAGACTGCGCTGCTCGCACCAACGCACGTGTTGCTTGCGGCAACTGCGTTGAAGCAGTCCCCATCCACCATGCATGGTCGTCCATTCTGCTTGCACCGTCCAGAATTGACAGGACCAAAATTTGAGCCCGTGATCAAAATTGTCTCTGGAATTTTACCACCATCGTAAATATCAGTCTTATCTCCGTCGTACAGGTAGCCACGAGTGTCGGCATCAATCATATCCTGCGTGCTGATCAACAACGCACCATTAGAACGACCCAGTACAGCCAGCACAGGACGTTGGTACGATGGCCGGTCACTTGTACCAGGATCTGTTAAAGCTGCATTCATTGGAGAGCTTTGTCCGCCCACTGATATCTTATAGGCAAAATTTTTACCCACACCCTCCGGAGAAGTGCACACAATCATTGTCTGAGCATTTTGAACAATGCAATCTACACCTTTGAACTCGTGTTTCAAAACTGGGTCATCAGTATCAGTCGTTGCAAAAATAACGTTGTCGATGCAGCTGTTTAAAGTTTGAATGCTGCCACCGCGACAATTTAAAACTGGACCAAAAAAATCACCTTCAATATATAATTTTTGTCCTCCTCGAGTATTGGCTTTGTAAGCACCAGGGCCAGTCACTGATGTAATGACAGGACGTGTGTAAAACGTCATGTCTCCCACCCCACTTGAGGACTTTGGACTCGACTGCCCTGCCACTTTGACTACCCACACAAAATCTTTTGACACTCCAGCAACTGTCTTACATCTTATTTGTGTGTGTGCTGTCACCACTTCACATCGTAATTGTTGGTAATAACTGTAACCAAGTGAGTTACTGTAACTTGTTGTTATTGCACCAGGATCCGCTGGTACGTTGGAGTTACTGGGATTTGCCAGTGGCCCAAAATTATCTCCTGTTAAGTACACATCTTGGTTGCCATGAGTAGTGAATTCTTTCCGATTATCGGCTGCAGAGCATGCTGTCGTACACATTTTCTCCGCAGGATCACCACAACCTAAACCAAATGTGCGATTATTTGTACACCACGACTCACAAGGTCCCGATTCTGCCTGTGCATATTGTTTCAATGTGTAGCAAATTTTCCCTTGGAACGCCACAAAAGGATGAGATACAGGGCATACCAACGATAATGCGCAGTTCGCAACCTCCGTTATGCTCGGGACTTGGTAACTGGTAGTAACCGATGCTGGAGATGCTGAACCCAACCACTCATGATCTACCTTTTCTAACTTCCACACCATGTTGCTGCCAATGCCGGCACGCGTGCTACACGTTGCCTCTATGTTAGCAACTGTCACGATACAATCGACGGCCGTGTACCATCCCTTTGAAGTGTCGGCGCTGTAGTAACCTTCTAGCTGCAAGTTTAGTAATCCAAAATTTGAGCCTGTGAGTTTCAGTGCATTTGCTCCTCGTGTGTCGAGTGAGTTCGCAGCAAGTCCTGAGTGTGCCAGAACAATGCTGGTGATGGATGGGGTGGCGTAAGACGTCGTGACGGTAGACTCTGCTACACCCTCTTGGTTGCCAGTCGACTGACGTAAGATTTCAACATTCCACACTTGATCAGTACCAAAACCAGCATGTGAATTACAAACAATTAAAGTGTTAGCTACTCCTGGATTGTCAACTACGCATCCCGTTGCTTCAAACCACTGCGTTCCTTTGTCTTTATCAAGCCTTCCATACTTGACTTTGATTTCCGGTTTCATTGTCGTGTCGACACCCCATTTGATTCCAAAATTTGTACCTGAGATGTGTACGACTTCGTTACCAATAGTTTGTAATATTTTCTCACCAGTAGCAAACACTGTGACTTCCTCCACCGTCACATCATTGACGTTGACAATTTCAATCTCCACCTTTGCTGTATCTTGCAGACTCCCATCTGAAACAGTCACATTCAGCGTGTAAAGTTGCTTGGTCTCGTAGTCAATCACACCACCGTTACGTAACTCTAACACTGAAACTGTCATTTTTCCAGTCAGACCTGCACCCGAGGAACTGCGTTCTGTGCGGCGCACACTAAAAATATCACCAGTGACACCTATTTGTTGATTGTCTGCTCCGCTCACCGTAAACACACACATATTGTTGGCATCTGGATCCCACGCTTTCAGTTCTCCAATTTCAAAGTTTGCAGGAGAGTTCTCGTTCATTTGAAAACGTTTGTACACCGCCGGAGATGCTGCAGAGTCTTCCGATGGATTGTCAAGACTACGTAGCACTGGAGCCTCATTCTCATCATTCAAATGGATTGTAATGGATTGAGAAGCAAAGCGCAGCGTTGAATCTTTGACCATGATAGTCATAGTATGCACTGGCTGAGATTCAAAATCAAGAGGAACTTTCAAGTTTAACGGAATTGCACGCGATTCTTGGTACGGAGGCACAGTTTCTGGAGTGCCTAATTCAAATGCTAACGTCGATGGATTCGTTGCAGTGAGTTCAAATGTTAACTCCATGGCGTCTCCTGGGTCTTCGTCTACTCCTCTCAACTCGATGGCCAACGAACCAATATTCTTGTTTTCATCAATGTACACATCTAACGTTGGCTCTGCAAACGAGGGATCCTCGGGTTCATTATGCACCTCCACAAACACATACTTGTCTGCTTTCTGTGACTGAGGCCAGTACTCAAAGCGATCGTCCGCTACAGTGAACTCCGCCGTATCAAGGCAGCGCACTAGCGTGGAGTACCCACGGACAGGTTCTCGTACTTTCTGTGAATAAGAGTCTGGCGTGTTGGTGTTCCCAAACCATTTGTGGTTCACGTAACCATCTCCAACGTAACAGAGCACGGGTAGATTCTCCTGACTGCTGAAACCGGAAGTGATCTCAGACACAATGGATTTGACGGCTGGATCTCCCCAGACAGTGTCATTAGCGGCCGTTCCTCCACTAGTGAATTTGGCTTGACGTCCGTTGTAGGTCCACACATTTACGCTATTGTCAATACCTGTGGTGGTGGGGCATGGGCACGGATTAGATGCTGAACCATCTTCACACAAATTGGTCGCAGTCCTCGTCGCGGGGATAGTACGCCGGCAAGTTGAGTAGCTGCCATCCACGGTTCCAGCTGGTTCGATCAGTTGTTCCCAGTTCCACAAATCTAAAATGTTCATGGGCCTCATTGGAAATGCTCCAGTTCCTTGCGTACCTCCGCGCACTGACGAAGACGGCTCACCACTCACAGGCACTGTTTCCCCTGAAGTCCCATCGTCAGCAGTGACTGCGGACGCGGCTTCCGCAGCAGTTTGGAGTTCACCCAACGTGGGAAGACGAGCGGCTCCCTTCGCACACAACGCAGCAGCATCCAAGTAACCCAAGCTTGGTTTCTTTCCTACTTTTTGCTTGATCTTATTGTCAAACATTCGACATATTCCTTTGACGCCATTTGGGAAACGCCCAACCCATTGATACAGATTGCTTGCACTTCCATCACCAGAACGAACAGGTGGACCAAGGTCGCACTGAATGTTATCGTTGGGAATAAGCAGTGCTTCGTAATTTGGTGTTGAAGCACTTTGAAACGACATCAAGGAAGTTGTTGGATCAATATCCAATACGTTGCCGGTTGGAATTTGAGGAAACGTCGACGCTGGTAAAATTTGAAATTTTAAACTTTGCTGACGAGTGTTGCACTTGCTCAAGGATTCATCATAGTTACAGCCAGTGATTGGGTCCGTTTCATTGCCAATGTAACCAATGCACTCGTTTTTTTGACCATCGTGCGTGCTGCATGCAGGTGTTCTTTCACCGGCAAGCGCCGGAGTAATGGACGAACCACGTTGGTAGACATTGTCATCAGTGCATGCAACAAACAACTTTTGTGGCGTGCCGACTGACCAGTGCGTGTAGTCCTTTGTGGAGGTTGATGCTTGCCCTGCAACAATACCAGCAACATTTTCTTTCTGTTGGAATACCAGGCCGTCAACATCAAACACCGGTGCACTCAAACCAGTTTTGCCGTGTATGTGGTACATTCGTGAGTCACTGTACAACACCACACCAGAACTATCACCTTGGTCAAAGGCCTCGACATACAGTGTGTAATACTCAGTATCGGTGCCAGATTGTAGATTCTTGCTGCTCGTGGTAATCTGCTTCACATATATTTGACAATCCTCCGTGATGCCAAACAACTCGCGATCATCGGCTGAGTGTAATCCTGAATCTTCCAGGGTAGCTAAGCGGCAGGACGCAGTATCTTGCATGGCTACATCCGGATCTTCTGCTGGTAACTTTGGACCTACAGACTCACCCACCATCACGTTTTGAGAATCAATAATGAAAGGGTACTCCGTGCTCTCTCCGACTTCAGCACCATCAGAGCCTAGATATATGTGCCGGATCGCAGGAGGTTCATTCACATCAAACACGTTCACATAAACATCACAATCTGTTGCTAGGCCACCTCCATCACTGGCAACTAGGTTAATTCTCATGAGGCCGTCACCAACACCAGCCCTACTCGACAGTAATTCAAAATCAACAGACTCCATGGCTAAACTTTTTGGGCTGATGGCACCTGATGCTGCGTCAATCTCAAACACATCACTATCGTAATACCCAGAGGTGAGTGAGTATGTGACGGCCTTCCACGACGCATTGACAGCATCTTGATCAGGATCAGCAGCTAAAAAATTTAATGGTGGATTCGTGTTGTCAGCACTGTCAAAAAGAGGAGAGACAGACTGTCCCGGGATAAACATTCCATTGCTTGAATATTTTTTAAATTCATATAATGCAAATCTTGCAGTGCACACTTGGTTATCACCACCGACTCGTCCGGAGCTCTGGGCTGGAGGCATGCTCTGCGGAATCATTGTTGTCGCATCAATGATGGGAGCCTCGTTGACATCAATAATGGTGATGCTAATAGTTTTTTTTGATGACATTCGTCCACGATCATCACGAGAGTACACATCAAATGTCAACACTTTTGCGATTTCATGATCAGGAACAATATTGACTGCAAACTTGCCGTTACTTTCAACACGAAAATAATTCAAGTTGGTCCATCTTTCCGAGTCAGTATTACCTGCCACTGTAGGAAAAAAATTTCCTTTAACACCAGTAAGGCTGGGTGGTGAGCTTTGTAAAAAGCTTAAAATCGTATCATCCTGGTCTGTCGCTGTTAATTGACAAAAACTAGATGCATCGACAGGCAGTTGATGATTAACTGGTGTGTTTTCTTCAACTTCACATTTAGCACCAATCAGTGCAACGTTCTGTGGTGGATCATTCACGTCAATAATTTTGACATGCACGAGCTGATCTTCAGACACTTCAGCACCTTTGTCTGTAATTCTTACAATCAAATCACATCCCTTGCTAGCTTCAAAATCCAACTGCTCCGCCAGTCCTTTGAACCCGTTCGCCGTGCTTGCAAACTTTGACAAGACGCACGCCTTGCTAGACACGGATACTGCGGAAACAAGAGCAAACGGATTGCTTGGCGCGCAACACTTCCATTTGCTCTGTGTATCCTCGTCCTGAGTGTAGGTCAACAAATTGACCTGACGATCGGATCCGACTCCTTCGTTATTGTTCTCCTCAATTTGGACACACAATTTACCGCTACATTGTTCAGGGAGATCTAAGTACGGTTTATCATTGTCATCCACTAACACAATTGTGACCATGCACTGGTTGAGAGAGATTGCGTTGGCCGAATCTTTGACGTACACACTCAAATCAAAAACAGAATTTTCCGATTCGTAATTCAACATGACGGAAGCAGAAGAGAATTTCAGAGTTGTGAAAATATTGTACGCAGATTCACCAAGAATGTTTGTGCCAACCGCATCACGTGTTGCTTTTTTTGTAATTTCAAAAGGCAGATTGGATGGAATCTGAATAAACTGAAATCCAACTTTGTTGGAATCAACATCGCTGGCCATAATTTCACAGGATGAAGAACTCGGATTAGTGGAGCAAACCACACCACTATCCCCCATCAAATTAACGTACGTGCCCGTTGCAACATTCTCCTTAATGTAAAATGTTTGACGAGTACTTATTGTCGGAATATCATTTTTAGGTACTATGTTCATGATAATCGTGCGAGTACTTGCAGACTGTGCAGAACTATACGGTGGACTGCCATCGTCAGTCACTTGAATTATTAATCTGTACTTTGTGTATGTTTCATAATTTAATATTGACGCAACGCTGAGCTGACCATCACACGAGGAGACTTTGATGTCACAGTTTAAGCTTGAAGCAGCAACCATGTCAGGTTGATAACTACCACCACCAGAGCGATCGAATGAAAAGGGTTCACAAGAAACGATGGACCACGTAAGTTGTTGAAGGCCCACAGCAACCTCAGCATCAGATGCTTGGAGTTTTGATCCAATTGCAAAGCCTGGAAGTTTGTCTTCAGTGACAGACTTTGTTACGAGGGAACTTGACAGGATTGTCGGTCTTTCATTCACATTTCCAATCACAATATTAGTATAGCAACTGATTTCACCTAATTCTTTATTGTCAGATTTGCGAATGAGTTTCACAGACAATTGAGCAGCGTAGTCATGACTACAAGCCTCTGCATCCAAGGCTGTGGTTGTACCCATGACACCCGACGACAAACTTGGTTTTGCGCCTTGTGTTGTGGAGATTAACAACCAATTGTTTGATGGTGCTGTAACGAGACCTAATTTTGAACGACCTGCTCCACAATCTACGGGTGCTGAGCCTGGCCAGCGAGTGACGGAATACGCAACACGATAGTCATTCGTATCCCTGCGAGGAAGAGAGAGAGAGAGAGAGAGAGAGAGAGAGAGAAAAGAAAAAAAAGAAAAAAAGAGAAAAAAATGAGAATGAGAAGACGTTGATGTTCATGTGGGAAAGAGGAGGAAAAAATAAAAACTCACAACTCGGCAGAGACATCAACTTTGAACTGCGCACCAAAACTACTCAGTGTTTGATCCTCATCAATTTGCACTATGTATGGTGCGTCTGGTGAATTTGATTTACATGCTGCAGGTGCATTGAATTGCATGTTTGGTCTGGCTTCACCATCTTTGCAAGCGAATCCATATGGACAAGCTTGCTGGCCACAGAAACGAGCAAGATTAGTACCCACTGGTGTTCCTTGCATGTTTGCACCGAGTGCGTTACGTGTTGTCGTTGCAGGTGGGCACCAGTTACCTTCTCCACACACTTCAGGACTGCCATTGGCTGAACCGGCTGGACAGTAGTAGCCACAATCACATTGGCCAGGACAGGATGATCCTCCAGCTCCAGATTGAAAACGACCAATGCTACAAAGCAAACATCCAGATTGCTTTGTGTTGGCTTGGTATTCACCCGAATCGCAATTTTTACAAGAAATAGCGCTAGTACCATCTTGATACTGTCCAATGCTGCAATCGTCACATGAGCTTTGACCTTTACTAGGAGCGGCTTGACCCACAGCACATGCTTTACATGCAACAGCTCCGGTCTCATCCATGAACCGTCCATTTTGGCAGTTAACACAAGTAACTTGAAGTGTTGATCCTTGATATTTGCCAGTCGTACATTCCGGGCAGGAAGATTGTCCTTCTTCACTTTGATATCTTCCAGCCAAACACGCTGGACACGTGGTCCTTCCTGTACTCGCTTGATTTTGACCCGCAGGACAAGCAGAACATGACATCTGGCCTGTGGCTGGTTGGACTGTTCCAGTCGCACATACTTTGCAATCAGGTCCTGTTTGATCTTGATAGTAACCAACTTCACATGGCTTGCATGAAGTGCCCGCAAATGAATTTACGTTTTGGTACGTGCCGACTGGACAATTAGAGCAGGTGAACGTCTGCGCATTGTTTGGATCAACAATAGTAAATCTCCCATATCGCTGCCCTGCTGGAGCCCAAATCTTTGCCGTGCCTGATGCCACACTCAGATAGAATCCGGATGTAGTGGTGCATGGTGTCGATGCAGGTCCCCAAGATGGTGGACACCATCCATTTGTTCCACCGTAGTTTCCACATCCAACAGTTGTTCCTCCTTGCGCTTGAATTTGTGCTTTATTTGCGGTGCTGAAACCACTCCAAAAGGAATCGGCAGAGGTACATCGCATTGCAAACCCTGCAGTCCGACAATGACCAGAATTTCCACCTTCCCAATCATATCCTTCGATGACCAGCGCTGCATTTGGCACGGTGATAAACGATATTGTTTTGGTCGTCCACCACGAATTACTTCCGCTACCAATACTAACACCATTGTATGTCATGGGACCAAGTGTGTTATCGATGGTCAGCTGGCATGACACTGACTGCGAAGGTTTCGTTGATCCTGAGTTACCGCTTCCAAACTGACCGGCAGGGCACACGGAATTAACTACTACTGGTAGTAGTAGGACGAGGACGGAAAGAACGACGGCCGAGTTTTTGACTTGTAGCATTTTTTGATAAGGTGTCACTTTAATTATCGAAGGAGCGATGGAATGTGATGCACTCAACGAAACTTTCTGTGTCCGACAAAGAAGATTCTTTTCTCTTGGCAAAATGATTCAATCCACGATGACGGATTCCTCACTTCCTTTTTTTTTGTCTCGATCGCCGCGGGTGCCTGACAAAAAATTACTTCACGTTGTTCCTCCCTATTATTGTAAGAAGATCAGAAGGGGCGAGCAATAGATGTAGGCGACGATTCCACCCCAGCCTGACAGAGGGGGGATATATTTTCTTTGGTATAGATAGTTCTAAACCGATTGAAATTTTTAACCGCGGGGTTGCTGCTTCCTTATTTCTCTTCTGAAGCTCCATGTGCCAATCTCCCCCCTCGAATATAAAATAGAATAAAAACTAGAGACCACGA
>Ga0115007_10001073_pt1 | contig 17789 bp, 16 predicted proteins | sample ArcOceMetagenome_2_FD_87166 | JGI IMG/M metagenome (GOLD analysis project Ga0115007, IMG submission 87166) | Marine eukaryotic phytoplankton communities from Arctic Ocean - Arctic Ocean ARC135M Metagenome | ecosystem: Environmental > Aquatic > Marine > Oceanic | place: Arctic Ocean | collected... | reverse complement strand
GGCGTCGCTGCACCGAACGTTTCATCAATTGGTAATATATTTTCGAACGACAGACCAAACTCCCAGGACGGTCCTGAAGAGTCACGTTTCAACTGGAATCCATCAAATGCCAATCGTTAGGACACATCTAGATGGAATAGATTTTGGAAAAAGAGAGAGAGAAAAAAATAGTGGAAGAGAATCATTTCATAGAAATGATTGGATCTGTTGGATCTTGCTTGATTCATATTTGACTACATATAGAGATATACATTCTCGAAGCAATCACTGCGCGTTTGCTTTCAGAAATTATTTTTTTGTGGTGGAATTGTTTCTATGCTCATACTGGATACGTGTGCAAGAGCCTTTCCAACAGGGGATTTTCAGATCGACTGCTTTTCACATCTTAGGATTCATTTTAGCTACTCCGTTGAATGTAAATGAGAAGACTTATTTGCTTCCCAACACATTATTTAGATGCAAATACTTCCTCAAAAAGCCAAAATCAAAAAATATTTCATAATAATATAATATTTGATTCGTATAATATTATCTACTACTGTTCTTCTTCTACTTTCTTAGAGCCTGCATATTTATTGTGTCCCTAGAAATAGGAAGGTGGTTTGGTTGATGCCAGACAAGATAGATAATATATGTGTTTATAGTTTATACCAACTGTAATTGTTATATTTAATTTTTAAATTGATTGTTGATATTTAATATGACTGAAATCTAAATATGGATTTTACTTCCTCATCAGTTATACCAATATTTATTTGTATACTGTACTAGTAGATGGATTTATCAATATTTCAAGAAAAATCAGGAATATTTTTGCACAATTACAACATGTATAACCTGCTCATATCTGATAGGTTTCAAAGTATATATAAGATTATAATATATTATATATCACTGACTTATGATAATCATAATACTAGTGCAGTGTAAGAGATATGATATATATATATATATAATAATATAATTGCCCTTTTCCAAATGTACAAATACCGTAATGAGCACGTGCGTGAAGCTGAGATGGTACAAGAATGTGCACGACTGCTTTCCCTCAATTACAAAACTTAACGTTCGGTTAATTTTTTTTTAAATGTGAAAGCTCTTTATTCATTTTCTTTGTGTCAATAATACAACAAAACAACAACGACAACAATAACTATATGGAGACCAGATCAGATCAGATCAGATCAGAACAGAACAGAACAAGCATTTGCTTCTGCTGTGAAACTCGTTATTCATTTTCTTTGTGTCAATAATACAACAAACAACAACAGCAGCATCAGCAACAACAACAACAACAACAACAAGCACTCGCTTCTGACCCTGAACACTTCTATACCTTCAACTATCTACTCTCTTCTTGCTTTCGTTTAAAAGTACGAAATTATTTAGTTCACCATGGCATTTATATGGCAATTAGAAAACATGAACCCGAGCTTAGAACCCACAAACATGAACAACAGCACAAATTTCACCCTCGACCAATTGATAACAAAAATACCTCAAAGCGGTATGTTATATACTCTCCCTGTGTTTGATAGCATATTCGAGAAAGTCCCGTCCGAAAATATCACGCGACGAACGACTACGCAAGTTAACAATCTAATCGGAATCAACATGGACATGGATGAAATATTTGATTTAATGACTGACAATGAGAGCGAGAGCGAGGACGAGGACTTATACCAGTCGCCGTCTCTAATAGTGCCTAATTGTCACGTGATAGGCATGTTACCCTTTTCACAGGTTTTATCGACCAACACTTCTCTTATGGCCGCGGAGCATGCATCTGCGATCGCTCTCGCATTGCAACACCTAAATACCGGTAACTCTTCAATCGTTAACAGCCTAGGAGATCTTCGTGAATCAATGTGTAGCGAGTTGACATTTACGCTTGAATTTATTGACACCAAAGACAATCCGGGTGTCGCAATTGATGAGGTCTTCAACGTCACGGAACGAACAATAGAAAATAACGGCTACAGGACACCATGCTCTTTTATTGGGGCGACTCGTTCTGCTGTTTCAATCCCAGCCGCTTTAGTAACTGGACATAAAGGGTACATGGAATTGTCGGGTAGCAGCACAGGATTTCAGCTAGATGATCGCCTTCAATGTAAGTTATCATAGTAGAACAACTCTTCACACAACATATGTGTTGGTTCTCATTCAATACATACCCGGTGCGCATTCTATAGCTCACTAACTTTTAATCCTTCTTAACCGCTTCATTATAGATCCGAACTTTGGAAGAACAATTCCGCCGGATACCCAAAACGTGATTCCCATTATGAATTACTTCGTTGACGTTCTCGAACTTAAGTACTTAGCGGTAATCTCCATGAATGAAGCATACGGAAACTCATTCGTCGAATCACTTCAGATCGCGAAAGATGATACAATAGGGGCTCCAACCATCTACCGCATCACTATCGATAGCAGCGGTGATGGTATTACCCAAGCCTTGAAAGACTTGAAAAAATCTGAGTATAGATACATTCTGGCGGCCATGCCTAACATGGATAATTACGACAGACTATTAACAGCTGCATATGATATGGGATTAGCTGGGAATGGAACACATCAGTGGTACTTCTCAGACTCTTTCGGGGGGCACAGAGATATAGATACGATGTCCGAAGCATTACAACTTTCGTATAATCGTACCGGTGTGTTCAAACCGAGTGCGGGGAGACATAATCAGTATAATGAGTTCGTGTACCAACTGGAAAGACTTTCCAGGAGCAAAGAAGACATGGAATACGTCCATAATGTGATTCCGCAAAATAATGATTCACAGGAGAAATTATCCGAATTTTTTAACAGCTTTGAAAACAATAACAACGGCAACAGCAACAACATCGCTAATATTACCAACACCACGTATGACTTTTCACAAGTACTGAACACTCACGATTCTGCCGCTTTTATATATGACGCAACAATAGCCATGGGTATTTCGGCATGTCTTGCAATAGGACTAAAAAATGACGGAACTTACTTTAGTGGCCCTGCTCAGTTTAACATACTAAAGGATCTAACAACATTTCATGGTGCTACTGGAAATGTAATATTCAACAACAGAACAGGTTCTAGGACAATGAATAGTACGTACTATAAATTATTCAACTATGTGGATGAGGAACTAACAAACGAAAAAACTGGAAAGAAAATAATACGTTTCGTAATGAACACAGCTTCTATCTACGAGGAAGGAGTATGGTTAGATGGAGAGAATGTTACAGAGAAAGCATTTGTTTACACCGATGGGAATTATAATCAACCAAGAGAACTACCCCCACCATCAGGCGATCGTAATTATCCTTCCAATGTTTTACGAGGCATGGCGTTGTTCTTTTGCGCATTTTCAATCGTAACGGCGTTTGGATGCGGACTCTGGACATGGTTTAAAAGATCTACAAGAGTCATCCAAGCAAGTCAGCCGTTTTTTCTGTATCTAGTATGTGCGGGAGTCATCATGGTTGCAGCTTCAATTATTCCATATTCTATGGATGATAGAACGAATTCAGAAAGTGCATGCGACGGGGCATGTACTGCTGTATTTTGGCTTTTGTTTCCAGGGTTATCAATTGTATTTTCGGCTTTGTTTACCAAAACTTATCGAATTAATCTAATCATGAAAAATTCGAAAAAGTTTCGAAGGATCAAGGTGACAATACGGCAAACACTAACAACGATGGCAGTTATGTTGATTTGTGAGTTCAGTTATTGTTCTAGCTACTATTCTACTCTGCTCTTTCTGTCGCGTCTTATTGTTTTAACAGATTCCTCTGCTAACATCTTTCCGGATTTTATTTTCGTCGTCATATAGTGAACATTATAACGTTATCAGTAATGACGGCAATCAATCCCCCAATTTATGTAAGAGATACTAAGACTACGGACAGGTTTGGTCGACCAGAAGATACATACGGTTATTGTGATTGGAACGAACAAAGGATTTATTTAATAGCTCTTGCTGTCATAAATTTATTGATCCTTTTACTATCTGCATATCAATCTTGGGAAGCAAGAAAACTCTCTACTGAGTTTGCAGAGAGTCAGTACATTTTTGCTGCCCTAATCATTACGTTAACTTTATTCATGGTTGCGGCACCAGTAATCATCATGTCACGTTCAAGTCCGAAGACCATACTCTTCGTTTATAGTTCCGCAATTATGATTTGTAAGTACACTGCAATTAATGGAATTATATACTTCATAATTGAGGTGGAATAATAAACATATAACTCACAATCGTAATCTGCCTGTATTATTACTTGTAAGTCTGCATGAACATACTCTTGTTGCTATTTGTACCCAAAATTCGCTTTTATTACAAAAAGAATGATGATAGCAAGAAAAGTACTTTAACTCTTATTGCTACTGGATATGATCACAGAAGTAGCGAGGATATAGGCGAAAAAATATTAACGACGCAGTCTGCAAGTAATCTTTCGAAGCAAGTCCACGAACTGCAGCTGTTGTTGCGTAAACAGGAACAACAAGAAATGACGCATCTACCTGATTGCAATTGCACTTGTAAAGATGCAGCAAATCCCATAGTTACTACGTCTTAGCCCTTTTTGAGACAACTATTACCTTGTATGGTTTTTTATTGTGAGATCTTTTTTTTCTTCTAGCGATTTGGATATGGCTCTAATATAAGACATTTTTGAATTAAAAATTGTAGATCTATATCAGCAACAATGCTACCATGCCCAAAATACAATAGCGAGTTTTTATTCTAATGCACTTATAGTTGAATTGAATAGAATAAAACAAAACAAAACAAAACAAAAAGAAGCTTTGAAGGACGCATATGAATTATTTCTACGAAAAAAGAAAACGTCGCTCATATTTCGTTTTATTTTCATATATATCCTACAATAATAAGGGTAGGCCTAAACTTTGATTCCATTCCACATCACTACTATGAATCTCTTCAAGTTCAGTCCATCCATTATGATATTGTGTTTCCATATCAATCTCCCATTGACAACATATATTATTCTTTCGATACGTTGATCCAGGTCCTGTAGCTTTTTGCAAATCAAGTTGTCCACAACCTGCCAATTCCATTGATAGTACAAGAACATTTGTTTTTGGAAGACGATTTATAGATAAAAATGTTATTCCAGCAGTACGAAGACCAGAACAGACTTCGGAAGGTATGTTGTTATGTCGATCAATATATTTTTCGATCATCCCTCCACGGCAGGTTGTATAGAAAACCTTCCGTGCATTTCCAGGAGCGGATTTTCTTCGCTTCTGCTGCTCTGCTACTACTAATTTTTCATCGGATGGATTTTCTTCTTTTGTCATTCTTCTGTTGTCGGATATACAGTAATATATGCTTGATGCCTTTATTGTTTTAAGTTTCTCGCTTCTCGCTTGACTTTTGTATTTTTTTCATTTGAGATCTTTTTTTTGTCATATTTTCGATTTTTGCCCCCTTTTCGATATTTGTTTTGGGGGACATGTCCCTTTTATATACCGCCAGGACCGCGCCGCAATTCAAAGCACGAGAAGAATTAAGCAGCAAGCAGCGCAAGCAACAAGCAACAATGATGCCATCGCAACACTATTAATCTCTCCTTATGCTAGTTAGCAAGCTAGAGTGTTCTTGTTGTCTCCGAAGGCAGATCAATGATAACCATATCGAAATATTATATTACAAAGAAGAAGAAGAAGAAGAAGAAGAGGAAATAGAAAGTATATAAAAGTTTTCTGGAAAATTGATCATGATGTCATCTTCTGTGTCGGATGATCATGATACTAGTAGTATGCAACCTCCATCATCCAAACGACAGCGTCTACAACTATCTACAGGTGTGGCGGTTGAAATTACTACTTGTGATAACGCTAGTAGTCGTAATAGTAGTGGCGCTATGGGTATTGCTGATACAAATAATACTGCTATGAAAGACATCCAAGATAATAATGAAACGAATCCATTAGCATGTGACGATGACGAATATTGTTCTTCTGTCGAATCGATCTTGGGAGTACCAGTCGAAATTCTATTTCGTCAGGTGGGAGGTGAAGGAATTCGACGACGACCCCTATTGACACGTCCTGAGGTGGAAAAATTCTTACGAGTTACGTTGTTAGCACAAGAAATTGATGTTTTAGTAGATTTGGCAGGTACTGTATTAAATAGACAACGATTTTCGCAACGGTTCCGTCGTGATGTATTATTACAAGGAGAATATCAGAAAGAAAAAGAAAAAACACCCAACACTACCACTACTACAAGTACAAGTACTATTAGAAAGAAATCTCCCTGGAAGAATCCATGGTTGACAACATTAGGACCAATATTGGACGTAATGGAACAAAACCAACCGCAACCAATCCACCGCCGACGACAACAACAAGCAGTACTAGTACCCATTATTGAACGAAACCATCAAAATAATAATATCCTTCACTACATATACGACCGAATGACACAATTGTGTCACGAATTACAATATTTTTGTGTATCCAATTTAGAAAATTCTGCTGATCAAAATCGAGAATGCTTTATGCATATGATTGATTGTGAGAAACAAGAAAATGATGATGAAGATGAGGATGAAGGTAGCAGCAATAGAAACAAATCGTCTTCGTCTTCTTCACCCGTTCAGATATTGGCACATGAAAAGATTGCTCTTGCGGAACTACAAGACCATTTATCAAAACGGATAAGATCATTTTTGAAAATCTTCTGTTTTCTTCCTCGCGATAATAATGATATTGTGAATGATAATGGTGCTGGCTACATCGAAGAGAAAGACACGCCTTCGTCGTCATCGTCTAGCAAAAAAGAATTATTCGCCGCTACCACAGCTGCTAAAACTAGTAAGAAGAACAATAAAGAAAGTCAATTTTCGTCGTCGTCATCGTCGTCGTCTTTCTCTACCGTTAAAAGGACTGGTGGTGGCGACAACAAAAGCAAAAGCAATATCGAGAATGAGGATGATGATAAGAAGGATACACACGATGGTAGTGGTGGTAATGATGAAGGCGACGACGATCAGTCTTTATTATCTCTTGAGGAAGTCATGACACCATTAAAGGAATTTTGTGAAAAACTTTTCGCGATGAAAAATAAAAATAAAAATGTGGACGATCAAGCAGAAAAAGAATTGACTATGGGTAACAAACAACAACAGCAGCAGCAGCAGCAGCAGCATAGAAAATCAAAGTCAGATCTTTCTCGAAATGGTAGCAACGAATCGTCGTCGCGATCGGTAACAGCGGGTTCTGCAACTACGGATGATTTTCCTGCTGCTTCTCAGAGAACTGCAGGGGCAGCTGCCGTCATGTTGTCACTAGCAACTAAACCTAACGATAACAAACACGATACACATAACAGTTATAATAATCGCAATCGCAATTGCGAGGTTACTACATCTATTCATCATCGGCAGATAGAAGAACAAAAAGTTGACGACGGTTACGAAAACAACAACATCAACAACAAGAATCCTCGCAAATACTCAGCGAGTGATGATTCTTCTATTGACGACCCCCCCGAAGACGGTGACGATACGAACAAGGGCAAAGCTATAAACAATAATAACAGTAGGGATAACAGTAAAATTAATAACAGCCAAGTCAACGATGATGTCGGTCGACGCGTCCCACATTTAGGGATTTTTGATGTTGTGGATGTTTTAACTCCGCAATCACAATCGCAACAAGAGCAAGACCAGCATCAAGAAAAACGGAATGAAAGAAACAAATTTAATATCAATAGTAATACAGGGAACAACAATCTTCGTCAACACGATTACAACGAACACAATTTATCGTCATTAAGAACTTCTGAATCACAAACTGTAGCTGCGGAAGCTTTAACTCGTATGGTCCAAGGAAATCACACTTACTTGTGAATGTGAATATGAATATGAATATGAGTATGAGTATGAGTATGAATATGAATATGAATATGAATAGAGAGGGTGGGAGAAGAAGAGAAGAAAGGCAGTATAACGATTGGCATGCTTTTTTGCGCTAATCGATGATGATGTATAGATATTATAGATTTATTAACAACTATAGCGGTATTACAATTGCGTTTTTTTCTTGTTCTTCTTGATACCAGTAGTAGCTAGTTAAATCTTGTAGTGGATACTCCTCAAAACAGAAGCATCAACAAACAGCAGCAGCAAGCAATAGTCGTTCTGCTGTCTGGCTGTGAGTTTTTCTTTCATGAACGGGCAAAGGCAGATTGCATAGACGGTAAAGATTGACGGATATGACTATCACAGCATCTACATTGCTACTACTCAACTCCTACTTGCACAAGAAGTATTGCACTGCACTGAAAGTCGATGAATTTATTTTGTTCGCTTCTCCCTTTTATATTACTTTGCTTTAAACTCTGTTTAATTCACTAGCTAGTCCTGTTGTAAACGGTAGCTATGTATTCTGATTATGAGACAAGAGAAAAATCTATGCTATCAATCAAAATCAAACCTGATATGAAAGACAACGAAAAGATAATTGATTGTGTATTTGTTTTGTTTGTACAAGTAGTACATGTATAATCATTTATCTATCTTCTCTTTTTAAGAAAAAAAGGTCTTAGCTCTTTTTTGCTACAGTAGTATGTATGTATTTAAAGTGACAAAAGTGGTTTCTCGAAGATAAGTGTCTGAACAAGTGCACCAACAAATGCGATCATAGCAAGACGTCCGTGAACGATTTCTTGTTCTTGACGCCATAATTGCTTTTCTGGTGATAGCTTAGTTAAAACTTCTGATCCCCATTCAATGTTACCGGGAATAGTTTCATCGTCATAATGCTTGTAAAAGTTGGATGATTCAATGATACCAATTGTTAATAAAATTTGTAGGTTGACACCCCATCCAACACTTCCGATTGCACCAAAAATATCAGTATTGGTGTATGCGTCACCAGCAAAGTGGATACCAGATTGTTGTACTAGCATACCAACAATTGCAACCATACAGATACGTCCATGCTTGATTTCAGCCCAACGTGCGTATCGTAAATCAGTTTGGATGTCCGAACTATGATTGTTGTTTTAGTAGTTTTTTGTTTTGTTTAGTATATTGATATGATATAATAGATGAAAAATTGTGCGTTTGTTTGTGCAGAATTATTGAGTCATAACGGTATTCAGTATGTTTTGGGTGAGAGAGTGATTGGGTGTAGGTGGGTGAGTATGTTGTTTTATTTTTTAACAAATGTACTTCTTCCTACACAGAGTACACAATTACTGTACAAACAACATACTACATATATTACTTACAGACGCATAGGATCAAATCCCATATCACCGGGCATGGATCCATCGAGTTTATCAGGTACGACTAAGAAAGGGACCGCCTTTGAAAATTGTTCCGCATTAAGTGCAACGGAAGTAGCCCGTTGCTGTAAATAAAATATAATGTTTTATTTTTTAAAAGAGGAGAGAGAGAAAGCGAGGGAAGAAATGATATTAGTCGACCATAGTATGAGAATCTATCGTGCTGTTATTATGGGATTTGATCTGATCCGATTTGGGTCCGTCCGTCTATTATCTTTAAAAAAAATCACATAATAAATACGATACTGCTGTACAATTATCCAGATCCAGATCCTAATTCAAATCAAATTCAATACCGTAAACCTTACGTACCTGTGAAGCAGGAGCAAAGGCCGAAGCGCTTGCTACTAGTGCAGTAAGGATTGTTGCCTTCATCATGGTTGATTAGTATATAATATATATATTTATTTAAATAACAAAGCAACAGCAACAGAGAGTATCTCTAATAATCATCGTCATGACGATCAAGCAGCGCCTCAAAAAGAACCCAGTGCTTCACTAAGCACGTCCGTATTTCTACGCGTTGTTTTGTTACTGTTTTGCTTTGATAGATACGTCTTCAACTTAAATGGACAAGTCGAACTAGTCGATTGAGTCGAGTCCAACAACAACAAAGTCGCACCCCTTTTTATTTGTAGAGATTGTACCCCCCTTTCGTTCATTCTACTACTATACTACTTACTGTATATACTAGTAGGACCTACTATATGATGAATTTTCACAGGTGAACAAGCACAACGCGAAAGCGACGGAGTGGTTGTTTGCTTCTCCGACCTTTGCATTCTCATTGACAGGGGCTGTTTTAAAATCGACGCTTGCTGCTTGACGCTTATTGAAAAAGATCCGGTGTTTTTGGCTGGAACTCTGTCATCATGCATTCACTCCTACTGTACTATCCGTTACTGTAATTTGTGAACTTGTGAATCTGCAACATCCAATCGAAGGACGTGGTCGTTCCAAGATCATTCATTCTATTTTATCGACGGAACAATTCACAAAAATCAATGCTGAGAGGTATCATCAACAACATCCAAAAGTGACACAGCGCACTCAGAACATTACAAGAGAACAAACGAAAGTTGGAAGGAAACAAAAAAATCGTCATCGTCGTCGTCGTCGTCGTCGTCGAGTCCATAATAATCAATAACGATGTCGAATTCAAATTCAATCAGCGTCAGCGATGATGCGGGCAGCGGAAGCAGTAATGGTAGTGGTAATGAAAGCAATTGGTCGAAACGACAACGCGAACTTCCTATTGTCGTTATGGTTGATCCGTATAGTACAGCATGTGTTGTTGCTCAAGAATTACAAAAACGTGGATATTTAATTGTTGCATTATGGACGATTGGTTTTGCAGAAGAAATGAAGACACATATACCAAAATCATGTGGTAAGATGGAATACTTTGGACAAATCGACCAGCAACCAAATTCTCATTCTGATACATTATCAGAATTGTTACAGGTCGCTGATGGACGAACTATCTACGGCTGTGTGGCAGGTGGAGAGGCTGGTGTTGATTATGCTGATGTATTTTCTGAATATCTTGAAAAAGAGCGGATCAAATCAGGAACAAGTTACGACAAGATTTTATCTAATGGAACGTCGATTCCAAACCGTCGTGACAAGTATATACAACAGGAATTGTGTAAACAAGCAGGATTGCGATCTGTTAGACAAGGTAAGATTTTTGTTATTGTCGTCGTCGTTATGATCAAAATAATTTTAATTACATTAGAGATATTAAATAATTGAGATGCTAGGGAAAATGATTTCTTATTTTATTTTTGGTTTTTTGTTATTGTTCTGTATTATATAGCCGGATCCGATAAATTCGATGAAAATATTCAAACATTTTTGAAAACAGAATCATTACCCGTTGTTTTGAAGCCGACCGAAAGTGCCGGATCTGACGGAGTTAAACTTTGCTATACATTCGATGACGCTAAAGATCATTTTGAAACATTAATGAAGGGACAATTGGTCAACGGTGGTGATTGTCCTTCTGTACTGTGTCAGGAATTCTTGGAAGGAACAGAATACGTCATCGATAATGTATCAAGGGATGGAGTACATAAACTTTGTATGATCTGGGTTTATGACAAGCGAGTAGCGAATGGTGCGAATTTCGTGTACTTTGGAATGAAACCAGTCGATCCGACCACGCCATTAGCGAGTATCCTAATCAATTACGTAAAACGAGTCTTAGATGCTATGGAAATCCTACATGGTCCTACTCATAGCGAAGTGATGATGACGGAAGATGGACCATGTTTGGTCGAAGTGAACTGTCGTGCTCACGGTGGAGATGGAACCTTCCGTCCTTTAGCTAAAGCATTGACGGGTGGATATAGTCAAGTTGAAATGGCAGCGGACGCATTCGTCGATCCGTTGGCTTTCGCTAGGACTCCCGATAGGCCTTCGTATCCCTTCAAGGCGGCTGGACAGGAAGTAATTTTCGTGAATAAGTCGACAGGAATCGTGAAAGCATCTCCGGGGTATGATGTTATAAAAATGATGCCAAGTTTCCTCCATATGGATGGAATGGTTTCAAAGGGATCAACCGTCGATTACACCGTAGATCTTGTAACAGGAATTGGTTCCGTGATTCTGATGCATAAGGACCCGAAGGTTGTGCAACGTGATATTGATTTCGTCCGGTATTTAGAAGACATCAATGGATTTTTCGTGTATGAAACGAAACTAGAAAATCTCAAACGTCCTCGCGGAGATGCCGTCGTTAAGTTCAAGAACGTGGTCGCTGGGAAACCCCCGAAATCTCCACACCACAGTCATCGACGCAATAATACTACAGGAGATTTCGAAATGAACCATCACCAACGTGTATTCTCTTCGGACGGACCAAATTTGGTTCGTATCATGTCAAACGACCGTCCAGAATTGGGTGGTTCAGGTGGTATGGGGATGTTAACCAAACGTGGGACGACAGTCGATTCATCTCGAGAGGCCGTAGTACTAATCGATCCATACTCGACAGGATGTTGTGTGGCGGAAGAAATTATGAAACGTGGATTTAGTGTAATTGCGTTATGGACTCTAGGATTTTCACCAGAAATGAAGAAACATGTACCGCTAAGCTGTGGAACGCTCAATTATCTAGCAGAAGTTGATGAAAGGGACACCCTGGCGGGTACCTCCCAAGCTTTATACGAAGCTGCAGGAACGCTACGCGTCGTGGCGTGTCTGGCTGGTGGAGAGGCTGGTGTCGACCTCGCGGATGCTCTTTCGGAGCACATTAAAGTCCGAACGAACGGAACGTCTATTCCCAACCGACGAGATAAGAAGGTTCAACAAGAGATCATACGTAAGCATGGTCTACGTTCGGTACGACAAGCGGGCGGTAGTGACTTTGCCGATGTGAAAGATTTCCTTCAAGTCGAGCCGTTCCCAGTTGTTTTGAAGCCGACCGAGAGTGCTGGATCTGATGGGGTTAAGCTTTGTCATTCTTTTGACGAAGCCGAGGAACATTTCCGAGTACTTATGGATAGTCAGATGGTCAACGGAGGTGATTGTCCTTCAGTTCTCTGTCAAGAATTTTTGCGTGGGAAAGAATATGTGGTTGACCATGTTTCTCGAGATGGGGATCACAAAACTGTTATGGTTTGGGTGTACGACAAACGCCCTTGTCACGGATCGGCATTCGTTTATTTTGGTTGCGTTCCGGTTGATTCTGAGTCTCTCGAAGCCAAAATCGTTATCCCTTATGTCCGAGGTGTTCTGGATGCATTAGAATTTAAGAACGGTCCTTCCCACGGTGAGGTGATGATGACACCAGATGGGCCTTGCTTGGTGGAAATGAACTGTAGAGCACACGGCGGTGACGGAAATTGGAGACCACTTTGCAATCACCTCACTGGTGGCTACTCTCAAGTTGAAGCCACCGTAGACGCCTTTTTGGATAAACGACAATTTTCATTGATTCCCAACAAACCACCAAGTCCATTTAAGGCATCAGGCCAAGAAGTGATTCTCGTAAGTTTTGGACGAGGGGTTGTCAAGGCAACACCGGGATTCGAAGACATCAAGAACATGAAATCCTTTGTCTATCTCGAGACTGGTGTAAGACCAGGATCAACCGTCGATTATACTGTGGATCTATTCACAGGTATCGGTAGTGTTATTTTGATGCACGAAGATGCGAACGTGTTGGAAGAAGATATTCGACGCATACGAGACATGGAAAAGAACAACGAGCTATTTACATTCGAGAAACAAGCCGGGTATATGAAATCGCCATCTGTCATCGGTTTGGACCAGATCAGCGGATCAACAAGCGAGGCGGCTTCTAGGGAGATATACTAATATTTTACACACTCTCTGGAAACATAAGATGACAACGAAAATGAATAAAGTTCATATTCAAATTGCAATGTGATGGTGAAATATAATAGTGATTTGTCATTAAAAAAAGATGCAGACTAAAAAACTACGAATACATTCATTTACATATTAGAAGATAAAAACGAACGAAGAACACACACACATAAATCAATAAACTCTTATTATAAACATTAATATATCAAATAGCACTAAGTAACAACTACTAAGTATTACAATGATATCTAAGAGAAGTTTACCAGCATATCTCTATCTATCTCTATGATAAATTTGATGCATGTGTAGAATTTCGTATTCGAAGACATCTTCTTCCCTATCTTTCTCTTCTTTTGTGCGTTTGAATAAGAACGATTGCACGATTGCGTTATTTCTCCATTGCAAATATACGTTGATCCTTTATGATGTGCATCCTAACTCTGCAAAGATACTAGAAATAATGAAGTTGGAGTAGAGTAAACTTGGACAAGCATAAGAGCATAAAAGAAAGACACCAGACATTAAAAAACAGAAAAAGGAGGGACATCAGGTGAGAACCCCTTTTACTTTTATCAAAAGTGACATTTGAAAAAAGTGAAAAGCCTGCATATATCATATATCATATGCACACACTATGTACTTCTTACCCTTCTGGATCCGTGAGTCGGAGTATATTGTCGTTGGTTCGTTCGACTATACCTAATTCTAGACCGAGTTTCGCTCCATCCATCACAGCTACGACGGCTTCCATTCCAAATTTGGTTTCCAACCAGGTTAGATCTAGTCCATCAATTGTTCTCAATCGTTTCAAAATAATATCGGACAAAAAACTATCGTCGCTATCATCTTCGTTGTTGACATTGCTACCAGCTTTCGTATCATTGTTCTCGCACATGACCCATTCAATATAATCGTTCATCTTTCTTGGCCGTGCTACCAGTTTTGATTCAACAAAGCTTGTCGCACCCAATCCGACGGCGTACCATTGACCATCATAATCCCAATATATTTGGTTGTGTCGACTGCGTTTGCTGCTAGAACCAAGAGGTGACCTTTTGTTGTCGTTTTTGTTGTTGATAATGTCGTTGTCGTCTTTATTGTCATGAAATGCGGCATAGCTGCTCACCTCATAGTGTTCGTAATTTTTTGCTCTGAGATAACCCGCAGCGTACTTGTACATAAAGGCGCATTCTTCTTCTGTCGGTAAACGAAGGAGACGTTTCTGGGTTTGTTGATATGGCCGTCGCGTTAGAGCGGCGGTATCGACTTCAATCGCATCGTCGTCGTCGATCGGTATCGCCACCGTGAAACTTCTGGATTCATCTTCATCCATATCATTATGGTCGTCATCATCATGCTTCCCACTCTTGGCCGCTTTGGCTTCCGTTGCCCATTTTCCAAAAAGCGTTCCCTCTTCAATCTGCATATCATATACAGAAATATGGCTTGGAGGTGGTAATGACGACAGCAACAATGGTTGTTTTTTCGTCATCATAGAGCTATCATCGATCGTTGGTATCGTTGCTGTTGTCTTATTCTTGTTTTTTTGCACAATTCCAGCAGTCGCTTCTTCTAAGGTCTCAGCCCATTTAGCTAATGTCAAACCGGGAACCCCAGAAATCAAATCGATGGAATAATTGACTTTGTTATCGTTGTCGGCGTCTCCATCTCCTCCAAAGACGGATGAAATATCACTCACGGCTTGAAAAACGTCAGCTCGTCGATGAGTACGCCCCATACCTTGTAATAACTCATCATCGAAACTCTGTACGCCCAATGAAATACGATTGATTCCCAGTGTGCGTAATGCAAGCAATTGATCCAAGTCGAATGTTCCCGGATCCATTTCCATACTGATTTCTGTTGTGTCATCATGCTGTAGGAGACAAAACGGTGCATCGGGATTGTCCAGTCCACAAACATGATATAGAATTCTTTTGATTGAATCTATCGGTGCCAAGCTAGGTGTCCCACCTCCGAAATATATTGATCTCAAAGGTATTTTTTGGTTATTGTTGTTATTTTTGTTCTTTTTATCTACCGCTATCTGTTTCAATTCTTCAACGACGGCGGATACGTATCGGTCGTCCATGCGAAGAAAACCCTCTTCGCGTCGTCGCATTTGATCGTCATCATTAGTATTGTTATGATCTCCAATCGGTACGATTGCGAAATCACAATACCGACAACGTTGACGACAGTAAGGAATATGAATATATAAACCTACATTATCGTATTTGCCGGATTCAATACTTGCTATGTTTGTGACTGAAGCTGTAGCTGTAGCGGCGCTAAGCGCACTGCCTACGGAGTACTTATTATACCGAATAGAGATTGCGAGGGGTGACGAAAACGACAGAACACCGGTAACACCGATAACGGTAACAATCCACGCCACCTGAATCCATGCAAAAACGAAAGCAACCATTTGCTGTGATTGTCGTCTTCTATTCGAATTTGTGGTCAAAGGTGATCCACTTCTATGTGAAATAGCATACTATTCCATCATCGCATCCCAGCATCACATCGTCATTCATCACACATCATTTATCATTTGTATCATTTTTGAATTTGTCTTGTTTTGAAGCAAAATTAAAATTGGGGCGCGGAAAAGTTTAAGGGGGAAGATCTCGTCCCCCAAATTGCCAAAACTATACTACTAGTAGTACAGTACGTACTGTACTAGTACTAGTATATTTGTTTTTAGTTCAAACGTTCAAACTAATTTATCATAAACTACTGTAGTATGTATTATTGCAAATGAGCTAACTTTGCACTATGCTGTATCTTTCTTTTTGGATAATAATAAATAATAATAATAATAATAATAATAACAATAATAATAATAATATAATAGTAGTAGAATAAACTAAAAAATTGCGAATGAATGTATGAATGAATAATAATTCCGAATTATTAGTTAGTTAGTTATTTATTGTTTTATTACTCGTCCGACATTTCCCTGCAAAGAAGTCTTCCCCTCGAATTGCATGAACAGGATTCGGATAACACAATTGGAAGGCACCGAGTAAACATTCTGGTAATTCATCTTCTTCTCGTCCCTCTATACAAAAGGCGAATGTGACTACCGTTTTTTGAAAGTACGAATCTTTCATATAACAGATACCCTTCTTTGCAAGATACGGAAATGGATGTAATGAAACATCAAATTCCATACATGATTGTTCTGGATGATTAAATAAAAATCCTGTCTGTCCCGGTCGCTTTACTAGGAAGGGTTTACCATTAAACTTAGAAATCCATGATGGTAGACCAATCTCCTCTAGGTTTTCCGCTCTAGGAATTACTTTGAATCTTGACATAAAATCTTCATCGGTGGGTGCACGCCGACACCATTCTTCTAATAGACGAACAGCATTGACCTTACTTTGATTATTATTATAATCGTCTTCCCTGTTATACCCATCTGCAGTAATTCGTCGAAGTATGTCTCGTGTTTCTTGTTGCATAGCGAAATACATAGTAACGGTATATCCTGCACCATCATTAGAGTTTTCACCTCCCATAAATTTTGGTCTACTTGTTGGTAATGCGGTGGTAACAACAAATAGATCTGGTGCAGTCCATGTTTTAGACTTTTTGGTAAATTCATCATCGCCATCGTCGAATACAACCTTTGGAAGTGTAACACGGCTTGCCATATTAGGGTAACGCTGATCAGATTCAAATACATCTGCTTTTATACATTGGTATAAATCTCCTGGACTATTGATTTTTTTCTTATTTTGATTATATCCAACTCCCCGAACTTGCATAAGTGAAGGATCAACATTTCTCCATCCGGCGAATACATTTCCTTCTTCATCAATTGCGGGATCGGTTGAGTTTTCGATTTGAATCGATGTCGATCCAGCAATTGGTTTATACTCTCCGTCATTGATAGCGCTATTTCTAAACTTTTGGTTATGTCTTCTTTTTACATTGTTATCGTTTTGTCTTTCGTCGTCATCTATACAAAATTCGTCGCTTTCGAGGTGTAATGATGATCTCTTCCGAAACGACGTTTTCTGATTGCAGTGCTTGAATGATGATGTATGATTGCTTGATGAGTTAATATCGTTGTTTATGCTTATGTTGCTGTTGCTGTTGCTGTGGCTGATGACTTCCATGG
>Ga0115007_10001071_pt1 | contig 17806 bp, 6 predicted proteins | sample ArcOceMetagenome_2_FD_87166 | JGI IMG/M metagenome (GOLD analysis project Ga0115007, IMG submission 87166) | Marine eukaryotic phytoplankton communities from Arctic Ocean - Arctic Ocean ARC135M Metagenome | ecosystem: Environmental > Aquatic > Marine > Oceanic | place: Arctic Ocean | collected... | reverse complement strand
GACCGCCACGAGGGCCTTGCCTTTCCGCGATGTCTCTTCGTTCTTTTCCATTGTTTGGTTTGTGTGGGGTAGGCTGTTTTATCGCTCAGGCATTTGGTGGTTTAGTTTATAAAAAATGGTGGTCGAGGACTCAGTTATTTTGACACCCTCCCCCCCACAGGCCTAGGGGTCCGATTCGAGATGTTGAGAGGAGTGAAATCGGCGAAAGTAATAAGTCAACAGCCAACAGTCACAACAAAAGTAAGGGAGTCATCGCTGTCATTTGCACGGTGATTATCATCTGTACTCACCTTTCTGCCATTTGTTTCATGCGCTCTTCTTTCTTTTTATTTTGTTATCACCACCTGCTTTCTAAACACAAACCACAATTCCACCAAACCACAATTCGCACCGACAACCCGCCCCACCACCACCACCACAAAGACACAGTTCCACGGGTAAGAAAACCTTCGTTGCATTACATCACCGAGCAGTGGTTGCTCCAACTCTGTTGTACTGATGTATTTGTTTTTTTTTTGGAACCCAACACCGGTTACAGTTTTACCACCAATGAGTACCCCCATCAACCGTCGCCTTGGCTTTGGCACCACCTCCTCTTCCGTCGTCAAAGAAAACAATACCAACGGTGACCATGATTGGGAAAACGTGAAAGAAAACGCCAAACCATTGAAAAGAGGAAGAGATGTGAAAAAATTGAATTCTTTTGCCAGAGGTGCACTGTCCACCAGAAAAGCAGAAGACACCCGTACCCGTACCAAGAAAGATTTTGAACAACAAATTGCGAACGCTGCCGAAGACCCCGAGTCGGATTCCTTGGATCCTTGGATACGTTACATCAAGTGGACCGAAGAAGAGTACCCCGCCGGTGGTCAACAATCCAACGTCCTGATTCTTCTTGAACGCTGTTGCCGTACTTTTTTACAAAACAATGGATTCAAAAACGATGAAAGATACATCAAAATCTGGTTAAAATATTTTGATTTGCTCGAAGAACCTCTTCCATTGTTTCGTTTTTTATGTGCCAATCGAATTGGTGAACGTGTCAGTTTGTTTTACATTGCGTGGGCCTTGGTAGCCGAGCACGCCAAAAATTATGGATTGGCTGACAAGGTGTTCACCAGAGGTAAAAATTTTATTGCAAAACCCAAAAAAGTTTTGGCGACGCGTCAAAAACAATTTCAACGTCGCATGGCACGGCATTGGATGAAACAAACTTCGCAAGACGATGAACCCATTCCAAATTCATTAACGCAAGCAAGTCAAGATTTAACCCTGTTCAATGAAAACATCAATTCAAGAGGAGGCAGAAACGGTGGTGCATCGTCGTCCCGTGGTGGTCTTGCCAATGGTCTTTCAAACACACGTAATGGTCGTCAAAGAACTTCGGCCGCCGCTCAAGCAACACGCAACAAAGCCAAAAAAAGTGGGGGGGTCTCGACCATGGGTAATTTTAATATTTTTGTCGAAGGCAGTGATGAAAATGCTTCGTCCTTGGCCGTCGGTGGTCAATACGGCAATGATCTTGTGGAAGGATCACCTGGGTCAATGAATGGTGGCAACCGTTCCGACCCAACGGCGGTACCGTGGGATCATTTTGCAGGCAAAATGGAAAAAAAAAAAGAAAACGATGGTCCTGTAACACGTTGGAACGATGGTGGTTTGGAATCGCAACGAAAAGGTTCGCGGTTGCGTTCAGGACGCAATCGACCAAGACCAAGTGGTTTTAACATTTGTGTGGACGAAGATCTTCAAGAAAAGGAAGACGCGGTGGTCAAGAAAAATCAAAAATCAGCTTGGCAAAAAGCACCTTCTTCGTCCACTTCGTTGCGCCGTCGTTTAGAAGGTCCTGGGCGTACCGTGGAAGAAAAGGAAGCCAGAGATTTATTCAATGACCCATTGAAAAATATACGAAATGTGGGCGGTGCGGCCGAAGTTGACAATACAAAAAAGAAATTGGGTCCACCACGTGAACCAACGATGGCCGCACCCCCTGCACCAACCACCTCGTTCGTCGAACCCACTGCCGTTGCGCCACCAATACCAGCAGTGGCGATGGTGGCAACGGGCACACAAGGAACGAAGGGAACGACGTCTTATTCTACAAAGGGGAATCCCGGGTACCACGATTCGTTGTTGACGGAACAGGGTCAAATCATGTCTTTTGAAGAACGCCGTGCAATGAAATATTCTTTTGTCGCTCGTCAAGCAGCGATTGAAAAAAAACAACAACAAGTGGTTTTGCAACAACAACAACAACAACAACAACAACAACAACAACAACAACAACAACAACAACAACAACACAAACAAGCCAATGCACGAAGTTTTCGACGTGGCATGGGAAGTGCAGGGGCTAAAAAAAAACATGTCAGTAAAATTTCAAAAGCACGACGAAGTACCATGGATGTCGGGGCTATTCAAGATATGTATAAACAATTTGAACAACAAAGTAAAGAAGAATACGACAGCAGTGATGAAGAGGAGGACCAAAGCATCCCGACCATTCACGAGGAAGAGGAAGAGGAAGAGGAAGTGGAACAAAAAGAAGAAAAAGAAGAAAAAAACAACAGTGTTGCCGTAGCAAGAAAAACATTGACGTTTAGCAATTGCAGTAGTAGAACTACCGAAACGAAACAAACGATGGCAGCGGTCAATTGGTCGCCCATCAACAAGAAAAATGCTTCGACGCCCGCATCCAATGTGATGGCGGGGGCCAATGCCACCCGAAAATTAACGTTTAACACATCCATCCAATCGGTCACCCATAAAGAACAACCAGAAGATTTTTCGGATTCGGATGACTCCAGTGAAGATGAATTTGATACCGAAGCCGTCGCAGCACTTCAACAGAACGGTCATCGGGGTGGTCACAAGAATGTCATTGGCTTGAACAACGACGACATGACCTGCAATCTTCAAGCAGCCATGGATGAATTGGGTGATCTTTTTTGTAGTCCTGGGTTTAAACAAATGCCACAACTTTCACCTGGCACGGCCTCCGAACGTCCACAACTGTCTCCTGGCACGGCCTCCGAGCGTTCTGCTGGACCCACTACGGGAAGCAGTGCGTTTGCTATTTTTCAAGAAAACGAAGAAACGAAGGACGAAAACGGTGAGAACGATGACAACGGTGAAAACAAAGGACCAGCCCCTCAAATGCCACATGCACGACGTACGTTGTCCTCCGTAAAAACATCTTCTATTTTAAGCGAAATGAGACCAGATCAGTACTTATCTGCACCACCTGTTGAATCCGAAGAGGACGAAGAGGACGAAGAAGTCAGTTTTCCTGGTCCCTCGGCGGCGGCGGCAGTGGTGGCGGCATCCACTGCTACAACGATTGCTTCCTCCCTTGATTTTGGTGTGTACGAAGATACCATTGCTTTACCCTCCAGCAGTGGTGCTTTTATGGTGTACGACGATACTGTTGCTTTGCCGACGTCCAACAATTTAACTGCGGATGATGCCAAAATTCAACAGTTGTTGAACCAAGTGGAAGACGACGAAGAAACGTTGAACATTGAAGCATCTTTTTTAAAAGCTGCCGCCACAATGGATGAAACGGGTGCAAGTACAGTCAAGCAACAACAGGTGGTGAATAAAAACAAACGAAGTACTCTTGACATGATTAGTGGATTGGATTCATTAGACATGACCAACGAGAGCATGGACAACCACAACAATGACAATGACAACAATGGAGGCCACACTATGGATTTATTGGGATTTTCCGATTCAGAAGAAGAGGATGAAAACGAGGCAGTGGTCAAAAAACATGATGGTCGACACCATGGTCGTCAAGAATTCCGTCAACAAGATCGTGTTGCAGCAAAAAAAACAGTACCCGCAGCAACAAAGGATCAGCATCTGCAAAAATTTAGCATCTTTGAGGATGTGTTTGAAGAACATGAAGATCTTCAAAAAGACAGACGGGCAACCATTCTTGGGGCACGTTTGGATGGAATTTCAGAAGGAGAGGAGTCCAACCATGGATCAAGTCGATCAAGTGGATCTTCTGGTAAATCATTGGTTGAAGAAGAGGAGGAGGAACACAACCATCGACGTTCTAGCATGGACAGTCTTCAAGGTGTTGGGTACCTGAGTAGTATATGTTGTGAAGAGGATGAAGACGAAGGAGATGATAGTAGAAGATGGTCCAATCATTCAAACGACAACACAGGGTTCAAACGTTGCATGTCTTCAACGCCTGGTGTGTTCGATCTTCCTTCCACCAGTGCCCAAGAAAATAGAAGCAGAAGTGGCTTCCGCGGGTTGTGATTTTGTGGTTGACAACATGTTTATGTGAGATACATGAATGTACCTGTATGAGATTATTTTAAAAGATGGTGTTTACCCTGATAGTGGGTTTCTTCGTGACCTCCTTCTTCGTGTACACGTACCACCGTACCACATGTAGTACACACCCGTCAAACTCTTTACTTCTCTTTCATTGTCATGGTGACTTTGGGCTCAGTTTGATTTCCAGAATTATCGGCACGGCACTACGGCACACAGGCACAGGGCAGGGCACACCCTGGCACGCTTCTTTTCCACCACTAGCTAGACAAACATGTTGCTCGCTCTGTTACTGTCAACGCTTTTGTTGCACGTTACATTTGCCAAAAACAAAATTGCTTGTGTCACGGGCGCATCTGGCTATCTGGGAATGGAACTGACGGCTCAATTGCTTAACATGCAATATGTTGTTCGTGGAACAGTCAGGGACCCCAACAATCAAAAGAAAACAGCACATTTACGTGCGTTGCCCTTTGCAAAAGACAATTTAACTCTGCTCAAAGCCGATCTGTTGGGAGGGCCTGAAGCCTTTACTGATTGTGTCCAAGGAGCCGATGTGTTGTTTCATACCGCATCACCATTCGCCACAACCAATATTAAAGATCCCATGAAAGATTTAGTGGAACCTGCTTTGCGTGGTACTGAAGCTGCGGTGGGAGCAGCATTGCAGTCTTCTACGGTTCAAAAGATTATTCTCACCAGTTCCATTGCGGCAACAATGGCAGGCGCCATGGGTAAAGACGGCGATTGCTTTCATCAACACGATTGGAATACTGCGTCATCGTTGAATGGCAATGGCTTGGATGCGTACCGATATTCTAAAACAGTCGCTGAAAAAAAGTTCTGGGAACTGTTGCAAGATAAAAAGACAAATCCCAGAAGAATCACTGGTGCTGCAATCAATCCTAGCTTCATTATTGGTCCACCACGCAATGCAAGAACAGATGGTGAATCAACCACCTACATGTCCCTGGCATTGAGTGGTATATTGCCGTATAGAGGGAACACACCCATGTGTGATGTAAGAGATGTTGCAACGGCACATATAAAAGCCGCCACGGTCAAAGGAGGGACGGGTGGCCTGGATGAAAAAAGGCCCAAAACAGATGTAGCCAATCATCGTTTTATTGTATCCAGTGCACGGTGGGTTCAACGTGCTTCTGTTTTGTCGTGGTTAAGAGAAAAATATCCAACATTTGACATTGTTGTTGGACAAAAAATTGAACCACCATCGCACGTAATTTTTTGTCCAAGTAATTTTCAAACACTCGACATGAAATTAAGAGATCCAAAAAGTTCGATACTTGATATGGCAAAACGTATGATTGAATTGGAAAGTGTTGTGCCAACGGTGAAGGAGGAGAAGGAGTTGTAATTTTTGGTCGAAAAGACCTTTTAAAAACAGTAATATGTGGTACAGTTGGATACAGTGTGTCATTCATACATGTATTTTATTATATCTCAAAGTATTATATATACACCTTTTGGTGGTTGCCTGTTCTACGTTTCCCTTGACTACTACCATCGATGGTACCTTTGGATCACTCGTCTATTCGCGTGAAGTTTGACACACATAACATTAACTCAAACCCATTTTCGACTAGCATTTAATAGAAAACTCTTTTTCATTTTCTGCCTTGGTCGATAAAAGGCTGGACCCGGTGGTTTTCCACCGACCCCCATCACCGCATCAATTCCACGTTTTGTTTCAGATAAAAAAGCTGAACTTGTTGCCAAACCTTTGGGTCTTGCATCTTCCGTTACATTGCCGTAGGCACCTGGTCCTGGGTTGGGGTTTTGTGTGGTTTTTCTTGCATAAGGCATGCCAAAACGATCGCTGCCCAAACTACCAAAATGTAAACCATCTCTTTTGCTGTCGGACACTAATCGTCGTTGATCTTGCCCCAACACTCTTAATCCACCCACCGGTGCACGATTCATCAAATTGTTCAACGCTTGTTTTTGTGCATTGATTTCTTTGTTGGTTAAACCAACGTGGTAAGATCCTGGGCCAGGAATTCCTTTGGACAAAATCATTTGACGGCCACGTTGTGATTCCGAGCGAAAGGAGGAGTGGGCACCTTTAAATTCTCCTTGCATTGCTTTGTAATTCATTGCCCGTTGTACATTATGAGCACCGGGACCTGGAATTTTACCGGTGACACCTAAATCATCCCCTTTTGGAAAACGTTTGGTCTTTGATCGAAAACCAGAAGCACAGCCGGCGACGGCGGTCTGTTGCATGCCTTTGATTTGGTAGTGGCCAGGGCCCGGCATCTTGTCTGGATCCAATGTTGGTTCGTCACGATACCTTTTTGGTGTTGCAAAATTTGCTGACGTTTCCCCTCGTGCAAAATCGTTTCTGGAAAAGATCAAGGATTTGGGAGGTCCTTTACTGGAACCACCGGGTCCTGGCATCGTCGCGGCTTCCAGCATGGCACGGTTACTGAAACGGTTGGTTTTGGAGACCAACCCACCAAATCCTTTCTTACTGATTGAACCTTTGAGATCTGTGTTCCATACAAACGTCGACGCACCGCTGTTGCTGCCGTATTTGCCGGGACCGGGCACATCGTGCGTTGAATGGCGAAACCGCATCGCCGCGGAACCAAACCCATCGTTTTCTGTCGCACCATGGTGCAGCACTGTTTCAAAACGAGAAGGAATCGAAGCTTTGTTGCGGTCTCTGGTCGTAGCACTGTTGCCGCTCCCCCTTGAACTTGCCGTCATGTTGTTTCTGCTGCTGTCTAACGAAGACGACGATCTGCCCCGTACCATGGTGTGTCGACCTTCGTGGTGTGTTTCGGGTTGTTGACGACCCGCCGCTCCTTTTCTCAGCCTTCCACGGGCTCGTCGGCCGACCTGCCTGTACGATACTGGGTGGGCGAAATCGGCCATTTTTCCCAGGGTAAGGGGTGTGAGTTGTCCGTTCCGTTTCGCTCGCTCGAGGTGCTGAGAAATTCGTCTGTCCTAAAAGTCAAAAATACCTTGAAGCCAGGACTTTCGACTTTTCCCCCTTTGACACAAAATTTCGATAAATTTCCGATCAACCGACGACGTTACTGTTCCTCGAGCGAAAGAATTAACTGTTCCTCGATCAAAATCAGCATGCCTTCCGACGACGATACTGTTCAAACCAATGCCAATCATGAACTTGAATTGGGGAAATTACGCGACCAACTCGCCGACGTACAATCAGAAAACGAAGAATTAAAAGTAGCCCTGCTTGAATCCCATCACTCATTGGCGGCCGCACAATCTTCCTTAGATTCCGCGAAACAAATTGCTTCGCGTGCTGAAACCAAACAACATCAAAGTGAAAGCCAAGTCAATGGATTAAATGCGGACATTACGTTGTTAAACGAAGATTTACGTCTGAAAATTGAAAACATTTCCACGTTGGAAAACGATGCTGCCTCCAGCAATGCAAGAAAAGAGGAATTGCATGCCATCAAACGAGTGGCTAAAAAATTAAGTCAACAATTGACGTTGGCCCTGGACACATCCAATCGAAAACAAAACAATTTACAAAATCAATTGCATGCCAGTCAAAAAATATGTCAAACGCAACGATTGGAACTCGATGAATTTACAGCACAATTAAGAACGGAATGGTCGGTGGAAAAAGCTGAAAACGAAGCCAAAATCACTCGCTTGAAAAGGAGGTATGCACGTTTGCGGACTTTGCAATTTGAAGACAAACAACAATTGTTAAGGGAAAGTCAAGAAGTGGTCCGAGCCATGCAATCACAATTTGAAGAATTTCGACGATTGGCCGAACATTTGTTCAGTATCGAAGCCAAACAATTGGAACACAAATTGCATACCCAAGTCGAATCGTACGAAGAAGAATTGAGGTACGTTACATTGGCGAAAGATGCCGATTACGACCAACTGGTACGTTCAAAAGATGCCAAAATCATGTCACTCATAGAAGGGACTGATTTCAATGCTATTTTAATCAAACATGCCATGGAATTGCAACAACAAAGGCAACGACATATCGAAGCGGTAGCTGTTTTACGACGAGAATGGAAAGTGATAGCAAAAAAAGACAACGAAGCCATGCAATCCATCGTATCGGATCGGGATGCTGATATCGAAGCCTTGAAACATCGTATTGAAACAGCGGAAGAAAGACATCGCCATTTGCATGAAAGCATTGACAGTCAACGTGTTGCAATGAACAAAAGAGAAGAAAGAAGAAACGTCATTATGATGGATAAATCAAATGAAATTTCAATTTTGACCAAAAAAAATCGTTCGTTGGAACAAATCAAATTAAATTTAAGGCATCAAGTATTAAAACTAAGATTGGATGCCACGGGCGGTTACAATGAAAGTTTAATCAGTTTAATCAACCGTTTGAAAAAGGAGATTGATAAATTACACATAGATCATGAATCGTTGCAAAGGCAATATGGTATCATTGCTTTGGAAAGGACCAATTTAAAAACAAAATTAAACAAAACAATGAAATCAAACATTCAATTGGAAATGACCTTGAACGATCAAAGAATTGAATTGGAACAAACCACATCGACATTGAAAAAATCCATCCGAAGAAGATTCCAACAAAAAAAATCCTTCTCAAAAATGCAACAACCTCGACGGTTGTATGAGGATGAGGATGAGGAGTACGAAAATGATTCACCACCGCCAAGAAGAAATCGTTTGCCAAGACAACCACAAGATCATCACGAAGAAGGGCAGTACGATGAACATGGACAATCACCATCACCAGTGCCACCACAAAAAACAGAAGAAGAAAAAGAAGAAAGTCAAAAAAAAAAAAGAAGAGAACGAAGAAAAGACATCACCAGTGCAGGTTTGGGTCGATTAAGTCCATCGTTGGGAATTGAACCAAGTGAAATGTTTCCACCAACACCTTCAGGGAGTCATATTGAAGATTCATCCATGTCGTCCTCATTGGCATCATCGTTTGGAAATTCTACATCGGATAGTGTTACAGGTAGTGTTAAGGACCCAGAAACTTTTGATGGCGGTTGGGCTAAATGACGTGCACAAGAGAATTTTTCTAGGGATGAAATACACACATACATGTCAATGTGGTCTACTACACGTGCACAAGAGAATTTTTCTAAGGGTGGTCGTGCCGGGATTTTCGACCTGTACCTAGTCGTTTTTTTATCTTTTTGTACAGGTACGTTTTTTTCTTATACTTTTTGGCGGTCGATTCGGGAGGGTCTCCCGCGAAACACTGCCAATTTTGGCAACCATACATACAGGTACAGTATTGATAAAGTTACATCGCGAGTATGTGCTCCATAAGGCGAGCCTTCTTTGAGAATGTTGTTCTCTACATGTACAAGAAATAATAAATAATTTATAATATATGTACATATTTTAAAAAAGTACTATGTGTGTGGTACATGTACCGGTACATCATTTTATACAGGTATATATCCTCTGTAATGTGTGTGTACACAGCTGTACACCTTCGTGTGTACATATAATTGTCGTTGTGCATATGTCATGTATGTGTGTGGTACACAGGAAGATCTGAATTTGTGGTACCTGTGTGTACGATTAATCGTACATGTGTACACATGACATGTGTACATGTACCACACATACATACATGTAGTACATACATACATGACATACATGTACCCGGTACATTTTGTGTTACGGGTACCGTACCGTAATCGGCGACCTGGACCATTTTTCATTCCAATTTTCTCCCTAAAAACAACGCACAACCTCGCAAACACCAATGGTCGGCATTCACATCAGTGGGCATTAATATTTCGAACACTTTTGTTTCGGCGTCTCGATTCCCACTGCATTGGTACACGGGAGCGTGATAACTTCTACCATCAAATTGCAGAGCCCGAGCATGTACGACGGAAAGGGCAACAACCGGCAGTCTTGTGACATCTTCTTGATGTTCTTGTTCAATCAAACCATGACCGTCCCAACCGGCACCCTCCATTGTCATACCATGCAAATTTGCTCCCAATGGAGGAACACTTCTTTTTCCATTTTTATTTGGGCGCAACAAGACAGTTTTTAATCGGGTGTCTTCAACTGACCATGGTGCTTTCTTTCCTTGAAATCTTTTCAAACGCACAACTTCTTGACGAAGTGCTACAAGAAATCCTTGGGGATTGAAAAACAGACCTAAATTGTAAGATTCCAAACGATGTGCAATACTGGACACTTCTATCAAACTTCTTCGTTCCTTCTGTCCTTCGTCCGCGAGTTGTTTTTCTACAGCGTACCACGCTTGAATTTGTATGTGCCTTTGTTTTATATTTTCTATCCACGGTCCAATTGACATTCCTTCATATGCACCAATGAGTGGCACCAGATTTACCCAACTTTTGGGCAAACCGTACTTCATACTGTCAAGCAAAGAAACGGAGGCCGACATTGACGTGGAAGGGTAATTTTTAATGCATTCAAGTACACCATCAACATCAGCCAATAATAATTTATAAATGTATACCAATGCGGCATGCTCTTGACGTAATACAAAATTCAACGGAGCCATGTATGCTCTTTTTTGTTTTGGTATTAATTTGACACTTGAAAAATTATTCGCCATTTTGCGAATTTGAATGCACATTTGTTGAACACCTTTCATTTCTTTGACTGGATCTGCAGCTAGTTTTGAATCTCCCGTTTCACTTTCTGTCACTGTCAATTCTGAAAAACAAAACCATGTATTGCGCAACAGTGTAGCACCAGAAGATTGCAGTGTCATGAAAGCTGCATTTGGATGAAGCCCATACCATTCTGGACGATCGCTTGACGCAAGATTGTCAGCATAGGCGTAAAAATCATCCAATGTAGCACCTTCGTCTTTGTTACCAGCAACTGACGAGTTACCTCGACTACGTTTTCCTCTTCCACTTAGATTCTTTTTTTGACTGTTCGATTTGTTTTGAGATTTAAATTCTGGCATTGCTAATCCTGGTGCAATGTGATAACCCGAAGTGAAAATACGATTGTCCAATAAATTTCTTCCGAGTGCTTGAACAACTTTTCGATCACTGTCGGTAGTAATTAATCCACCGTACAATATTTCACACACAACAAAACGAACAGAAATCCAATCAACACTGGTATTTGTATCACTTGAATCAAACAATGTTCTTGAATACAGCAACGACGAAGACAGGTCGGACTTGCCAAATGCATAGGGATACGACCATCCAAAATGACCATACTCACGACGTTGACAAACCGTAATATGTAAAAAACAAAGTGCAAACAAAAAGTTTTTCCATTGATCATGTCCAACATCATGAAAAAATTCTGCTGCTGGTCCATCTTTTGCATAACATCCTACCAGACCTGACCTTAAACCATTTGGTGGTTCGCTAGAAACAACGACAGAAAGTTTCAGCAAGGCTTCTGGGAAATTGACCACAGGCAATATAGTCAACCACAACCGAAAACTGCTTTGAATGACAAGTGATTCGTTTGGTAATACAACACCAATGCCATTTTTTTGTTGGGCTGCACTTTTGTTTTTGCTGTTGCTGCTGTTACTTTTCTTACCAGCTCTGCCACTACCATTGCTTTTATTGTTACCACCTCCAACGCCACCACTGCCACTACTGCCACCACTGCCACCACTGCCACCACTGCCACCACTGCCACCACCGCCACCATTACCCCCAACCACAACACTATTGCTTTTACCATTTTTGTCAAACTCGCCAACTGCTATTTCTCCGAGATTGCTTGTTTTAGCACTGGCACGAAGCAAGCGATCAAGTTCACCCATGAATTCTACGTTAAGATGACAATTCTGAAGCATCAACCAAGTGCCCTCAAAAGTACATTTTTTCAACATTGCCAATGCTTGACTTTCTTGACCCTGGCCCATTGAAAACAAATGAAATTCAATTCTGTCTCGATGCGCTAAATCAGAAATATCACGTGCTGGATCTGCACCTCTAGAGAGTAAATAAATGGTTGGACGATTCATGGAAGCATCGCGTTTTGTAATATCAATAGCACTTAAATTGATTGGAGTTTGTAATTCTCTTTCTATAATAATATTACTCATTGCAATCAATCGATCCGGTCTCCAAATTCTTACCAACACAAATAGACCAGTCTCACCCAGTGTTATGGGTGGTTTTAGATGCTCTGGTCGAACGGAATCTTTCCAAGATTTCCATACCTTTGCATGATGAGCAACATGAAGTTGATCATAAACTACATCAAATTCCGACACCAATCCACGAAAAGAACACAATTGGTTCCACAAATGTGGTGTCAACCATTCTTCCGATGCTTTTGGCACTGCTTCTGTGTGACGCTTTAACAGAATTTTTGGTGTATCTAACATGGAACGAAGATGCCGGTGAGTAATATGATCTCTGTCCAACATAATCCGCAAAGACAACAAAAGACCGAATGTCATCCGATCTTTACCGTACAACATGGTATAAACCGATTTACATACTACACTCGTCACCGCTTCAATAATACGTTTAACACGCTTGGGAGTATCTTCAGATGGTTCTGCTTGTTTAATTGCTCGTTCATAATATTCCATGAAACGACTCAATGACAATTGGTACACATGATTTTGCGATTTCATTTCTGCGATAGCAAAAAATGTCGTACTACCTCTTTTGGCAACTTTTCGAAAATTTTCACGTGAACGATGCAACGTAATTTGAGTTTGCATGGAACTTTCAATTTTAGCTGATGTGTGTTCCACTGTTTCATGGGTATCTTTTAAAACACGAATCAATTCACTGTCTTCAATTAAATTGCCCTGTGCTTTTGAAAGGCTTGCCAACAAAGTATCAGCAAGACTGGCAAGTCGCTCTCGATCACGACCCAGATCTTCCAACAATGAACGACGCTGGCGTTGAAGATCACGAAGTTCAAACGATGCTACAATTTCCAACAATTGATCTTCTAGTGCTTGCGGTGTAATACCAAAATTAATAGCGACAAGTCCACCCAACATTTCATTGCTGAACCCTTTTACACTTTCAATATCTCGAACAAGATACAAACGAAAAGCAGGATTGAAATCATACTCTTCGTCGTTGATGACTATCATTTCCCGATTTTCATCTTCGTTGCGAACCATTTTTCGAACAACCAATGACCGTAAAACTAAAGGAAGCTCTGATGGACGAACATTGTTGACAACCAGAGCAGTGCCGTCCGTAATTGCGTTTTCTACAATTTGGTGTAGCTGTGGGTCGTCCTGTGTCACGGCAACAACAGAGGTTGATGCTTTGAGTGAATTTTGAAGCCAACGTGAACCCTGTCCTTGAGGATCCAGCAGAAGTGGAATACGTTCAGCAATTGAATTCTGAACAACAATGGCGTTTTGCAATGAATGTTCGTCTGCAGGAAGACCTTGTAAAATCCATCGTTGTTCCATGTTGTCGGGTAGTAAAAGCCGCGAAACGATAGTCATCAAACCACGAATTTCAGGCGAAGATTCATTTGTTGATGTTTCACTGTTTTCATTGTCGTACAACAACGAACTGTGAATGTCGACTAAATCGGGAAGTTCAGCCCAACGTACTTCTTTGGACCACGATGACATCATATGATGCCTTTGAAATGGAGTAAGTGCACCAGCATAAATAAGAAACGAGGCAGCAATAGCTGATTCACAAGGTGTTTGGCCAAGACGAACAGTTATTTCACTGTGTTGTTCTGCCCAACGAATTTTTTCACCTTCCAAACTTGCTACTAATGATCTTGCTGCTTCAATATTGTTTTTAGTGTTTTCCAAACTTGATTCAAGTTCTTGCATACTGCGCATTGCATTGTCGTATTCGGCCGTAATTTTTTCAAGCTCTTTCTTTTTTTCTTCCAATTCTTCTTCAGCCTCTTTCAACATTGCTTTTTTATCTTCCAAACGTTTTTGTTCCAATTCTGCTGATGCTTTTAATGGAAGGACAACTTTTGCAACATGAAAATAATTGACCAAACTACGTACCCAAGTGCAAACACCCGCAATGTTTCCTGAAGATCTTTTTGCTGCGGTATATGTAAAATCAGCTCGATTTAAATAAGGTTCTAACAATTCAATGCTTTCTTCGTTCAATAGGGCAGGATTGAAATTAGTCAACGTACGGATAAATTTACTGCCGTCAGCCATCATTGTTTTTGCTTCATTCCAACATGGCAGCATTTCTGAACCTTCTGCATAATGTTTACCTTGGACATCCATTGTATACAAGACATCTTGTGATGGAAGTGGAAATTTTTGAATAATCAATACTGCATCCATAATTCTTTTGATAAGCATTGGTGGTTGACGCATCGTACGTAAATTACTAATATCACCCGATGTAATAGCATCCAGTGCAGCCAGTGCCTTTTCTAATACGGGCAAAGCATCCGCTAATTCTGCTTCAATATGTGCAACTTTTTTAGCCAACTCTCGTGCTTCAGATTCTAATCTTCTACGAACGGCTTCAACTTCACCTTTCTTTCTTTCGGCCATGGTTGTATCGGCACGAATTTGATCCAACAGCAGAGCGAGTTCTTTGCCCTTGCCTTCCAGTTCCAATTGCTGTTCTTTCAACTCATGACCCATGATTTCAGTCCCTCTTTCGGCTTCTGCTAGTTTAGCTTGACCTTTTTCTAGTTTTTGAATTTGTGCAATTCGTGACGAACGTGTTGTTTCAAAAACTTGTATAAAAGTATCCAACAATCCTAAAAAAGAACGCGGGGTGACCAGTTCCATAAAATCATCACTCGTGCTTGCTTTCACATGAAATGTAGAAAGTGTATCAACGATGAGTTTGCCAGTTTCGTCAGATTTCTTGGTTTTTAAAGATTTACGTCTTCCTTTTCGAGTTTCTGGACTTGATGTTGATGAAGAGGGTAACGAGGGTGAAGATGACAACGGAACAGCATTACTTGATGTATCACTAGCATACGTTATCTTTTGGAGCCTTTCTGTTGCAACAAGGCAAAGAGCACTACGTGACCATGGATCAACGACATCCACGTAACACTTGCGCAACAATTGGGGATAGGCAGAAAAATATTTTTGAAGAGATGTGCTTCGTGAGTTTAAGCACATAATGACCCGAAGATTTTGACGCAACCTTTTAAAACTTGCTTGAATTATGTTGGGAGCATGTGTCATTGAAGCCGCCATTTCTGAACGAAGTGCATCCAATTCATCGGTCGTAAACAAACCGGGTATCATCCCATCAGCTAATAAGTCATTGACGTATTCTAAAATCATAGAATCCCCATTTATGTTTGGCATAAGACAGTCATCTCCTTTGAGTAGCAAGGCAACGGGAGTGTTGCTTATCACTGCGGCTTTCCAAATACCTCTTAAAAGTTCCATCAACGTGGATTGAAAAGCAGTGATCTCTGTAGGTTTGACAATTCGTTGTCCTTGTTCTGGTATTCTTACCACTACAAAACCCGAAGCAATACAAGCAAGCTTAGCAATGCTTTGTTTTCCTGTTCCACTAATTCCAACAATAATAACATGGGTAGCATCATTTGCCAATGCTCTTGAAACTCGAAGGCAATGAAAAATAACGTCTGAAAACAATGAAATGTTCAATGTTGATAATGTTGACATCATTGCTTGCATTGCGTTTTCGTTTGAAATCTCACCATTTTTGAAATCATTGTCATTGGATAACCGTGTCCTGTGTTTTGAATCATCAATGAATGCTTCTAGCACAGGGCAAATGTCGTTTATGTTGGCAGTGACACTGTACTTTTTGACATCGCTATTGATTGTTTCCATCCTTTCCATGTTACTATTTTCAGTATTTTGCAGTTGCAACAGTGGCATTCGATAATACATCGATGACCCAACAATGGCATCGTTAAAAACACTTGTATTCATATCTCTTTTCTTTGCTTTCGGGGAAGAACGTTCTGCAGCAAGCATTGATGTTTTGTCCAATTCTTGGATTTTGGAAACAATTTCACCGGCTAATTCTTCACGACTCAACGGCAAAGATAATTTATCCATAATCACACGTTCGCATTCATGTCGCCATAACGACATCATATTTGATTTTGATGTTGGCAACCCGCCAGTTTGTGACATATTTAAACCTTGAAAAATCGACGAAGCATCACGTGCTGTAAATACCAACCATGGTTTAAGTGGTGTATTGACAAAACGTTTTGACGACCATGCAAGTAAAGATATTGTCATCTCTACAATGATTTGAACAAGTTCATTCAATTTTGTTTTTCCTTGCTCCTTCAATTGTTCTGAAAGAATTTGAGAAAAAATGTTTTGCAACTGTGCTTCCTCTGGCGTTTCAACGTAAAGTAAAATTAAACGACCTAAAATTCGTGAGCCAATGTTATCAACACTTTGTTGTGAGTTCATGACCATAGTACCCGTCAACTCGATACCTTCGAATGAATGCCATTCACCTGCTTTTGTTGTGCTGTATACACCGTGCTCATGCGCAATTTGGGAAATTAATTCACATGCTGGACGTGTGCCCCATTTATCTGGCTCTGGAATGTTTAAATCTTGAAAAATATAAATTAAACATTTGGAACGTCGTGGTCCGTATGTTTGTGCCATTTTTTTCTCCAGTTCTCTTTCAATAATCGTTTGCAGTTGTTCTGCGCCTTGTGGACCTGTGAGAGAAACCTTGAATGAAGACAGCGCTGGTATTGTGTCTTGACCCTGACCAAGTTCTTCCATTTCTGCAGAGGTACGGCGACTGTCAATGCCATCCGCAAGCAATGTCGATTTTCCACTGGCCGCACCACCAACCAGTATTACAGAGCCTGTTTTTGAAAAACGAATATATTGATCACGAGCACGAATATGTTGAATAGTTGGCACAATCATCAGATTTGAAGATTGGTCAAATCTAGATTGTTCTGTCAATACAATTTCTTCATAATGTACCCAAGAACACGATGAAATTCGATCTGCTCTTAAATCATAACGATAAACAGTATCGTAAACACTGCCCGGTAAAACTTGTAATACTGTACTTTCTTTTTCGGCATCATCGTATCTGGCTCGAAGAAATTCATCAAACATAGTACGGTCTTCCTCTTTAAGTACACTAGCCATTGACCATACCAAAGCATACACAAAACAACGATCCAGTTCTCTTGTTGGGTTCCAATCTGCTAAAAAGTCAATTTCACAGGATTCGGCGACTGAATCCAATAATTTTAGAAAATTACGTACAAGTGGCCCCCAACGAATGGGAACAACTGGTACACAACTTGACGTGACAAAAACTAAACTTGCTTCCATGTGCAGATCGACCAATTTTTCCAATTGATCAATGTTTGATTTGGCTACGTCGTCGGCGGACAAAAACATTGTGGTGTCAGTCGCTTGATCGTTGCCATTGTTGTTTCCAGTGTTTGTGGTATTTTTGTTGCTGCTGTTCATTCCAACAATACCAACACCAATACCACCAGTATCGTTGTCTCCATCTCCATCTCCGGCTTGAATTTCTGCTCGTTGCAGATTGCAATTTCGTGCCCAAGATTTAAACAAAGATTTCCAAGGTACTGTAGATTC
>Ga0115007_10001069_pt1 | contig 17822 bp, 6 predicted proteins | sample ArcOceMetagenome_2_FD_87166 | JGI IMG/M metagenome (GOLD analysis project Ga0115007, IMG submission 87166) | Marine eukaryotic phytoplankton communities from Arctic Ocean - Arctic Ocean ARC135M Metagenome | ecosystem: Environmental > Aquatic > Marine > Oceanic | place: Arctic Ocean | collected... | reverse complement strand
GAACCTCGGTTTATAGAGCAGACGGTATTTGGTATGATTGGTTAGGAGCTGATGGGATGGAGACTTTTATCGATCATTCAGATAATAACATCATTTATGGAACTTCACAAACAGGGGTTTTATACAAATCATTAAACCAAGGTGAGGCTTATTTTGGTTTACCTTCCCCAGAGGATAAAAGAGGTAACTGGGTAACTCCTTTTGAACAAGATCCGCAAGTAGCAGCAACTATTTATACAGGATACGATGAGGTTTATAAATCTGAAGCTGGTGGAGAGGATGTTGATGATCTTCAAAGTTGGGTCTCAATATCACAAAACTTTGAAAATAACCTAAGTCATCTAAAAATAGCACCTTCTGATAGCGATACCATGTATGCAGCATCGGGTCTGAATCTTTATAAAACGTCAAGCGGTGGTTCAACCGGAGATTGGGCGCAACTGACAGGGTTTTCAGGCTATATTACTTCTATTGCCATTCACCCTACAAATTCTGGTAAACTAGCTATCTCTACAACCTCATCAGAAAAAGTCTATGTTTCAATTGATGGTGGAGAAAACTGGAGTATTGCAACTCATGACTTACCAGATTTTAGTGCCTTGGCACTGGTGTGGGATACTACCACTGATGAAGATATATTGTACTTAGGGATGAATTATGGGATTTATTACCTCAGAAATAGTGAAACATCGTGGACGCCCTTTAATACGGGACTGCCAAATGTTAAAGTCAATGAACTGGAAATAAATACGGCAGATAATAAATTGTATGTGGCAACATATGGACGAGGACTGTGGCGTGTTGATTTATATAGCCCTTCTTCCTTGGAAGTAGCAGAGTTACCTGTTTTTAATTTTAAAATAACACCAAATCCAACAACTGGTATTTTTAACTTAAATTCAGAGTCCAACGAACTAGTAATGCTTAAAATTTATGACATGCTTGGGAAGTTGGTTTTTTATGAAAAAAATAGAAACTTAATACAAAATTCTCAAATTAATTTAGCACTTCCCACAGGATTATATTTTTTGAAAGTGAATATAGGAAACAAGGTAATTGCTAAAAAATTAATAATTAAATAGTTTCTTTAGGATTAGAAAAGTTTAAACTAGGGCCAGCATAATAGAGATTAAATTAGTTTTTTTATTAAGCCTCCTTCTGGAGGCTTTTTTTATATTCCATACATATCACTTTCCTCCAACTCACTAAACTCAAGTAAACCTGGGTAAGTCAAACTAATTGCTAAAGAATGTTCTAGTTAATTTTATTGTGTTTGACCTTTGAGATACAATTTATCATTTCTAACACAATATATTTATTAAATAACCAATATGTAATTTTTCATAGAAATAATTATGAAACAAAATAAATCAAAATGAACAAGTATTTAATCAAAAGAGAAATAGCGGGAGCTTCAAAAATGCCCAGCGAAAAATGAGATGAAATAGGACAATGTTCTGAATCAGTTTTAATTGCAATGAGGAGTGAGGGAAAGAAAATTGAACAAAAACATAGTTATATAGCTGGAAATAATGTTTTTTGTGTCTAGAATGAAGATTCTGAAGACACTGCGAAAGAGCTGGAATTTCCGCTACTAAAATAATAAAACGGTTATACTTTTATACAGTGTAACCGTTTTTGTATTTCGACTCCTTGTTATAAAGAATATATTCCTTTTAAGGAACGTTATATTTCATTTATAAACCTGTTACTATTAATTAAAACTTGAGTGTAATAAAATTAGAGTACTGACACTAACTTAGAAAACATAAATATGAGTAAAGATTTTTACAAAACGTATATCTTTCCTTTTAGAGGAATAATTATCAAAATTTGTAGAGCTTATTCTAATTCTCAAGAGGATTATGAAGATTATTATCAGGAAGTTTGCTTGCAAATATGGAAAAGTAGAGAAAATTTTAAAAATAAATCCGAGTGGTCTACCTGGGTTTATAAAATCTCTCTAAATGTATGCCTTTCCTTATTGAGGAAACAAAAAAAACATAATGATACATATGGTTTTGAGCAAAATTACAATCAACTTTCTAATGAATCTGATTTAAATGAAGAGTCAAAAGATTACTCTAATGATATCTCAAGACTCTACTATGTCATAAAAAAGTTATCAGAAATTGACCGTGCAATTATTCTCCTTTATTTAGAGAAGAAGACGTATAAAGAAATTTCCCAGATAATAGGAATAAATAGTAATTCAATCGGAGTAAAAATAACAAGAATAAAAAAACGAATAAAAAAACAAATAGATGGATAAATCAATAGAAAAAATATGGTCAGAAGGATTTCAAGATGAAAAATACTTAATTCCTCCTGTAATAAATGACCTATATAATAAAAAGTCAATATTAACAGTCGATAAATTAAAATCAGTCTCAAAAAAAGATAATTGGAGTATAATTCCTCTTTCAATTATAATTTTAATCTTTTTCATAATAAAATCGAAACTCTTATTTGGATTATATATAACTACATTAATGCTATCATTATTTTTCTTAAATAGAAAGAAGTTAAAGTTTTTGCAAACAATAAATACAAGTCAATCTTGCTTTCAATATCTGGGTAAAGTTCAAGAAATGATAAAAAATAATGTGAAATCTACTACTCGTCTTTTAGGTATTGGTTTACCATTTTTTGGATATGTGGGACTTTGCATATTTATTTTTGAATCAAATATGGAAAATTTCATTTTAGAAACGTATTCTTTAAAACAATTATTAATAAAATCTATTATTTTGTTAATGTCCCTGTCAGTTATCGGCATTATTTCTTTTAGATTAACAAATTATTTAGTCTACGGTAGGTTAATAAAAAAGATTGATGAAATGATTAATGAGCTTGATCTATTAAAGAAATAATAGAGGTAACACTTAAGAATTTTTCAGGGGGTAACGGTCGGCATCCAAGGCGAGTGGATTACCAAAACAGAAAACTGTGCTGCAACTTTGAATAATAGGAGGCTGGGAATTCAAAAGTCTAATACATCAATTCCCGCGTTCATAAATTAAACAATAGAGCACAACGCTTTTGGTTTGAAGCACTAAAGAACAACTAGTAGCAAAATTGGTGTGTAATTAAATATATTATTAGTATTAATAAGCAATTAATAAAAACTATATTAGCACTATAACTTATATGAACTTAAACTAATTTAAAATGAAAAAGTTAATGTTACCAGCAGTACTGTTATTTGTATCCATCAATTTATTTGCACAGAGCGCCGCAAAGGATGTTCAGGAGATCACTAATATGATTTTAGAACAGCAAAAAGTAACCAACACCACACAAATTGATGCGCGCAATTTTTCGGAGCAAGGGAATTACTCTTTCAATTCTACAGGAGGTCTTTTAAATTACAATCCGAAGCCAACAGGGAATAAATTTGATGGTGTAAACTTGCAAGCAAAGCACATTCAAGTAGTTTCTTTAGTGCCAGGAAAAGCTGCAATTGCGATGTATTATAACGAAGGAAGCATACAGCCTAAAGGATACGGTGCTGTAGCGCACTACTTAACAAGAACATCTGAGACGTTTGTGAATGAAAATGGCAAATGGGTACTGGTTACAGGACACTATTCTCCAATTACAGGAGGCCAAGGTACAAGCCAGGTTGGAGGTGGAGCTTCAGAAGACGAATAAGTTTTTTGTAAACCGCCATTCCATAAACTTTAGTGAGGTACTTTAGTATTGGAATAAAAAAAGCGCCTTTAAAAGGCGCTTTTTTTATTGAGTAGTATTAGTAGCGTTTCACAATTTTAGTTGTGTAGTTTCTAATTTGTTCCACATTACCTCTGTTTTTGTAGTATGTTTTCCAAGGTTTTGTCATTTCCTTCATCGTTCTTCGTGTTAAAATCAAATCAGTCCAGTTTTTTGCAGTGATTGCTACCCAGTGAGTAGCTCCTTGAAATCCTCCTATTTCGTAGTCTCCAAAGCCAACTTCTCCTTCTGTATAGGCAGACATTTGACTTACAATCTCATCATGAGCCGCTTTAAAAGCCGTTGGATCGCTTGCTTTGAATTCGTAAATCTGAACATAAGAGTATTTGTCATTTTCACCAACCCAGCTCAGTACATTCCCAGAAGAACTGTGCGTCCACTCTTCGATATGATTGTTTAGTTTTTGTCCAAAAACCTCCCATTTATCTGCATTTGAGATAGAATCTTTTCTTCCCCAATTTGCAGGATCTCCATAAAATACAATTCTATGAGAAGCTTTGGCATTACCAATGTTAAAAGACTCAATATTGATGCCTCCGGACTTAAATTCTGCAGCGCCCCACATTTCATCTGCTAAGGCTAAAATTGCACTTTCAGTGCCTCTCTTGGCGTCAAATTGAAACTCTAAAAAGGCGTTTTGAGAGTAGGAAATAGTACTTACAAATACTAGTAAGTAAATTAAATTTTTCATGATTCTTGTTTTATTGTGAGTTGTAAAACTACAAATATTAATCTTTAAATAAAACTAATTATTTAATATTTTAAATAAATCACGAAAATAAGTATTGAAATAGGTTTAATTATTATGAAATTTGTTTTAAATTTTGTTACTGTTGCCTGCACTTTTTAATGATGTAGTTGCCCGCCTCTAGATAGGACGCTTTAATAAGTATATGTAGAGTCGTTTAGTTGCTTGTATTAAAACAACAACGCTTATTTTTTTGTGCTGACTTCTAAACATATTAAAGGGTACAGTTTGCAGGTAGAGAAGATTGATTTGGGAACAAATACTTAATTACTGCATTTGATACCGTTGGATTAAGATACGGTATTAAGTCATAGTTGAATTACGAAATGCTGCAGTGGTATGGAAATCTATAGTACTAATTTTGAGGAATTTTCGAACTAGTATATATTTTATACTTTTTTTTTAAAAGTAATTTACTTACATTTGAGTGTATTCGAATTTTAAAAAAAATAAAAAGTTTTAGTTTTTCTGTGATAGCGATTAATTTATGAAGCAACTTTTTTACGCACTGTATATAGTGCCTTGTATTATTTTTGGACAGGAAAAACCGTTGTCAAACATACATTTGGTGATTGATTCATTAAAGAATCAGGTGATCTATATATCACAAGACTCTTTGGTGCGTTTGGATGCTACTGATTTAAGTACAATTGGAGTTCAGAAGATTTTATCACCAAAAACAGTTGATTTTTATCCAATAATTAGGGAAAATAAATTAATCTTCGTGGAAGAAAAAGGGGGTGATGTTTTTGAGCTATCAAAAAAAGACTCTTTGGTAAGAATAGAGAACTCTAATATCAAAAATTTTTTAATAGGCAGTGCTATTTTTATTAAAAAAGACACGCTTTTTAGACACGGAGGTTACGGGTATTGGAGTCAGTCTAATTTCTTTACTTATTTAGCAGAGCAGACAGAAGAATGGGAAGTATACCCAATCTCAAATACATCTATAAAACCTATTGGTGTGCACGATCACCTTGCACTGTATAACAATCTTAAATTTTATTTTTTTGGTGGTCGAACGGTAAGCCATACTGGTGTAAGGAACAATGTGGCAAATGATGAAGTATGGTCATTTGACTTTCTAAATCGGAAGTGGAGCTTTTTAGGAAAATCGAACGCTACTTTTTTAAACACAGAGTTTAAATCTTTTAAGGAAGGAAATCTACTGTATGTTTTAGGACAATATTCGCAGCTACACAGCATCGATGTCGAAAAAAATATTTGTATAAAGTTTACGATGAACCCGGTATTGCACGGAGTGTTTCATAGAGATCCTGTTTTGTATCAGGGCAATCTATATTATGTAACTAAAGTAGGAAAAGTAAAAAAGATAGCGTTAAGTGTGCTTACAAAGACGGTCTCTGAAACTTCTGAGTTCTACGAAAAAAAGAATAGTAGTTTTTATTATTTAATAGTCTTAGTGCTCCTTTTTCTTTTTTATTTTATGGTTTTAGCAAGAAAATATATGAAAAGAAGAGATGTTATTGGGATATTAGAAAATGGGCTCAGGTATAGAGGGAGGTTTGTGGAACTCGATGAAATAGGGCTGTCCATCATAAAAAGAGCATTGAATAAAGAAATGGCTTTAACTGAAGTTAAGAAATTAGTGCAAAAAGAGCATTTAAGTGCAATACAAAATGAGCGTATAAAAAATCAATACATAGCACAAATAAATACACAGATTAAAATACTTACGGGAATAAACAAAAATTTTTTAGTGGTAGCGAAGTCTACATTTGATGGGCGTTATAAGACAGTGATCGTTAATAGATTGGATTTTAATAAATTTATTAAGTAATTTAATTTCTGGAGATACAAGTATTAGTGGTGCTTAAAATCTCAATAGTGATGCACGGAATAATGCGTGCAGCTCACTTGAACAGCGTTTTTAAAAGGATCAGTAAACACAAAAATTGCCACGTCTATTGGCATAAAGTAAGCTACGTTATAATCTTTTATTGAAAAGTTTTTCAAAGACTTTAATCGTTAAATCAAAGTTGTAGGAAAGTGAAATTTCGTGGATACCACCAATAATACCTTGAAGTTCTGTAGTATTAAATTCATAAGAATACCCATAGGTAAATCCTTCATGCTTGGCACCAACAAAAGTACTTATGGAACTCAGTAAGGAGTCTGAAGCCTCTGTTTTTAAAGGAATGGTAGCGGCAGTTATACCCAAAGAAATTTTATTGTTAAACACATACTGACCCCCAAGATCAAATCTACTATAATTTCCTTGTAACATAAAGTTTGAAAGCAGAAAGAACTTACTGTTCTCCGCAATAGTACCTTTACTTTTTTCAAATACAGGTAGAAAATATTTAGAATGTATGGAGAAAAAAACATCCAGAGGAGCGTCCACACCCCTAGTTAATGCAATATTAGGATTATTCATATGCCGTAAGGTAAGGCCCACCCAAGATTCTTGATTATTAAATAAAATAGAAGAACTAAAGTCAAAGAAGCTCTTTTGAACTCCAGCAGCTAAAGGATCTATACTGGGTCCTATAATTTGTTCGTTAAGACTAATTTGATCTCCTAGCACGAGCCCTCCAAAACCAAAGCTTTTAGTTCCCAGTCCAATAGAAATACTAGGTCTAAAATACCAATCATAGCTAATCCTAAATTCCATAGCATAATTTAAATTCGCTTGGTTAAAAGTATAGGATGTAATATTTTCAGATTGCTGTAATAAACTAACTCCAATACCTGCTTTGAAGCCTTCAAAATAGGTGTCTGCAAACGCATATTTGGTAGTAGTTTTTAATACCGAATTTCTGTTTTGTGATCTAAAAATACCTCCAGCTTTAAAACTTCTTAGCGCACCAGTGAAAGAAGAATTTAGCGTTTCCGGTACCAAGAAATTTTGCGAGAAAATTACATCTTGTGAATACGCGAGCGCACCTACAAAAAGAAAAGTAATGTATATAATTTTTTTCATTTTATCTTAGTAATGTTATTGGAGCATTTCTTGAAATCACTTTACCTGCTGTTGTGGTTCCTTTGACAACCATTAAGTAGTTTCCACTTTGTGCTGGAGATCCGTTAATAGTACCGTCCCAACCTGTTAAAAATTTATTACTATCAGTTACATCTACGCTTAATGTTTCAAAATAAACGCGATTACCCCAAGCATCATAAATACCCATTTCTATTTCTAATAAGCCGGTGTGTAAGGGTTTAATCTTATCGTTAATATTATCTCCGTTAGGCGTAAATGCATTTGGTTCTTTTATCTTATATCCCTCAGTAATTTCCAAATCGAAAGTATCTGTTAAAAAACATCCAGATTCAAAGTCTACAGTCAAACTTACTTTAAAATGTCCAACAGGATCATCTAACTCATTTTCTGAAGTTCGCTCATAAATATGGGTGACTGTTCTTTCTGCAAGGGTGGGTTCGCTTGAAGTATATGTGACAACTTCATCTTCCGATCCATCCCCAAAATTCCAAATTACTGTTGTACCGTATTTATATTCACTATCATCTGTAAAACTTACTTCTTCATTTACGGAATAAATACCAAAATCAGTATAGGTTATGGAGCTTGGTACACCAATATAAGGAACTCCTTGATTCGGTGAAATACTTACAAGTTCTGAAGTAAGTGTTTCACAGCCCGCTGCAAATGTAATCTCTACATAATAATACGTGGTAGTATCAAAGGTACTTGGAGCTGGTATGTAGTTAGAGGTATCGCCATCAGTATCAATTTTTTCGTCAGAGGTGTTTACGGGTATGATTCCAGTGGTATTCGAATACCATTGGTACATAGGCACTCCTAATGCCGGTACAGCATCAACCGCTACTGCTAACTCAAATTGGTCCACACTGTCGGCACACACTTCATAGGAATTTGGTTCTGTTATAATCACTGGTTTAGGACTTACAATTATGCGAGAAATAGTACTAATTCCCTCACAACCTGTAAGCTCTTGAGAGGTGATGGCATAGTAATATAGAGTACCAACTGCAGTGTTATCTGGAGTAAATGAAGCGCTAGTAGCCCCATTAGGAACTCCATCAGTAATTTGGTCCAAGATTGCAGTACCATTAACAACGCTTGCGGTTGTATTGGAATACCATTGATAGGTAATTACACTTGCTGCATCGCTAGTTCTCTCCACCGTAACTTCTAAAGGTGCGATTATTCCTCCTTCACAGACATCTTGATTTATTAATGGAGCTGATGTTACGTCTGGATCATCGATTACTGTAACTTCAAAGGGGTCACTGAAAATTGCTGTAGTACATCCGTTTCCATCTAAGAGTATTCTTGCATAATAATAATGCTTTCCTCCAGCATCAATCTGTCCTGTAGAATATGTAGCTTTATCTGCCCCTGGAATGATTTCTTCAGCAACGTCTCCTGCATTTGTTCCTGTGATATTGGTATACCACTGGTAAGAAGGTGTTCCTGATCCTCCAGTATAGCTTACTGTTAAATCTGCCACAAAGCCACCACTACAAATAGTGGTTTCCTCTAGACCTGTTGACCCCATAGTAATAGGAGCCGTCTCCGGCAGTGCTATGGTAGTAACTTTTGCAATGTCTGAAATACGTCTGGTACAGCCAATATCAATACCTAAGGCATCTTTAAACGTTATTTCTAAATAATAGTACTTGTCACCTAAGGTATCCGTGGGTGGATTAAAAGATACTGTGGTAGCTCCGTTGTCGTTATTCTCAGGTATTGCTAAATTATTAGTTCCATCTATTGTGGTTTCATACCATTGATAGAATGGATTGCTTTCTAAACTATTAGAAATAATAACAGTCAATGGTGCTGCAGTTCCATCTGAACAAACCTCTTGATTTTCTTCTGGCTGCTCTTCTATAGTTGGAGTCGCGTATATATTTATAGTTGCAATAGAACTTGTAGTGCTGCAATCAGATTCTGTTTGAGATACAACTACATAATATTCGTAGATACCTGGTTTTACATTGGTGATTGGTAGCGAAGGGTCTGTTCCTACAATACCGTTTCCAACTTCGTACCATTCGTATAAGAATGCACTTGTATTTGCAGTTGTGTTCATTTCCACTGTTAATTCAGGCTGTGTAATGTTAGGATCGGTATTTGTGGTATCTCTATCTGCACAAATGGCTAAATCTTGAGGAGCGACTGAAATTTCTGGATCTTTAGAGACAATTACTTCATAATTTGAACTTTTATTTTCAGTACATTCAGATGCATCCTCGAAACCTACCGTTACATAATATTCATAAGGAATTGAAGATTCACTTAAAATTGCTGTAGTGAAGCTAGCATCATTTGCATCCAGAATTTTTTCTGCAGTACCGTCTGTTTTATAGCGATACCATTGGAAGGTATTAAGAGGATTCGTATCAACTAAGGCATCTATAGTTACATTTAGAGTTGCGGTTCCACCTTCACATATTACTTGAGAGTAGGTTGCTTCTGGAACGATGGTGGCGGGTGCAATAACAGTAATAATAGTTTCATCGGATAAAATACTACCGCAGTTACTATCTGTATAATATACTCTTACTTGATAGGAAGCGGTTCCTACGGTATCTGCTGATGGCGTATACGTAGGGTCCTGTGAGATCAGAATTCCATTTTTATACCACTGGTAATTTGGAGTTCCAACACCCGTATGTGTTACCTCTAAAGCCGGTAAAGCTTCTTCTAAACATGCAGCTATAGTGGCAGGGAGATCGTCTATTATTTCAAGTTCAGGTGTTACATCTACTTGTGCAAATTCACTAGTAACTCCACAGGCAGTTGTATTTTCATAAACAACAACATAGTAATAGTTGGTTCCAACTGCACTTATATCTGGGGTAAACGAAGCAGTTGAAGCGCCATTATTTCCATTATCCGCAATTTCAATTGCTCCAACTTCACTTTCAAAGGCGTTTGAATACCACTTGTACGTATAAATACTAGGATCTTGTTCTCCTTCAACGGTTATATTTAAAACCGGTGCTTGCAAAGCACCTGCAGTTGTGCACACCTCTTGAAAAGCTAATAGATTTTCTTCGATGGTAAGCCCTTCATTTACGATTACGGTATAAACTCCACTATTCTCTGGAGAACAATCGTTTGAATCTAAGGCAATCGCTACATAATAGTAAAATGTTTTATTGTCCTCTGCAATAACTGGAGTGAATTGAGATAATGTAGCTCCTAGTATTGGTGTACCACCCGTGTTTGTAGTTGCATCGTCAGTTTCATACCACTGATAGCTTGGCGCTCCAAGTCCATCGGTATAACTTACCGTCAGTGGCGCTAAAGTACCTCCAAGACAAATAGTTTGAGAAGTTGTTTGTGAAGTGATGGTAGCCGCAGCTTCAACGGTTACATTAACCGTATCTGATGTAATTGTATTACAACCACCAGAATTAAAGCGCACTTCTACATAGTAAGTAGTAGTACCAATAACATCTATTTCTGGAGTATATTCTTCGTTTGTTCCACCATTACTTAAAGAAATTGGAGTTCCATTTTTATACCATTGGTAATTTGTGTCTCCAACGATCGTAGAATTGTAGTCAAGATCTATCGTTAATGTATTTGCAGTTCCATCTAAACAGACCTCAAATCCTATTGGCTGCATTGCAATTGTTGGCATTGCATCTATATCTAAGTCTGCAGTTGCACTTTGTACACTACATTGTACCCCATTGCTATCTTCTCTAGATATCTCTACATAATAACTAAAATTACCAGTAACGTCCGTAAGCGGTGTAAAGGAATTTGTGGTTCCTCCAGTTCCTTGAGCAGCAGTTACTGGCGTTGCATTTTCAGGAACACCATTAATATAATAGTACCATTGGTAGGTTAAATCTCCACCCGTTATCGCTCCTGCGGCGTCTACTACTAGCGCATCGGCTGTGGTTCCTTGGCATAGGTTCTGTGTAGTTTCAGGTTGTGCGAGGATTTCAATTTCTGGCAATACATTTATGGTAAAAACAGCACTTGATTTGGCAGTACATCCAGTAAATAGAATAGTTGCAAAGAAGTATTTATTTCCACTAACTGTATTATCAGTAGGAGTGTAGCTGGTATTATTTATGCCAACCTTATTTGATGTATTCGGGTCATTGCTGCCATCGGTATTTGTATACCATTGATAAGTAGGCGTAGACAGTCCATCTTTATACGTTACTACTAGAGGAGCTGAGGTACCGTTGAAACAAATGGTTTGCTCGTCATCTAAAATTGGGTCTATGGTAGGCTCTGTTAAGGTGTATGTTACCTCGAACGTATTGTCAATACTATCTATAATGTTCAATGTATATACACCACCTTCTAGGTCTTCAATACTCGCAGTGTCTAAAATCCCTGAAGCAGTTGAACTATATCCATTAGGCGCAGTCCATACTGTGGTGTAAGGAGAAATTCCTCCAGAAATAGTTATAAAAATACTACCATTATTTGCGGAAATGTTACTGTTAAAACAGCTGGCATTTGTAATGGTTTCCACTACTTTTAAAGGTGCGGTTACGGTAACACTCAGTTGGAAAGGAAGCCCTAAACAACCATTGTACGTTGGCGTTACGGTGTAAATTATTATAATATCAGTTGTACCTGTATTTGTTAGCGTTTGGATAATAGCATTTGCAGGAACTGTTTCCGCAGTAGGTCCAGTAACATTTCCAGGATTGGTAAAGGTCCATGTATATTGCGTTCCAGCAGGGACGGTATTACTTGTATTTGTTGCTGGATCATAAGTAAATGGTGCTCCAGTGTATGTGGTTATTGCACCCTCTGTAATTTCTGGAGTTTGGGTGACAACAATGCTTACTGTTTCAGTAGTAATGGTTGTACAAGGTCCTTGATCATAAGTAACAATTGCATAGTAGGCTTTTGTTCCCGCGGTGTCTGTAGGCACTGTAAAAGTAGCGTTAATTGCATCGGCAACTGCACCATTTTGAGCTTCATACCATTGGTAGCTTGCTGTTCCTTCTCCATTAAGTGCGGCTACGTTTAGCGTTACTTCTTCTCCTTCACAGACTGTTTGTGGTGTATTTGGCGTTATGGTTGCTTCCAACGCAAGTTTCACAGTTACTTGTGCAATGTTACTTATTGTAACACATGCTGTAGTCCCTTGCACAATTGCATAATAGTAGGTCGTTCCAACGGTTTCAGTCTCTGGAGTGTATGCATTAGCAGTAGCACCTATAATTTCATCAGCTACAGGATCTGCAGGAAGGATGCCAGTTGTATTTGCATACCATTGGACTGTTATCGTATTTGAAGAAGCACTCGTAGCAGCCGCTATTTCTAAGGTTTCAGCAATGCCTTCAATACATACTTCTTGAGAAGCCAATGGCTGTGTTGTAATAGTAGGGCTTGCCTGCGTTTCTATTGTAAACACCTCACTAGCTACTGGACTACAACCTACTAATTCGATAGTTGCAAAGAAATAGTTGATTGCATTTGGCGTTAAATCTTCTGGAAGCGGAGTATAAACATTTCCGTTCGCATCAGTAATTACAACTGATGTTCCAGGCGTATTCGTTCCTGTGGTGTTTCTATACCATTGATATACTGGTATTCCGAACCCGCCAGTATAGCTTAGCGCTAATTGTTCTGGTGTCTCATCAATACAGATAATTGTTGTATTCGTGTCTACAATTGGGTCTAATGTAGGTTGCGTGATGGTATAGTCTTCTGTGAAAATATTCCCATTTGCATCCGTAATCTTCAATGTATAGACTTCTCCTTCTAAATTCTCAATATTAGAAGTATTATCTATAATATTTGTGGCCGTCAAGGTATATCCGTTGAGAGCAGTCCATGTTGCTGAATAAGGGGCAAAACCGCCAGAGATGGTTGTTAAAATTGATCCATTTCCTTGGAATGATCCATCTTTAAAGCAGCTTGCATCTGTAACTATTGCTACCACCTTTAAGGGCGCGTTTACGGTAACATTTAGTTGGAAAGGAAGTCCTAAACAACCATTGTGCGTTGGTGTTACGGTGTAACTTATTGTAATATCAGTTGTACCTATATTTGTTAACGTTTGGCTGATTACAGGTTGAGGACTGGTGGTATCGCTTGCTCCTGTAATGTTTCCAGGGTTATTTAGAATGGTCCATGTATACATTGTTCCAGTAGGTACGGTATTATTCCCTTCTGTTGTTGGATCATAGGTAAATGTATCATCCGTATATACTGAGATGGCATCGTTTTCAATTACTGGATTTTGATTGACAACAACAGCTGTTAGATCAGAGGTCACTGTTTCACAAGAACCCTCAGAATAAGTAACAATTGCATAGTAATAGGTAGTGGTGCTATCAGTGCTTGTTGCTGCTATAAAAGTATAGTCAGGATCCTGTTCACCTGTAATTATTTCCGCTGCAGAATCTGCAGGAATAGTACCACTAGTATTTTGATACCATTGGTAGCTTGCTGTTCCTTGTCCATTAAGTGCGGCTACGTTTAGCGTTACTTCTTCTCCTTCACATACCGTTTGTTCTGTATTTGGTGTTATGGTTGCGGCTAGTGCTGGGCTCACAATTACTGTTGCAATAGCACTTGTTGCTGCACATCCTGAAGTTCCTTGTGTTACCACTGCATAATAATAAGCAGTGCCGGCTATCGTACTATTAGGAGTAAATGAAGCGGTAGTAGCACTTGAAATTATTTCTGTTATAGGATCTGCAGGGATAATTCCAGTTGTATTTGTATACCATTGATACACTAAGGTCCCAGAAGAAGCACTTGTTGCAACGGTTATTTCTAGTGGTTGCGTTACAGCATCAATACATACTTCTTGAGAAGCCAATGGCTGTGTTGTAATGGTAGGGCTTGCCTGCGTTTCTATTGTAAACACCTCACTAGCTACTGGACTACAATCTTCTAATTCGATAGTTGCAAAGAAGTAGTTGATTGTATTTGGCGTTAAATCTTCTGGAAGCGGAGTATAAACATTTCCGTTCGCATCAGTAATTGCATCTGATGTTCCAGGCGTATTCGTTCCTGTGGTGTTTCTATACCATTGATATACTGGTGTTCCTAACCCGCCGGTATAGCTTACTACTAACTGTTCTGGTGTATCTCCAATACAAATAGACGTGTTATTAGGATTTATAATTGAGTCTATAGTTGGTTGCGTGATGGTATACTCTTTCTTAATAAATTTTCCGGCTTTGTCCGTAACGGTCAGTGTATAATCTCCTGCTTGCAATCCTGTAATATCTGGATCAGAACTTGCATATCCTTCAGGAGTATTGCTTGTCCAGCTTGTTGTATACGCTGTACCTTGGTCTGTTGGAACAATAAAAGGAGTTCCTCCGGAAATGGTTATTTCGATGGCTCCATTTCCTAGGAAAGTATCATTATCAACATCTTTAAAACAGGTTGCATTCGTAATGGTTGCCGTTACATTTATAGGAGCGGTTACGGTTACAGTTACTTCGAAAGGTGTTCCTAAACAACCTTTGTGTATTGGTGTCACACTATAAATTACGACAGCATTACTTGTCCCTAAATTTGTTAACGTTTGGCTGATTACAGGTTGAGGAGTGGTGGTATCGCTTGCTCCTGTAATGTTTCCAGGGTTATTTAGAATGGTCCATGTGTACGTTGTTCCAGTAGGTACGGTATTACTTGCTTCTGTTGTTGGATCATAGGTAAATGTATCACCCGTATATATTGAGATGGCATCGTTTTCAATTACTGGAGTTTGATTGACAACAACAGCTGTTAGATCAGAAGTAACTGTTTCACAAGAACCCTCAGAATAAGTAACAATTGCATAGTAATAGGTAGTTGTGCTATCAGTGCTTGTTGCTGCTGTAAAGATATAGTCAGCATCAGTTGCAGTAGGTTCACCTGCAATTTTTTCCGCTGCAGAATCTGCAGAATTTGTAGGAATAGTACCAGTATTATTTTGATACCATTGGTAGGTTGGTTCTCCTTGACCATTTTCTAGCGTTACGCTTAAAATTACTTCTTCATCTTCACAGACTGTTTGTTCAGTATTTGGCGTTATGGTTGCTGCTAGTTCTGGGCTTACAACTACTGTTGCAATAGCACTTGTAAGTGTACATCCTTGTGTGGTTGTAACAATTACATAATAATAGTAATTAGTTTGCGCTGTAAGTGTATCACCACTAAAATCTGGAACATAGATATCTGATGTTGCCCCAGAAATTATTTCTGTTACGGTTCCATTAGTAGTCCCAACATTATTTTGATACCATTGGTAGGTTGCTCCGTTGGTTCCGGTACCTGTAATCGTTACGCTCAAGTCTGCACTCACAACACCAGGACCACAAACACCTTGGGTTTCTAATGGTTGTGTTGCAAAGCTAATTTCGGGCGCTACTTCTACTGTAAATACTTGACTTGCTTTTTCATTACAATTATCTAATTTAATTCCTACAAAGAAGAACGTAGTTGCATTTGGTATTAAGTCTGCTGGTGCAGGGGTAAAGCTAGAAGCAGTAGCATCGGCAATTGGAGTAGCACCAGTAATTTGGTTCGTATTTGTCGTATTTGAGTACCATTGGTAGCTTGCTGCACCTGTTCCATTTTGACTGGTATAGGTTACTGTGAGTTCCTGTAGGGGTTCATCGGCACAAATAGTTTGTAAACTAGTTGCTGGATCAATTGGATTTATTGTTGGTTGTGTGATGGAGTATGGTGTGTCAGCAGTAAAGATGTTGCCAATCGCATCTGTAACGATGAGAGTATAATCTCCTGCCCCTAAATCTGCAATATCTGCAGCATTATTGCTATATCCTTTATCAGAAGTCCAGCTTACGGCATATGGAGTAATTCCACCTGTGATGGTTATTGAGATGGCTCCATTTCCTAGGTATGGAAAATCTTCAAAACAGGTTGCATTGGTAATTGTTGCCGTTACATTTATAGGTGCAGTTACGGTCACAGCTACTTGGAAAGGTATTCCTTCACAACCGTTGAATATTGGTGTTACGATATAGTTTAGGGTAATATCCGTTGTTCCATTATTTATTAATGTTTGAATAACCTGACTTTGTGGTGTTGCTTGGGAACTAGTTCCACTAATATTTCCAGGGTTATTAACGGTCCATGTATACTGTGTGCCGGTAGGAATTGTGTTTCCAGTATTGCTTGGCGTATAATTAAAAGTAGCACCGGTATATATTGTAAGGTTATCGTTTTCAATTTTTGGATTTTGATTGACAACAACAGCTGTTAGATCAGAGGTCACTGTTTGACAAGAACCACCCGTATAGCTTACAATTGCATAATAAAAGGTAGTTGTACTGTCAGTGCTTGTTGCTGCTGTAAAGGTATAGTTAGGATTCTGTTCACCTGCAATTATTTCCGTCGCAGAATCTGCAGGAATGACATCTGTGGTATTTTGATACCATTGGTAGCTTGCTGTTCCTTGCCCATTAAGTTCGGCTACGTTTAGCGTTACTTCTTCACCTTCACAGACTGTTTGTGGTGTACTTGGCGTTATGGTTGCGGCCAGTGCTGGGTTTACGGTTACAGCTGCAGTTGTTGTGGTGGTTGTGCATCCTGAAGTTCCTTGTGTTACAACTGCGTAATAATATAGAGTTCCAACGACAAGTGCACTTGGCGTGAACTCAGCGCTAATTGCAGTATTAATTGCTATACCATTTTCTGCTGCGTCGATAGTATTTGCATACCATTGATAGTTCAAATCACTTGCATCGGCACTTGTTGCAGTTACTGATAATGTAGCTGCTGGTGTGTTTTGACATACTGCAGGAGGACTTACTGGTTGTGCGGTAATATTAGGATTTGCAAGTGTATTAATTGTAAATACAGCTGATGCTTTAGCAGCACAACTTTCTAGTGTTATTTTTGCATAATAGTAATCAGTACTTTGAGTTGTACTTGCAGCAGGTGTATAGCTTGCCGTGTTTGTGTTGGCAATTGGTATTCCTCCAGTATTTGTATTTGTAGTATTGATATACCACTCATAGATTGGAACTTCTGAAACTCCGCTATTACTTATGATAAGTGCCGTTGGTGTTCCATCGACACAAACATCTTGTGTCTTATTTGCTGGATCAATTGGGTTTATTGTTGGTTGTGTGATGGTGTATGTTTCAGTGAACTCATTTTCAATTGCGTCTGTAATTATTAATGTGTATTCTCCTGCTTGTAAATCTGTAATATCTTCATCAGAACTTGTATATCCTTCAGGAGTATTGCCAGACCAAGTTACTGTATATGGTGCAACTCCACCCGTAATAGTTGTTAAGATGGCTCCATTTCCTAGGAACGTTCCATCTTTAAAACAGGTTGCATTGGTAATCATTGCTGTTACATTTATAGGAGCGGTTACGTTTACAGTTACTTCGAAGGGTGTTCCTAAACAACCGTTGTATGTTGGCG
>Ga0115007_10001066_pt1 | contig 17866 bp, 16 predicted proteins | sample ArcOceMetagenome_2_FD_87166 | JGI IMG/M metagenome (GOLD analysis project Ga0115007, IMG submission 87166) | Marine eukaryotic phytoplankton communities from Arctic Ocean - Arctic Ocean ARC135M Metagenome | ecosystem: Environmental > Aquatic > Marine > Oceanic | place: Arctic Ocean | collected... | reverse complement strand
AGGGAAAGGCACGCAGGCACAATTTATTACTGAAAAATACAATGTGCCTCAAATTTCTACTGGAGACATGCTACGTGCAGCGGTCAAATCTGAGTCTGAGCTGGGGATGCAGGTCAAAGATGTAATGGACTCAGGTGGTCTGGTGTCGGACGATCTTATTATTGCCCTAGTAAAGGAACGTATCCAACAGTCAGATTGTGATAATGGTTTTTTGTTTGATGGTTTTCCGCGTACGATTCCTCAGGCGGAGGCTCTGGTTGATGCTGGAATAGATATTGAGTTTGTTATTGAAATTTCGGTCGCCGATGAAGAGATTGTCTCGAGACTCAGTGGCCGCCGTGTCCATGAGGGCTCTGGGCGCATATACCATGTCCAATATAATCCGCCTGTAACCGAAGGCATCGATGATGCAACGGGTGAACCATTGATGCAGCGGGTTGATGACCAAGAAGCTACTGTCCGGAATCGTCTAAATGTCTACCATCAACAAACTATGCCTCTAGTCAAGTTTTATACCGATCTTTCAATGCAGGAAAATACTGCTCCGGTGTTCGCCTCAATTGATGGCTTAGGGCGACTTGATGCCGTGCAGTCACGAATTATAGGTATTTTAGGATAGATATATTTATTTTTAATATTGGTAAAAAATGGACAAAAACCTGTCATTTTACTAACTAGTTGTCCTAAAAATGCTTAATTTAAGGATTTTTAGGGTTATTTCGGCTTAAAGGTTGCTAAAGCAAATGGGTGGCGATTAAACTCTCTTTTGAGAAATCGTGCATCCAAAATAATACTCATTTTTAAATTCTTAACTAGCTAGACCTCGGAGAGTTAAATTGAAAAAACCTGCCAAGAAAAAGATTATGAAAAAAGCACCCGCTAAAAAAGCAATTAAAATAACTGCTGCTCAAAAAGCGGCCGTCGTGGTTACTTCTGCGCAATCTAGGCTTGCAGCGCAGGGTAAAAATTTAACCGCTGCCCGTGAAAAAATATCTGCAGCTAAAGCAAAGTTAGGCTTAAAAGTGACTCCGGCAGCACGCAGAGCATTGGCCTCCGCACGAAAGAGTTTTAAAGCGACCAACGAAACATACAGGTCTGCGCAGAATGCTGTGAAGACAGCTAAGGACGGACTTCGTTCAGCGCAGGTTGCAGATTCACTATTGGCAGCGGAAGCAAAGGCTAAAGAAGGGCTTGTTGCGTTCGAAGCAAGCTTAAATGCGAAGGTGGTCTCTGATTTAGCTGCAGCGGTTAAGAAGTATGGGCTACGTTGGACCAAGGCTCGCACTGCGCAGAATGCGAAAAAAGTTAAAGCTGCAGCTAATCGATTGGCGGCCAAGGTTAAGGCGTCGGAGAAAAAAGCGGCAGCCAAAGCAAAAATTCAGGCCGTTAAAGCAAAGGCTCAGGCTACAAAAGCGGCAGCTAAAGAAAAGGCTAAGGCAAAATTAGCAGTAAAAATGTCGACTAAGAGAGCGACTATTGCTAAAAAAGCATTGGCGAAGAAAGTAGCTGTGAAGAAAGCTCCTGTTAAAAAAGCCGCAGCTAAAAAAGCACCTGCCAAAAAAGTCGCAGCTAAAAAAGCACCTGCGAAGAAGTCTGCTGCAAAAAAGACTCCAGTAGCAAAATCCTGATAGTCTAAATTGTGGTATAGCTGTAAAATCCTCCACTTCTGTGGGGGATTTTTTTTGCCCATCGATTAAGCATAATATCACTGACAGAGAATAACCATGACCGCAGTTCTAGCAATTGAAACCTCCACACCGGCCTGCTCGGTTGCTTTAAATTTGGGTGAGAGATTGATCTCAAGGTATTCGGAAGAGCCCCGCTCCCACACTCGGCTTGTTATGTCGATGGTTGATGAGGTGCTCAAAGAGGCGGGGATAAAAGCGAGAGCGCTCAACGGGCTAGCTGTTACGCTTGGGCCTGGATCATTTACTGGTCTGCGCATTGGTTTTGCCGCCATTCAGGGATTGGCATTTGGTCTGGAGCTGCCTGTTGTAGCTATTTCGACGCTTCAGGTCATGGCAGAAACCGCCGTGCGCAAACAGGGACTGAGTTATGGCCTGGTAATAGTCGCAGTACTTGATGCCCGAATGGGAGAATTCAACTGCGGCTGCTATCGAATTGAAGAAAATGGTCATTTAAGCGCTATGAAAGATGATCAACTTTTAAATGCCCAGGAGGCTTTAAAACTAATAAATGGCTATGAGCACTGCGTTGTTGTTGGTGAAGCCGCCGGACTTGAGCTGCCAACTTTTATTAATGTGTATCCCGATGCTTTAGATTTGTTGAAAATAGCGCAACGGGGGTTTGTGACGGATTTGGCCCGACCAATTGACGAGATCGAATTGGTTTATTTACGTGGGGCGGATGCCTGGCAAAAACGTAAACGTATAAGGATAGTATAACCAATGGATATTATGCATGTTATTTGGCTGGCTATTATTCAAGGCTTATCTGAGTTTCTTCCAATTTCGAGCTCAGCGCATCTTATCTTACCCTCCACAATTTTGGGTTGGCCTGATCAGGGGCTTGCCTTTGACGTCGCTGTGCATGTGGGATCTTTTCTTGCGGTAGTGGTTTATTTTCGTCATGACATTCGCACTCTGTCTGCGGCCTGGTTAAATAGCTTGGGGCAGTCGCGAACCCCTGAAAGTGATCTGGCCTGGTATCTCGTGTTAGGTACGGTTCCCGCTGGTATCGCCGGACTGGTCTTTAGTGGCTTTATCGAAGCGCATCTTAGATCTATGACGGTCATAGCTGTAACGACCATTCTGTTTGGGCTGCTGTTAGGATGGGCAGATCTTCGTTTTCGTGGCGGTAAGACACTGTATGAGCTAACCTGGAAAACGGCTTTGTTAATCGGCTTGGCTCAAGCGCTGGCACTAATTCCAGGTACGTCTAGATCAGGTGTCACCATGACAGCTGCATTGATGCTTGGATTTGATCGGATGTCGGCAGCACGTTTTTCATTTTTGTTGGCGGTACCTATCATTGCTCTGAGTGGCGGTTATAAAGGGCTACAATTATTAGATCAGACGTCTGTGCCCTGGTCCGACATTGTTATTGGTACAGTGTTGTCTGCTGTTACTGCCTATCTATGTATACACAGTTTTCTGCGTTTAGTGGAACGTGTTGGAATGTTGCCCTTTGTTATTTATCGTTTAGCATTGGGTGCGTTATTGATTGTTCTTTTAGTAGGTGAGGGGTCATAGAGTATGGGTAAAAGCATTGCATTTTTAGGTCTTGGCGTTATGGGCTATCCCATGGCCGGCTGGCTGAGTCGTAACGGCTATCAGGTGACTGTTTACAATCGCACCACGTCAGTGGCAGAGCGCTGGATTGCTGAATACTCTGGGAAGTATGCTCTGACTCCTGATACCGCCGTGCATAATGCCGAGATTATTTTTCTCTGCCTGGGTAATGATAAAGATGTGGAAGAGGTAGTATTAGCGGAGCATGGAATTTTAGCGGGCATAAAGCCTAATGCTATTGTGGTAGACCATACTACCACGTCAGCCAGCTTGGCTAAACGGTTGGCGGTCGCCCTGTCCGGTCAAGACTGTGGATTTATTGATGCGCCGGTTTCTGGGGGGCAGCAGGGTGCTTTAAATGGCCAACTAACAGTCATGTGTGGCGGACAGCTAGAGTATTTCGGGCAGGTTGAGAGCGCGATCACCTGCTTTGCCAAAGCCGTGCAATTGATGGGGCCAGTTGGCAGCGGCCAGCTGTGTAAAATGGTCAATCAGATTTGTATTGCTGGGCTAGTACAGGGCTTGGCCGAAGGCCTCAATTTCGCCGAGAGGGCCGGTTTGGATGCTCATCAGGTGGTCGATGTAATCTCCAAGGGGGCAGCGCAATCCTGGCAGATGGAAAATCGTTTTGAAACTATGCTGGCTGGCGATTATGAACATGGCTTCGCGGTGCAGTGGATGCGTAAGGATTTGGGCTTTGCCCTTGATGAGGCTGGGCACAATGGCAGCTCATTGCCGGTCACTAGGCTAGTCGATAGTTACTATGCGGAGGTCCAGGAGCTGGGTGGGAATCGCTGGGATACTTCGAGCCTGCTGGCGCGATTAAAAGTATAATCTAACTAATTAGGAGCGGCGTAATGACGGCTGATGGCAATCAATTTAACAGTGACTTGATGGTATTTTTAGATGCCTCACCGACACCATTTCATGCGGTTAGATGTATGTCTGAATTACTTGCCAAATCGGGTTTTACTGAACTCAATGAATCCGATAACTGGACATTGAAGACCGGAGATAAACATTTTTTAAGCCGCAATGGTTCGTCTATTATTGCCTTTACGGTGGGCTCAACGCCGCTAACTACTGCCGGTCTTAGAATGACTGGAGCCCATACAGACAGCCCCTGTTTAATGGTTAAACCGCAGCCAGAGATCGCTGTGAAGGGCTATCTTCAGTTAGGGGTCGAGGTCTATGGTGGCGCACTATTAAATCCATGGTTTGACCGGGATCTCTCTATAGCCGGCCGTCTGGTTTATCGCAATAAGCGGCAACAGCTCAAGCAAACTTTAGTAGATTTTAAGCGCCCAGTGGCGATCATCCCGAGTTTGGCAATCCACCTAGACCGCAAGGCGAACAGTGATCGCACGGTTAATGCCCAGACGGATCTGCCGCCGCTATTAATGATGACAGATAAGGCGGAAAGCTTCAGGGAGCTGTTGGCAGACGAGTTTCTATTGGACGGTGAAGAGGTTTTGGATTATGAAATGTGTCTTTATGATACTCAGGGTGCTGCCATGCTGGGCATCAACAATGAATTACTGTCGTCGGCGCGTTTAGATAACTTGCTCAGCTGTTTCGCTACCACGCAGGCACTGATCCAAGCTGACGCGACTAATACCTGTCTTATGGTCTGTAATGACCACGAAGAAGTTGGCAGTGTCTCTGCGGTGGGAGCCGACGGCCCTTTCCTTGAGGCCGTGGTGGCACGTCTGACTGAATCTGATGAGCGCAACGCTGTGATTGACAAGTCACTGATGATCTCTTGTGACAACGCCCATGCCGTGCATCCTAATTATCCCAGCACACATGATAGCTTGCACAGCCCCAGATTAAACGGCGGTCCTGTCATTAAGGTTAACGTCAAACAGCGCTATGCGACGACAAGCCTTACCGCAAGTCTGTTTCGTCAGCTCTGCGCAGATGTCGATGTGCCAGTACAAAGCTTTGTGTCACGAAGTGATACTACCTGCGGCAGTACCATCGGACCTATTACCGCTGCTCGACTCGGCGTAGCAACCTTAGATGTTGGTATACCGCAACTCGCCATGCACTCTTGCAGAGAAGTGACTGGATCGCTAGATGCGGCCAGATTAACCGATGTACTGGCCGCGTTTTTTAATAGATCGAGTAGTTTGAGCATAGAGGTTGAGTAACCTCAGAGAATGATTATGATAGCCACCGGCCTTAAATAGTAGAGTTAATATGATTAAGCAACGTGTACTAACGGGTATTACCACCTCTGGAACGCCGCATCTAGGTAACTATGTTGGTGCGATTCGTCCGGCGATCAAAGCCAGCCTTTCTGGCGATAACGAGTCATTTTTCTTTTTGGCTGACTACCATGCATTGATTAAATGTCAGGATGCAGATCTAGTTTATCAGTCTACGCTTGAGCTTGCGGCGACTTGGCTAGCGTTGGGGCTAGACACAGATAGAGTCACGTTTTATCGGCAATCAGATATCCCCGAGATTCCTGAGTTAACCTGGCTACTGACCTGTATGACAGCCAAGGGCATGATGAATCGTGCGCATGCCTACAAAGGTGCAGTGCAGGCCAATGTCGAGGCGGGAGAGGATGATGATGCCGCCGTTAGTATGGGATTATTCAGCTACCCAATCCTGATGGCTGCGGATATTTTGATGTTTAATGCTAATAAGATTCCTGTTGGACGCGATCAGATTCAACATGTGGAGATGGCCCGAGATATTGCTCAGCGATTTAACCATCATTATGGTGAGCACTTCGTCTTACCGGCCGCTCAGGTTGACGATGATGCAGCAATTTTACAGGGTCTTGATGGTCGCAAGATGAGCAAGAGTTACGGCAACACCATTCCACTATTTCTGACTGAGAAGCAGTTAAAAAAACACATTAATAAGATTAATACTAATTTACTCCAGCCTGGTGAAGTCAAGGATCCTGATAGCTCCGCGGTATTTCAGATATGGAAGGCCTTTGCCACTCCAGAGCAAACCGCAGCCATGCGCGTCGAGTTTGAGGAAGGCATTGGCTGGGGCGATGCCAAGAAGCGGCTGTTTGAGCTAGTTAATGAGCAAATAAAAGGGCCGAGAGAGAAATATCTTGAATTACTTGAACATCCAGCGCAAATCGAACGTATCTTGCAACATGGCGCTATCAGGGCGCGTCAACAGAGTGCTGAGTTGATTGGAATGGTGCGCAGTGCCGTGGGAATCCGGCCGCTAAATTAACTGTAGCTGGTGAGTATTCCAGACGACCTATGTATAATAGGAAAAGATTTTTTAACGTTTTAAAGCTTCAATGGAGCCAACAATGAAACAAACTTTTGGACTGATGACTTTGGCCTGTACTCTTTTAATGGGTTGCGGGGGGCAGGATAGCAGCTTAAATTTAACGGCAGACCAAGAGCAGCAAGTGGCAGCTCGCATTGCACCGATTGGGCACGTTAATATGGCTGGACAGGTTGTCTTGGCAGCAGCTGGAGCTGGCACAGCGGAGCGCTCCGGTAGCGATATCTATGGCACTAACTGTATGGCTTGCCACACGACAGGAGTAGCAGGTGCGCCGATGATGGGCGATGTGGGAGCCTGGGCTGCTCGCCTGACTCAAGGTATTGAAGTGGTATATACCAATGCCATCAATGGCATCCGTGGGATGCCGATGCGTGGTACCTGCATGGATTGTAGTGATAGTGAGGTCAAGGCTGCGATTGATCACATCCTCAACAACAGTAAGTAAGGTTTGTATCTGAAGACAGCGTTAAGACAAAAGAACCGCACTAGAACCTAGTGCGGTTCTTTTATGAGCGCTGTAATGGACACTTACATCCTGGGACCGGCATCGATCACATCCTTTGAAGGCGCAAAGTCAGCGATGTTCTTAATAAACAGACCGGCAAGCTTAGCCGCCTGTTCGTCATACTCTGCAGGATCAGCCCAGTTATTACGCGGATTGAGGTACGCTTTGTCAACACCGGCAATTTCTGTCGGTATTTCCAAATTGAGCATATCTAGATGCTCTGTAACGCAGCTTTCCAACGAGCCATTGGTGATGGCCGTAACCACTGCGCGGGTGACAGGAATAGGGAACCGACTACCGGTTCCTTTAGAGCCACCTGAACCACCAGTCCAACCAGTATTAACCAGATAGACCTTAGAGCCAAACTCCTCGATACGCCTCATCAAAAGTTCAGCATAAACAGACGCTGGTCGGGGCATAAATGGTGCGCCAAAACAAGTAGAGAAGGTTGGATGTATACCGGCTTCGCCACCCATTTCGGTGGAGCCTACACGGGCTGTATAGCCGCTTAAGAAGTGATAGGCCGCAGCCTCTTTGGACAACAGAGAGACCGGCGGCAGAACGCCAGTAACGTCGCAGGTCAAAAAGATAATGTTTTTGGGTTCGCCAGCCTGATTCTCGATGCAGCGTTTTTCTACATGCTCGAGAGGATAGCTGCAGCGGCCATTTTCAGATAATGCAGTATCGCAGTAGTCTGCAAGCAGGGTCTCTTCATTAATGACAACATTCTCAATAATAGCACCTGACTTAATAGCGTCCCAAATGACCGGTTCATTCTTCTGACTCAGGTCTATGGTCTTGGCGTAACAGCCGCCTTCCAAATTAAACACTGTGCCCTTACCCCAGCCGTGTTCGTCATCGCCGATCAAGAAACGATCTGGATCAGCTGATAGCGTAGTTTTACCCGTACCCGACAGGCCAAAAAACAGCGCAGTATCGCCATCGTCTCCAACATTAGCGGCACAATGCATAGACATAACATCATTGCCTGGCAGCAGAAAGTTCTGTACTGAAAACATGGCTTTTTTCATTTCGCCGGCATAGCGCATACCAGCCAAAAGCACTTTGCGTTGAGCGAAGTTGATAATTACAGCGCCGTCACTATTGGTGCCATCACGCTCTGGTTCGCAGACAAAGTTAGCCGCGTGAAGAATCTGCCACTCACCCTTACTACCGTGGTTGTAGCTATCGGTGCGAATAAACATATTATGCGCAAAGAGACCGTGCCAGGCTGTTTCCGTGGTGACCTGAACTGGTATGTAATGGTCAGAATCCTGGCCGACATGAAGGCGTGAGACAAAGCGCTCTCTATCCGCCAGATAGGCCATAACTCGGTCCCAAAGGGCGTCAAATATTTCTCCGGAGATAGGGCGATTAACAGACGCCCAATCGATGGAGGCCGACGTGGTAGGCTCGTCGACAATAAATCTATCACCGGGCGAACGGCCTGTACGGCGGCCTGTCGTGGCTAAAAATGCGCCGGAACTGCTGAGGCGACCCTCACCGCGTTTTAAAGCGATATCCGTGAGCTCCGTAGCGCCCAAGTTGGTGTGAATTACTGGTTGTGCCATTCTCTTTCTCTCTTCCCAAAGTGATCGAAAATAATTTAAGGAATCCTGTTCCCTCTCAGCGAGTTAGTATGCCAGATTTTAAACAAGCTGACCTTATTTCTAAGTGAATAAATTACGCAAATAGCGTCTTATAATGGCCAGCAATGGTAAGCCCTAGTTTAGTGGAGCGTTGTTTTATTGTCGTCAAAAAGGTCCTCTACGTCGTCGCTGTCAAATCGATATTCTTCATCACAGAATTGGCAGGTAATCGCGACAACTCCCTGCTCTTCAATGATTTCTCTGGTTTCATCGGCGCCCAGTGACACTAGGGTATTTGCAGTTCGCTGCTTTGAGCAGCTACAAAAAAAGTGGATGTCTCTGGGCTCAAATAGCCGAATCGCCTCTTGATGAAATAGTAGATATAACTGATCATTATGGGATAAATCCAGCTGTTCTTCGGTTTTCAAGGTGCTGAGAAGCGCTGACACATGTTCCCAGTCAGTCTGACCTTTGATGCGATCAGCGCTATTGGGCATTTGCTGGATCAAAAGGCCTCCTGCCAATTGGTCATTGGCAGTGAGACTTATTTTCGTTGGCAGCTGCTCGGACTGCTGAAAGTAGTATTCTAAGCAGGCGCTCAAATTGTCTGCCTCCATAGGGACGATCCCCTGATAGCGTTCTCCACCTATGGGTTCAATGGTGATGGCTAAGGTCGCTGACCCCATCAATTCGGTTAGGCTGTGCAAGCCCTCTGCGCGCTCCAAGTCGCCACGAATAATGCCACGTAGGTTGGACACCTGAGCACATTCCACCATCAGTGTTGATAATGGGCCATCTCCTCGAGCCTGAATGGTAACTATTCCGGGAAACTTGAGCGTAGCACTTAGCAAGCTTGCGGCAGCCAGAAACTCACCCAATAGATGAGCGACAGGTTTTGGGTATTTTTGCCTGCCAGCAATGTTTTGATAGCTAGATTCGAGAGTCGTTATCTCACCTCGGATATCAGTGCCGTCAAAGAGGAATCGTTGCAATATATCGTGATTTTTCATAGGTTACGTAATTTACCGATCTGAAGAGATTAAATTTTGATAAAGCGATGAATTTGACGGCGTTGCTTTTTGTTGGGACGTATAGAGGCAGGCATGGAGCCATGAAAGGCGGCGCGTTCTGATGACTTCTGCTCGCGTAGCTCAATGCTTTGTTCTGTCTCCAAATAGAGCAGGCGGGCTTCAGGAGACCCCCGGCGTTGCTCTGACAACGCGATCACTTCAATGGTCTTAATGTCTTCGCCCTGTCGCAAGCTTAACATCACGCCGACTTCGAGAGTGCGACTCGGTTTCGACTTTTGGCCATCAATCTGTACTTTGCCACCTTCTATGGCCGATTTCGCCAGTGACCGAGTTTTAAAAAACCGTGCTGCCCACAACCACTTGTCAATTCTCACCTTATCCATTAGTCAGGCCTGCTTTCGAGATTAACGATCTGATCGAATGCTTCGATGACTGGAAATCGTTTGACCAGTTTGTCGGGCTGCTGGCTATCGGGTTGCGCGATGCAGAGTAGATGGGCTATCCCATACTTTTCGGCACTGAGCAGCACAGGTTCAGAATCATCAATAAATAAAGTTCTGGCTGGATCGAAGGGCATGTTGAGCTGTAATGCGCGCCAAAAGTTCTGATCCTCCTTAGGCCAGCCGTAATCATGAGATGAAATAACCCGATCCAAAAGCGGTTCAATCACTGTTACGGAGAACTTAATATTAACGCTGTCGCGGTGGGCATTAGTTACGAGAATACGATCTTTACCCATCTCCCCCAAAACTCTCAGAAAGTCGACTACCTGTGGACGCTCATTAACTAGATGGAGAATCTCGCGCTTGAGATGGACGATGTCAACATTGAGTTCCTCGCTCCAGAAATCAGTGCAGTACCAATTTAAAGTACCTTGTCTAGCGGTCATGCGCTGCTGCAACTCAGCACGCACCTGACTTTCATCGCGTTCAGATTGCTGCGAGTACCGTTTGGGTAGGTGCTCGAGCCAAAAATAATTATCAAAGTGTAAATCTAAAAGTGTGCCATCCATATCTAAAAGAACGGTATCGATGTTATGCCAATCTATGTTGAATGCTCTCATCCTAAAAAAGGTCTTCGGGTAATGGGGTCTGATTATCGACAGGCACAGCGCCGTCAATGTTTAGGAATTCGGGGGCGTTCTCCGCCTTAAAAAACTCAAAGATCCCTGATTGATTAGGCATAACACGCTTACCGGTCTTTGCATCGACCTTGACCATCACAATACCGTTGGGTTGAGGGAGCTTAATGTTCGGCTTGCCGGCCAGCGCGACGCCCATAAAGTCTATCCAGATGGGTAGGGCTGCGGAGCCCCCGTATTCATTGCGTCCTATTAGAGCGTTATCATCAAAGCCCACCCATGCTGTGGTTACTAAATGCGGTGAATAGCCCGAAAACCAGGCATCTCTGGGTCCATTGGTTGTGCCAGTCTTACCGCCCAAATCAGTTCGATTAAGCTTTTTAGCTTTGACACCTGTGCCCTTTAAAATGACATCTTTAAGCATTGAGTCAATCAAAAATGCGGTGCGGTCATCAATAGCTCTTTTGGCTGGCACAATGCTTGCTGACTGTGTCTTTTGTAGTGCCCGTTTAATCAGATCCCAACTCTTTTGCTCATTTTCTGGTCGCGATTCCTGCGCTAGCGAATTGATTAACTCTTCGAGTTCAAAATCAATACGCGCCAAATCCTCTGGCTCAACGTTGCTTTCGCAAGGATTACAGACCGTTGCTGGAGTGGCTTGGTAGATCATATTACCATCACGATCGATCACTTTATCCAGAATGTGGGGGGTTACCTGAAATCCTCCGTTGGCAAATATAGCGTATCCAGCGGCTATCTCAAGTGGCGTTAAGGCATGGCTTCCCAGCGCCAGAGAGAGGTCCAAGGGCATCTCACTAGTATTAAAACCAAAGTCCTGAAGTCCCTCAAGCGCCCGATCGATGCCCATGCGCCTAAGTAGGCGAATGGATACCAGATTGCGTGAGCGATACAGAGCTTCTCTAAGACGGGTAGGGCCATAGAATTTTCCACCATCGTTCTCAGGTCGCCAAATATCTTCGAGTTTGTTGTCATTAAAAACCACTGGGGCATCATTGATAATTGAGGCGGCAGTAAAACCACTTCCGAGGGCCGTGGCATAAATAAAAGGCTTAAAATTTGAACCTGGTTGTCGAGTCGCCTGATTAACACGGTTAAAGCGACTCTGTCTGTAATCAAAACCCCCAACTAATGCCTTGATACCTCCATTGCCGGGTGCAAGAGCAACCATAGCCGCCTGCGCCTCAGGTAGCTGAGCGAGCGTTACTCGGCCTAGTGTATTTTTACTAGTGGCGGGATAGCGCTGAACACGAATGAGATCGCCAACTGAAAAAATCTCTGACGCAGCAGCAATAGGTGCGCTGCGGACATTGACGGTTTTATAGGATCTCAGTCCCTCGAGTCCATCGAGCCAATTTAGGGGAACAAATTGACCATCCTTGCTCAGTATTACCAGATGATCCTCGAAAACCTCACTGACGATGGCAGGCTCTAATCCGCCATAGGTAGGAGTCGTGCGCAAGGTCTTGTCCCAGAGTTCTTCGACAAGGCCCAGCTGCTCTGCACCGCGATAACCATGGCGCTTATCATAGGCAATAATGCCTCGTTGAACTGCTGCAACCGCATGGGCCTGCAGGGCAGAATCTAATGTAGTAATTGCGGTATAACCTTCGGTGTAAGCTTTTAAGCCAAATTTGGCCACCACTTCTTGGCGCACCATTTCGGCTACATAGGCGGCATCAATTTCCGATATGGAGCCATGGTATGAGGCACTGTCAACCTCAGCGACAGCGTCTTCATACGCCACTTGATCGATCTTGCCCAGCGATAGCATGCGCCCTAAAATCCAATTTCTGCGCACCATTGTCCGTTCCAAATTGGCCAGTGGATTATATCTAGATGGTGCCTTAGGTAGTCCAGCGATGGTCGCAATCTCTGCCAAACTAAGCTCACTGAGCCTCTTGCCATAATAAACCTGAGCAGCGGCACCTATACCATAGGCTTTTTTACCCATATAGATTTTGTTGGCATAGAGCGACAGAATTTCTTGTTTGGATAGCTCTTCCTCAATTCTAAAGGCGAGTAGTATTTCGTTAAACTTGCGGGTAAATTCTTGACGATTAGTCAAAAAGAAATTACGTGCCACCTGCATGGTAATGGTACTACCACCACTGCGAATAGTCCCCGTGCTGACCAACTCTATGGCAGCACGCGCCAATCCGGAGAAAACAATACCTTTGTGCTCAAAGAAGCTATCGTCCTCCGCTGCTAAAAAGGCATCGATCATCGACTGAGGTATTTCCTCAAAGCTGACGGGTGAGCGCTTTTTTTCACCAAATTCTGCAATTATTTTAAAGTCTTGCGAATGAATTCGCAGAGGGATCTGTAGCTGTATCTCCTTTAGCTCCTCAACCGACGGCAGTTTTGGGCTAAGGTAAAGATAGATACAGGAGACGGTAATTAAACAACCACCGATTCCCAGCACGGTTAGGATTGATAAATACCTTAAGATTTTACGCTTAGTTGGAGACACTATTTTTCCGACACCGATAAATGAGCAACCATTATAAGGGCTAGGGAATGGGAAGTGCATCCTTTACAGGCCATTGATGCAGGTTCATTGCCATCGATTGCGAAGCCTGTCCCTAAAAGCGAGGATGATTAGCAAAATATGCGATTATTCGAATTTTTGCCAGATAACAAAAAGTCCATGCTAGGTGTTGATATTTCATCTTCTGCAGTCAAGTTAATTGAGCTTAGCAGATCTGCGGCAGGATATAAGGTGGAGGCGTACGGCGTTGTACCCCTGGCCCCGCGCACGGTTGTTGAGAAAAATATTATCGACATCAATGCACTAGTGGAGACCATTAAGGAAGCCATCAAGCTCTCGGGCGCCAAAGATACCGATACGGCAGTGGCGGTGTCCGACTCCTCCGTGCTTACAAAAGAGATTGAGTTACCTGCTGGCCTGACAGATTTACAGATGGAAATGCAGATTGAGTTCGAGGCAGATCAACATATTCCCTATCCCATAGAGGAAATTGTCTTTGATTTTTATGTACTGGGCCCAGTTGAAGGCAATCAACATTGGGTCCGCATATTGCTCGCAGCCTGTCGTCGGGATACTGTGGAGATGCGTCGTCGGGCGCTCAGAATGGCAGGTCTCACGGCAAAGGTTGTCAATATAGAAAGTGATGCGCTTAAACTAGCCTGTACCCTACTGTGCAATAAATTTACAGAGTCCGCTACACAGGTGTCGGCGATTGTCGATATCGGCAATACCACGACGACCTTTTCTGTTTTGGTCAGTGGTAAAATTTGCTATACCCAGAATCAGATGTTCGGGGGGGAGCTTATTATCCATGAAATACAGCGTCGCTATGGAATGTCATATCAAAAGGCGAGCGATATTAGTCGTAAGGGCGCCCGACCAGAAGGCTACGAGGACGATGTAATTAGGCCATTTAAGGCATTATTGCTACAAAATATCGCCAGATCATTACAGCTTTTTTATTCTTCTAGCCAATCAATTTCTATCGACCGACTGTTTTTAATGGGCGGTGTTTCAGCGCTTAAGGATCTGGCCACTGAGTTAGAGGCATTATTACACATGCCTACTGAGGTCGCTAATCCCCTATCAAAGCTACAAATAAGCCCATCGGTTAATCAATCTTCCCTAAGCCATGACGCCCCGGCAATGATGTTGGCGATCGGTTTGGCTCTAGGAGGTCTTGACTGATGTCCCAGATTAACTTTGCTCCATGGCGCCAAGTATCACGTGAGAGACTCAAGAAGCACTATCTACTTAAACTTAGCGCCTCTGCTCTGCTAGCTATAATATTTATTTTTATCTGGACTAGCGTGGCATTGGGAAGATTAGAGTATCAAGATAAACGGAACCTATATCTTGAAAAACATATTGCGGTAATGGAAAAGAAAATCATCAGAGTCAGATTACTTAAAAATAGAAAGAATGAAATTATTTTAAGAATGAAAGCAATTCAAGACCTTCAGGGTAATAGAGTCGAGATCGTTCAAGCCTTCGATGAACTTGTCCGCGCAATACCCAGCGGGATAGTATTCAGCAGCTTAAACTATGTGGCTGGGGTCATACAGATATCTGGATTCGCAGAGTCAAATAATACTATTTCAGCCTTAATGAGAAACTTAGATAATTCCTATAAATACCAACATCCTAATTTAAAAAAAATACAAAAGAACCCGGATTCTAATATTCCCGGCAGCAAATTCGATTTACAAATAGCGATCGAGATTTCGGTACGCACCGAAATTAGAAAATAATATTTTTTGATTATTGGAAAAAAGGATTATGTTTTTTCAACAGATTTTCAATGAATTCTTGAGCAGTGAGCTCGCTGATCTCGAGATACGATACATTGGCGTATGGCCCAAGTCTGTCAGGTATATTCTAATAGTTTTTCTACTGCTTTTTATATTGGTACTGGGCTACTTTTTGCAGGTAAAAGACATTGATCAGCGGTACCTTAAAGCCAAGATTGTGGAGCTCGAACTATTAAAGGAATATCTGAGTAAGACAATTGATGCAGCCAATTTAGATATCTATGAGCAGCAGGTTTTGGAGCTAGATGGGACTTTTGGAACGCTATTAAAGCGGCTGCCCAAGAACGCCGAAGTGCCGGGATTACTTGAAGATATTATTGCCGTGGCCTTCGCCAGCGGTCTCAGTATAAACGCTATTTCATTGCTGCCGGAGAAAGCGCTAGACGTCTATATTGAGTTGCCGATTAGTATAGATGTGATTGGCGGTTATCATGGTTTTGGCGATTTTGTCAGCGGCATAGCTGCCCTATCTCGAATCGTAACTCTACATGATTATTCGATTAAACAGGCTGAGGATGATCGTCTAAATCTTGTTATAACGGCCAGGACTTACCGATATCAGATCGAGGGCTTGGAATGAATTGGGCAATCAATGGGACATCTACGAAATATATGGGATTACTAGCGAGTTTTATCAGTCTCACAGGCTGTATCGATGACAGTCGGTACGATGATTTGGACAAGAATATAACTGAGATTCATGCTGGCCCACTGGCGACTCCTGAGTCTCTGCCGATCTACCCGTCGGCAGAGCTATTCAGTTATAGCGCGCATACTCTTCGTAGTCCCTTTAATCTAAAACGACAATTGATTAAAGACGACAGCCTGTCAGGTACAGCGATTGTCGCACCAGATGAGGATCGGCTACAGGAGCCATTGGAGCGCTTTGATATCACTGCCCTGTCAATGGTAGGTTCGCTGTCCACAGAGGCCCAGATATGGGGGTTAATAAATGATGGTCAAGGAAAAATTTATCGGGTCGCTTTGGGCAACTATATTGGCAGAAATCTGGGCGTGATTGTCGACATTGATGAACGTCAATTAGCAGTATTGGAAATCGTCCGTGATGGAAGAGGTGGATGGGTTAACCGGTCTAGAACCCTCACTATAAATAGTGATTAGCCTACTAGCGGGTATAAAAATGATAAGTCGACACAAGCGCATTATGTATTTTTTATTACTCCACCTATCGATAGTTTTGCGCAGTCCAGTGGGCTATGCCAATGAGGTTACTGATATTGATTTCCAACCGTTATCGCAAGATCAATTTGAGATTGCACTGACATTTTCGGAGCTACCACCAGAACCTGAGGCCTACCAAATTTCGACTCCAGCACATCTGGTTTTGGATTTTAAGGATGTCCAAAGTACTCTTGATAAAAAAAGATTTTTTCTACCATTTGAAAACGGTCAAGATCTGATCGTCATATCTCATGGCGACAATACTCGACTCATCGTTAATCTAGTGGCGGCAGCGCCCTTTGAAACTAGAGTTGAGGGCCACAAGCTCATCCTGCGTGTTGGGATCAAGGCATCTCAGATGGCTAGCGTTGCAGACAGCACAACGTCATCTCTCATGGCAATTGATTTCCATCGAGATTATCAGGGTGCAGGGGTCATTACAATTGATCTCAGCGATGCTTCTATTCAAGTCGATGTTAACAGAATCGATGAAAAGATACGGTTGGAGTTTTATCACACTGCACTCCCCGATGTACTCGATCGAAGATTGGACGTAGCCGATTTTGCCACGCCGGTTAGCGTGATTGATAGTATTCAGGAAGGCTCTAGCACAGTTATTAATATTGAGGCTGATGGTCAGTATGACTATTCAGCCTACCAGACGGGTAACCAATATCTCGTTAGGGTTAAACTGGCTTCAGACATTGAGCTTGACGCGCATAAAAAGAAATTTGATTTTATTGGACGGCCATTATCACTCAACTTTCAAAATATTGATGTGCGGGCAGTACTGCAAATAATTGCGGACTTTAGCTCACTCAATCTGGTTGCCAGTGATGGGGTCGCCGGCAGTATCACCTTGCGTCTTGATAAGGTGCCTTGGGATCAAGCTTTAGATATTGTACTTAAGACTCAGGGGCTAGATAAGCGGCTGGAGGGTAATGTATTGATGATTGCGCCGGCGCAAGAGATTGCCGAACATGAGAGACAGCGCGTTGAAGCGAATAGGCAGGTGCAGGAACTGGCGCCACTGGAAACCGTTTTCATGCGTATTAAATATGCTGATGCTATAGATATCTTTGATCTGTTTACTCGTGATGATGAGTCGGGGGTTGCGCTACTCGGATCTCGAGACGTTAAGACGGGCAATGGTATTCATTCTCAACAGGGCGCTGTGGTTGTTGATAAGCGGACTAACACCATTATAGTGACTGACACGGGAAAAAATATCGCTGCGTTTAGACGGCTGGTTGATGAGATCGATGTACCGATTAGGCAGGTATTAATCGAAGCACGTATCGTCATTGCCAATACCGGATTTAAAAAAGAGTTGGGCGCAACTTGGGGTGTCGCGGGCATTGAAAAGCTTTCGGGTGGGACCGTAACCAGTCCTTTTGGTGATAAAACCCTAGGGTTTTCGGGTCGCCGATCAGGTTTGACGCCAGGGGCGGGAGTGGTAGATAGCTTTACTTACTCGCCAGATGAAATTCAGCGTAATGAGCCCGCTTCCGGCGATGATCCGGCAACCACCTACAGTAGAAACTACACATTTGATTTGGACGACAGCCTTGCGGTGGACTTGGGGGTAGTTAATCCTGCCGGTTCATTTAGCCTTGGTTATCTAACTGATAATT
>Ga0115007_10001065_pt1 | contig 17873 bp, 11 predicted proteins | sample ArcOceMetagenome_2_FD_87166 | JGI IMG/M metagenome (GOLD analysis project Ga0115007, IMG submission 87166) | Marine eukaryotic phytoplankton communities from Arctic Ocean - Arctic Ocean ARC135M Metagenome | ecosystem: Environmental > Aquatic > Marine > Oceanic | place: Arctic Ocean | collected... | reverse complement strand
TGTATTATTTTTATTTCAATTTACTTCTAAATAGTTTTTGAAAATATAATATATATTATATATAATGACAACTAAACCTCCTGATAAATCATCAAAAAATAAATTAGAACATATCAAAGATATATCAAAATCTTTATTATTAATTAAATGGCACAACAATAAGGTATTTAACCCATATATTCTTTCCCTACAACAAAGTAAAAAGAAAAATAATATTAACCAAGATAATAGTAATAATGAGTTAATACATACCCAAAGAAATATAAAAACAACAGACAATACATTAAATATGACTATTAATAGTATTTTAGATACCTTGGAAAAAAATAGAAAACAAAATAAAAGGAATACGGATTTTGAAAATTTTACAAAAACACTTGACGATAATTCTAATAATAAACTAGTAAAATATATACCATATAATGGAATTTATCGACCTGAAAATATTTATAATAACAATCTAGAAACCAAATCTTCTTTATTTACTTATAAATCTGACGTTTTTTCTATGGCAAATAGACAAAAATGTCGAAGTATATATTATCCTATACCGCCCCCTTCTATGTTACCCCCGTTGCCTCTTTTACCTCCTTTACATCCTCCTCCCACATTTGAAAAAAAAATGGTTAATATTCAAGTAGAAATAGAAGGATTGGATGATTTATTACAATTAATTGAAGATTATCCTTTAAAATTTGATGTAGAATACAATATCAATATGGAAAGTATTCATAATATTAAAGAGCCTTTAATTGAACTTAAAAATATGATTGGAATGCATAAGTTAAAAAACTCTATTGTTGATCAAATTTTATATTTTATACAAGAATTTCACAAGGTTTCTAATACAAAAAATAATGATTTTATGCATACAGTTATATACGGTCCACCGGGGACTGGTAAGACAGAAACAGCAAAGATAATTGGAAAAATTTTTAGTAGATTAGGAATATTGAGTAAAAAATATTTTAAAAAAGTAACTCGAGCAGATTTGATTGCCGGGTACTTGGGTCAAACAGCAATAAAAACTAGAGATGTTATAAAAGAAGCAAAAGGAGGCGTACTTTTTATTGACGAGGCTTATGCTTTAGGTAATCCAGAAAAAAGAGATAGTTTTGCCAAAGAATGTATTGATACATTATGCGAAGGATTAAGTGATAATAAAGACGATTTAATGGTTATTATAGCAGGATATGAAGATGAATTAAAAAATTGTTTTTTTTCCTATAATCAAGGTTTAGATTCAAGATTTACTTGGAGATTTAATACAGATGATTATAAATATGATGAACTATTTTTAATATTTCAAAAAAAAGTAAAGGATATTGGTTGGAAATTAAATGATAAAGTAACTAAAACTTGGTTTATAGACAAAATGGATTATTTTAAATTTTTTGGTAGAGATATTGAAACACTTTTAGCAAAAATTAAAATAGCCCACGGACGCAGAGTTTTTTGTTTATCAAAAGAAAAAAAACTTACAATAACACTTAAAGATGTAAATAAGGGATTTGAAATGTTTATTGACAATAACGAAGTAAAATCTAGAAAAGATTCTAGTATAAAAGACATTTTAAACCATATGTATGTATAAATGTCATATTAAATTTCTATAATTATTAATATGAATCAAAAAAAAAGTATTTCGATTAATCCTAGTTATTTCAAAATTGGAGGTAAAAAAGAAAAAAAGAAAAAGAAAAAACCATCATTTAAAAATAAATTAAAACCAAATGACATTAAAAAAAAACTAATTGCCAAAATAAAAGCTCATCAAAAAAAAGAAAAGGATAAAGAGATAATCGAACATGAAAAAGAAAATAATTCATTTAAAAATGAATTCCAGGAAACGTTGTCTTATCTTGAAGATATGAAAAAAAAGAAAAAAGAAAAAAAACAAAAAAAGAAGGAAAAAAGACAAAATAGAAATAAAACTCTTAAAAAATCTACACAACAAGCTGGGTTTATGTCTCAAACAAATGATAATAAAATAGATATTAACCCAATGAATAGTAATAGTAGTAATAATAGTAATAGTCTTAATTCTATACTACCTGACCCACCACATGGTTGTTTAAAAGGAGGTAAAAAACCTACTTGGAGACAATATAACAAAACATTAAAAAAAAATAAAAATGAAATTCTAAATGAATATACAATAAAACCCAATTTCAATCTTAGTTCGCAATTCGAAGAAAGATCAGTTAAATTAGAGAAATTAAAAGATAAATTTAGAGAAATAAATAAACCAAATAACCCCAAAAAAACAAAAATTAAAACAAGAAGAATACGACGCAAAATAACATTGGGTAAAAATAAAAAGGGAGGATTTGTAGGTGTATTGGTAAAAAGTAAAAAAACACGAAAAAATGTAAAAAAAGAAGTTGATGTGTTAAAACACAAGTCAATTCACGAAGTTAAGGATTATTTAAGAAAACATAATTTAACAAAAATTGGGAGTAGTGCTCCCGATCATATATTAAGAGCTACGTTTGAAAACGCATACTTGAGTGGTAATATTAGTAATAATAATTCGGATATTCTTTTACATAATTGGCATAAAGACGAGGAAATATAAAATGTAGATATTTAATAATTAGTTTAATTAATATTAATAAAAAATAAATTATTTATATTAATGTCAATTATTTATCATGGAGATAAAAAAAGAAATAATAGATTTTGGGTTTATCCAAAAGATAAAAATTTAGAAAACACTCAATGGGATACGCACGATTTAGATAAATATTGTCAAAATTATAAATTTTGTCATACATTCATAAATCAAGGAGTACATGAATATGAATGTTTGGGTTGTAAACAAGAATCTGATGAGATATTAATAGCTATTTTAGCAAAAGATAAATCTGCTTGTCTTCCATTTTATTTACAATGTATTTATAATCAAGATTATGACAAGAAAAAATTACATTTATATATTAGAACAAATGATAATAATGATAATACTTCGGAAATTTTATTAGATTTTATTGGAAAATATGGCAAAGAATACGGGTCTATTTATTATGATGATAGCAGTCTTTCTCCAAAAATAAAAAAAATGGCACATAGGGATTGGAATCCTCATAGATTTGAAATATTGGGACAGATACGCCAGGATTCAATAGAATATGCCAAAAAATATGGATGGCATTATTTTGTTGCCGATTGTGATAATTTTGTTACTCCAAACACGCTTAACGCTATGATAGCAAATAAAAAATATAAAGTATTGGGTCCAATGTTGCCTACACAAACAGGATATTCTAATTTTCATTATATTGTTGATAATGATGGTTATTACGCACATCATGATAATTATATGAAACTTTTACACAAACAAATGGTAGGAGTCCACCCAGTTGAAGTTATTCATTGTACTTATTTTATTAATAAAGATACATTAAAAGATATTAGTTATAATGATGGTTCAAGAAGACATGAATATGTTGTATTTAGCGATGTATTACGAAAAAAAAACATAAAACAATATTTGATTAATGATAATTTTTATGGAATGCTAACATGGCATTTGGATGAAAATGAATTAAAAAAAGATCTACAAGATTATTGGAAATGGGCTTTACCATGCTTTAAAATTTCAGATGATTATTTTTAATCTAACTATAACAATCATAAAACTTAATATATTTTTAATTAAAATAAAAATATATTTAATATTTTTTTCTTGTATTTCTCTTTTTTCTTTTTATTTTTTTTGTTCCCTTTTTCTTAAAATTTTTGTTATGTCTTTTTGAAAAATATTTATGTTTACGTTTTCTTTTTATTGTATTTCTTTTTTTGCCCCCCACCAAATCACCAGGCATTAACCCATTTAAAATTTCATTTGCGTTTGTTTCTGTTAATAAACTACTCAATAAACGTTCTGTTCTTGTATTAGTTGTTGAAGTATTTCTATAATTCAACCATATTTTTGGAGAAACACCAATATAGTCTTGTCCGTCCGTATATTTGTTCGTTTTTTTCTTAACCGAACGCGCATCTAGATTTTTCTTGATTTTTTCAGGCAACTTATAAGTTAACCAATTTTGTAGGTGGGCTAATAATCTAAATCTGCGTTGTATTTTTTCCTTTGAATTATCTTCTGGGGGTTTACCTTCTATATTTGATACTCTTTTGTTACTCTTCGACATGTATCCACCTTCTATATTTGATACTCTTTTGTTACTCTTCGGCATGTATCCTTCTAACACAGACACTTTAGTGAGAAGGTTTGGATATAAAAATTTCATTACAAAATTTATTTCACTCTCATTATCAATATCAATATATCCGTTTGTCTTTAATGAAATTAAAATTTCGTTGTCCTCATTTCCTACATTTGTTGATATTTCTATTAAATCCGAACTAGATAAGAATATTTTTGTTTGGTTAATAGATTCTTTTGCCAATTTTTTATTATTACTTTCGGGACTAATATTGGAAATAGATAAATATTGATCTAATTTATCAAAAACAAACAAAAAATTATTTAGTTTAAATTGTATGTCATGTTTAGAATTTATAGGTGTTGATAATTTAATTATTGATTTTATTAATTGGTCTATAGATACCCTTTCTTCATTTATATCTTTCATAGGAATTTCATTTATTTTTTCCATCAATAAGTTTAACTCGTCAATAATATCATTTAAAAATTTCTCTATTTTGATTGAATTATCATTTTTGAGAAAATTAAAAATTTCCTCATTAAAATTTTTCCTTTCCCCTTTAACATCATCGTATTGGTCGTCAACAATACCTTGTATTTGTTTGGAAGATAATGTGGTTTCGCTAGTGTTACTATCCATATGTTTTTCTATCAATTCATCCGAATTTTGTATTGTTTCTTTTTTCTCTATTAATTTATTTAAAATATTTTTGTCTATTTTTGTACATCTTTCTCTAATTTTTTCTTTTAATTTATCTATATCATCTTTACTATACCCACCAACATGAAATGTTACACTACCATTTATACTATTTAAAGGGGTTATGTATTGTTTTAAATAAGTTATAAATGGAAATTCGACTTTGTTTTCAATAAGATAATTTAATCTAAACTCTATATTTTTTTTATTATGTGTCCAAAAATTTGGTGAAATATTTTTTATCATTTTTTTAACAATTTCCACCTTAGTGGAGTTGGTTATCATTTGTATAGCAACCTCTACAAACTTTTTTCTTGCTTCAGTTGTCCAATTTCTAAAATGTATTATTTTTTTCACGGAATAGTTTTCATGTGTATCTTCTCCTTCGTCAAGCTTAAAAAAACTATAAATGTCTTTTTCAAATTTTCCTGAAAAACACACCAACTTAGGTTCGGTGTTATTGTGGAAATAAAAATAAGGATCGTATTCTTGGGGTGTTATTTGTTTTCCACGATTTTTTGTGTTCCATTTCCTTTTTTTTGTTGTAAAATTTTCCCATAGAATTTCCTCTTTGGTGGTCTTTTGTTCCGGTTCGGTCTTTTGTTCTTCGGGTTGCTCTTTGGGTTGCTCTTCGGGTTGCTCTTCAGGTTGTTCTTCAGGTTGCTCTTCAGGTTGTTCTTCGGGTTGCTCTTCGGGTTGCTCTTTGGGTTGTTCTTTGGGTTGTTCTTCGGGTTGCTCTTCGGGTTGTTCTTCGGGTTGCTCTTCGGGTTGTTCTTCGGGTTGTTCTTCTGGTTGTTCTTCTGGTTGTTCGTCTTCTTTGGCTTCTGATAATAGCTCTAAAATTTCATCTTTTATTAAGTTGAAGTATTTAGTTGTAAAATCTTTAAAACTAACTGGACTTTCACTATATAATATACCTTTTACTTGATAATTTTTAAACGCAGATTCTTGAAGAAAAAAGGTGTTTGTATTTTTATTATTTAAATTTGACAATAAATCTAAAACTCTACTGTGTAAGTTTATTAGGTCTTTATCAGATGATGATGCTACTTCATCGTTTTTATAGTGTAATGGCTCTTTTTCAGGATATCTAATATTATAACTGGTCCCTAATATTGAGTTTATAAACGAAGAATAAGCCAGGTATATTCTTCTTATTCTTGGTTCTGTTGTTAATAATGCGGTTGTATCCTTTTGGTTTTTAAGCGATTTTATTAATATTTTATATGCCGCCTCAAAATTATTCAAAAATATATCAGTTGAATTTGAACCATGTGTAGTAGATGTTAATAAATTTATAGTCCTTGTTTGTTTTCGAGTGGAGATTAACTCAAAATTTTCATTTTTTATTTTTAAATAAATCGTTAATAAAATAAAACCATAAAGTTGTAAAAATAAAATATGTTGTGGAAACAAATATTTTTTATCATTTGAATCAGTAGTTTCAAAAACCCAATAATTTTCATTTTTTTGAGAATTCCATTCAGTTGTGCTTACATCTGATAATTCCAAATTTGGAAAGTCATACCCCCTTTCTAAAAATAAACCATCTGGAAAAACATTATTTAAAATCATCTTAATGTTTTCTTTATTAACATCGTGTGCGACATCATTAACCACATCGGCTACAACAACCGCATCATCATTTTTTATTTCATCAGGACTATCACCAACATTACTAACAGAATCAACATCATCAACCCCTGTTGTATCAAAAATTTCTATTATATTTTTCCCTGGGTCATATATACATTTACATCTAAATCCATAATAAACCATATCTTTAAGGAAACTATCAAATGTCACTAAATATGCTCTTTCAAATACTGCGTCGGTTGCTCTTTGTATATCTCCTGTTGTTTTAATTGCTAACGCCACTGTATCTACTAATCCCTCTGGGTATTTTTCAAAATCAATTATTTTTTGCGCTATCCAATTATCCTGTTTGTCCTTTGGTGAATCTTTATTTTCATCCTCTATCGCATCAACTACTTCTATCCAACTTTTTAAATTTGTAAAAGTTTGTTTATTCATAGAAATATTTACAAATGTTCCTAATATTAATTTTAATTGAAATATTAATTTGCATTGTGTGTCTGCCAAAGGAGCTGTTCTTTCATCCATAGAAAACATTGATAGAATGCTGTCATTTGTGGTTCCTTTGGGTATTACCAATCCAATTTGTACTAATAACTTGAATAAAGAGGCTACGCCAGGTGTTTTTTTTGTTTGTAAAATAGTTGCGGTTTTTATCGGTTGTTGGTTTTTTTTTAGAATATTGTAACAGTCCTCTACTGAATTATTACCTTCAAAATAACGAAACGTCATTGAATGTGCGTATAAAGGATAGTCCATTTGATTAATACTACTTGAAAAATTTTCACTATTATATGCTATATCTACAGTATCTCCATCTTGGTTATCATCTTGGTTATCATCTTGGTTATTATCTTTTTTCTTTTCATTATTTGATTTTTTGGAAAAAGATTTAGAATCAGTTATATATTTTTTATGCGTGTCTTTCATTATTTTATTAAATATTTGTAAGTTTGTTTTCGGTGTGGCAACAGAACTTTTCTCCTCCCCAGACACACCATTTTTGTCGAACATAATATTAATTTTTTTTGAATTTACGACATCATCATTTGTTATTAATTTTTTTTTTACTTCAATAAATATCCACCCTCCTTTTGATGTGTTTCCCTTCGTTTTTGGCAAACAAAATAATGGATATATAAATGGATTTTGAAATTGTTTTTCGTCTACAAGTTTATTTAGTGCTGATATTGTTCTGGGTATCTCTTCTGCTGAATATACAGACGCGTCCGCCATGGCACTTTGAGCACCAACAAAATTTTCATTTCCTGGATAATCACCACCTGTAAATCTAGAAATGAGGTTTCCTTTTTTTGAACTATCTACAACTATTCGTATATGATCTCTTGGGGATTGTAAGTGACTTTTCCAAGATTCATAAAAATAAGTTAGTTCGTCGTTCTTTAAATCTTCCGCAGATATCTCTTTGTTTCTTTGAGAATTATATTTATTATCGTTTGCTAATTGATTTTTTTTTAACGACCCCCATATTCCGCTCATCCCTGAAAGTGTTGAATTATTATCCAATCCTTTGACTATATTGATTTTATTATATTCTAACCATTTATTATCTGCTAAGTGGCTAGTGTCCCCGAATGATGTTATTATTTCATTTATATAGGGTGATTTCATCGTAAATGTATTTTCATCGTCATATTTAAAAGTTGTTTCTTTTTCTTCTTTTTTAACTAAATAATGATGTTGAGTGTCTGGTGATACATGTATTAAATGTCCTTTGTCATATTTTAATAAAGGCATAGGATTTCTACCTTCCGAGTCGGTTATTCTATATTCATTTGTAGAAGAAGTATCAAAAACTTTTTTATGATACATTGTACCAAAAAGCCTTAAAATAGCAATATGAGAAAAGTATTTTTTCCAATTATTTGCTGGTTTTGTATATTTTAACAACGAATTAAATACCCTTACTCCCCCTACTAAATCATGTTGATTATCTATAAATAAATAAGTCATCCAAAAAGGGATATTATCATTTTTAATACGCATAAAATGTTCTTTGGCTGTAGTTTTATCAATTTTTAAAATCCCGTCTTTATGAAAAAATAAGTCAGGTTTATTTACTATAACAGGATTTATTCTATCCAATATTCTGTTTTCATCGCGTTTAATTTGTTTTAAAAAAGAAACTATATTATCTTGATATTGTTGAATGTTTTTTTTTCCATTTGAAAAATATAAAAAATCATAATGGGTCATTGCTACATTTCCATGTTTGTCCCTTGTGTATATACCAAAAAAAATTATAGCGGTTTTAATACCATACAATTGTGTGCTCGATATAAATATAGGAATACAATTTTCGTATGTAAAGCCGACTTTGTTGTATTTTGTAAATAAATACATAATTAATTGTTTGTATAAAAAATATATTCTCGGAGAGAAAAAATTAGAGAAAAATTTTTCTGACATTTTTATTAGTGCGTACTGTTTATAACTATTGGGTTCATTCTTATCATCTTTGGCTTCTTCTTCGTCTTCGGATGACGAACCTTCATCGCTTGATACATTATCATCGCCTGATGAATCACCCTCAACCTCGTCTTCCTCGAGTCGTGCTATGGCAGCTATCTCCCAAGTCGTACAACTTTCTTCCTCCCCCACCACCGGCACTGTCTCTTTGTTGTAAAATATACATTCTTTTTCTTCACCGGCAGCAATATATTTTTTCAACTTATCTGGATCTTGCAAAAAGAGAGGTTCAAAAAAAACTCTAGGAACACTTGACAGATTGGCAATTCGTTCTTTATTAAAGTTTCTAAGATTATCTGCTGTTATACTTTTTTTCTCTTTTGGCATATTAAGACTTTTAATATTAGTTTTAAAAAGTGATATTTCCATATATATATTATATTATTATATTATATAATGGTAAAAGTAACTAAAAACGATATACTTTATTATTTTGAAAATTATAAAAAATTACCAATAACTTGGGATGAGAAAAAAAGAAAAAAGGCTCGAAAAAAAATTAAAAAGAAAAAGGAAAGCGATATTGGTGAAAAACTAAAAAAGGGTGAATTAGGTCCATTTATTTCAAAAGTTTTGAATATTGTTAACATATTAAGACAAGACAAACTGTCAGGAGATGAATTGAATGATAAAATAGACAGTTTGTTGAAAACACCATCCCCCTCATTATCTCCATCGCCTGAGTCACTTGGTTCTCTAAAAGGATTAGATCAGGATGAAATTGAGATGGAACTTATAAAAAGACACAGACAGGAAATAGTAGACGATTATTATCAAAATCACCCGGATGAAAAGCGCATAACACTACGTTCTGTGTCACCTGTTAGAAATTCATCAACAGGTTCAAAAAAGAGAAAGAAGAGAAAGAAAAAGACAATTAAAAAGAAATATAGAAAAAGTTTAGCAAAAAAAAGTAATAAAAAAAAGGGAAAAAGTAAAAAAAAGGGAAAAAGTAAAAAAAAGGGAAAAAGTAAAAAAAAGGGAAAAAGAAAAACTCGCGGGAAAAGAAAAACTCGCAGAAAAATGAAAAAAGGCGGAGCCGCGAATTGTAATTTTCAGCAAAATCCTAATGAATACTGTAGACAAAAAGCATTAAGTGGTAACACAGAAAATAATGAAAACACGATTTGTAATATAAATAGGGGTGTATGTGTAAAACCACAACCAGTGATAGACCTCACCATAAACTAGAATCAATAGACGACCTTATAATTAAATAACTAATTATTTATTTTAAGCAAGATATTTAAAGTATCAAGCAATATTAATATATTACTTGATGCCAACAAACAAAAATAAAAAGGATAAGGATGATAGAATGATAGCTTCTTATTTCAAAAATTTAGATAAATACCAAAATGAATTTGGAGAAAAAACTATATTATTATGGCAGTGCGGTGGATTTTATGAGATTTATAGTTTAAAAAATGAAAAAACGAATGAATATTTAAATCCGTGCTTTGGTGATTATTTAAGAATCACTTATATGAATGTAGCCAATAAAAATTTGACTGTTGAATATCAAGGAACTAAATATCCTGTAAAAATGGCAGGATTTACACATACTGATTATTTATTAGAAAAATGGGTAAAAATTTTAACAGATAAGGGTTATACAGTAGCTGTTTGGGAAGAAAATGGTACAATTCCAGGGAGTTCAAAAAAAACAAGGGGTTTAGATAATATTTATTCCCCTGGTTGTAATTTCAATGTAGATAAAAAAGAAGAAGATTCAAATAATATTGCGTGTTATGTTATTAATAAATCAATCGGTTTTAAAAATAAAAATCCAACTATTTATTTTGGTTGTTCAGTGATAGATGCGTTTACAGGTATAGTTAGGGTTTTCGAACACCATGTTCAAAAACCTGATATACATAATACAACAGTTTTTGATGAATTAGAAAGATTTAATGCGATTTATAATCCAAGTGAAATAGTTATTATCCATAATTATCAAGAAGAAAGATATATCAAGGATGTAATACAATATGCGGATCTAGATACAAAATCAGTTCATATCATTAATCAAAATAACAACGAAGACCATTCTATTCAAGCTAATAAATGTGATAACCAATCATATCAAAAAGAAATTATTTTGAAATTTTATGATGATATTAATGATTTTCATTCTTATATGAAATCTTCCCAATTAGAAGAAAATCCATTTGCTTTAAAAAGTTTATGTTTTTTACTTGATTTTATCTGGCAACATAATGCCAACTTAACTAATAAATTACAAAAACCAAGATTTGATAATATCGGCGATAAATTATTACTAGCTAACCATTCATTAAGACAATTAAATATTGTTAATATTGGCGGACAAAAGGGGCAATATTCTAGTATTGAATCACTTGTTAATAAATGTGTAACTCCCATGGGTAGAAGATATTTAAAAGATAAAATCTTACATCCTGTTACAAATATATCTTATTTAAACGGTCAATATAATATGATTGATTACTTGATTAAAAATTGGGATAAATATGAATTTTTACGCAAATCATTTCAAGCAATTACTGATATCGAACATCTATATAGAAAAATTATTTTTAATAAAATCTCTCCAAATGATTTATTTAATTTTAATAATAATTTACATTGTATAATTGATATTCATAAAATATTGAAAACGGATAAGGTTATGATGAAATACATTAAAAATAATATTGGAACAAATATTGAAGATGTTTGTACAAAATTAATTTTATTGTTGGAGAGAAATTTAAACATGAAAATGTGTGAAACTCTTGTAAATAATAAATTTGAAGAAAATTTTATAAATAAAAATGTAAATAGTGTATTGGATCAGGCAAGTGACGAGTTTGACGAGGCAGAACTACTTAAAAATAAATGGATTGACACACTAGGTAGTTTATTATATAAAGTAAAGGATAGAAACTCCAAAAATGCTATTAAGGTTCATTTTACAGATAAAAGTGGTATGTATTTTTATGCTACTCCTGCAAGATGTAGAGGTATTCAAGAAAATCTAACAAAAAATTATAAAGACAAAAACTATATAGTAAATGGTTTAGACTTTTCAAGTTTAAAACATTCATCTGGCGGTATAGGGAACAATCATAAACTTGGTGGTTCTGGATTAAAAAAGTTCTACAACAATTACGCCCAAAAACTAGATAATATGAAGGAACTTTTAACAAATGTTTATACAGAATTCATTATTTCTCTCCGTGAATATAATAATGAAATGAATGATTTTGTAAAATATGTTTCTAATCTCGATATGTTAGTAACAAAAGCATATGTTAGTAAAAACAATAATTATTGTATGCCAATTATTAAAGAAAAAGCAAAAAAGGCGTTTATCAATGCAAAAGACATAAGACACCCACTTATTGAAAAAATTCAAACTGACGAAACATATGTACCTAACGATGTTTCTATAGGTAAAAAACAGAATGGATTGTTGATTTTTGGCACCAACGGTGTAGGTAAAAGTAGTATTAACCGTTCTGTAGGAATATCTGTTATTATGGCACAAGCAGGTATGTTTGTCCCTTGTACGAGTTTTGAATATAAACCATATTCAGCTATATTTACTCGTATTTTAGGAAATGATAATATTTTTAAAGGTTTAAGCACTTTTACTGTAGAAATGAGTGAGGTATCAACATTTATTAATACTTGCGATGAAAATAGTTTAATTTTAGGAGATGAAGTTTGTTCAGGAACAGAAACCTCAAGCGCTGTGTCCATTTTTGCTGAAGTATTGTTATGGTTGAATAAAAAAAATGCTTCTCATATTTTTGCTAGTCATTTTCATCAATTAACTACTATGAAAGAAGTAGTAAGTTTAAAGAAGCTAGCAATTAAGCATATGTCAGTTAGAAATATTAATGGAATTCTTCATTATACTAGAAAATTAGAAGATGGACCTGGAGAGAATATGTATGGTATTGAAGTATGTAAATCATTTGATTTTCCAAAGGAATTTATTGAAGAAACTTATAAATTAAGGAATAAGTATAATAAAAAATTATGTGGTACATTAAATAAAAAAAAGTCAAAATATAATTCTAAAAAGTTAAAGGGTGATTGTGAATTTTGTAAAAGAGAAGGTATTGATATACATCATTTAGAGCCTCAAGAAAAAGCAGATGTTAATAATTGGATTGGAACGATTCATAAAAATCATCCAGCTAATTTAGCAAATATTTGTAAAGATTGTCATAAAGAATTTACAAAAGGTAAAACTATTCACAGAAAAACAAAAACAACTGAAGGATACAAAATAGTTGAACAATGCGTTATTTTTAGCAACAATTAAAAAAAATATTTTTATCTAAATTTATATTATAATATGCCAGGAATGAAAAGATCAAGAAGACGTAAAAGTCGTAAATCAAAAAGACGCAGCAGACGCGGGGGTATGCCAGGAGTGTCATCAGCACTAGCCATGACAAAAGGTGCAACAAAAGCAGCCTCACAGGGAGAAGTTATGGCGAAAAGTGCAGCTAAAATGTGCGCTAATATTCCAAATATGTTCTTAAAAGCCGATTGTGAGAAGCGGGTGAGAAAAAATGCTGATGCCGCAAAAGCCAAAATGGACGCAGCTAAAAAACAGATGAATATTGCTTCAGAAAAACTTACTGGCGTCAAAGCTAAAGCGCACGCAATCCAACAAAAAATTGACAAAGGTGCAAGATCTAAACCTCAGGTAGCTGGTAGACGCAAACGTCGTCGCAGCAAACATCGCCGCAAAAGCAAAAAAGGAGGCCGCAAGTCTCGTCGCAAGTCTCGTCGCAAGTCTCGTCGCAAGTCTCGTCGCAGCAAACGCCGCCGTTCCAGCCGCCGTTAATTAACTTATATATAATGAAAATTTAATCCTAATTCATTATATATGACTCAACAAGATATAGTAACTCAATCAGGGTATTTTTTATGGAAAAATAAATTATACATATTACTTGTTATTTTGACATTTGGTGGATTAAGCATATATGTCGCAATAAATAATATTAAATTTGAAAAAAAGAAAATGAAAGTTGCAAGAGTATTGGTTGTAGAAAAAATGTCAACAGCTCCTCCAAGTTTAGAAGAATTAAACACAGCCGTTCAAAATCAAACATCTAATAACGAAACATGTAAAACATTAAGTGATAAATCCGGATGTACGGCTTTAGGAGGATGTGTTTGGGTTACATCCAAAAATAATATTAAAAAATGTGTGGCAGCACAAGCATTAGGAGCAGGTTCAACCGCTGCTTCAGGGAGTGATGGACCGACAGATATGTGTTATTGTGCGAAAGATGGAAAATTAGTTCCTTGGGAAGAATATTACTATTTAGATGGTAGTTCTATACAATCTAAAGCGGCAAAACCTTGTACGGCAAGTGGTGATAGCTGTACTTATACAAATTAATGTAATATTAAAGTAAAATTGATTTAATAATATATAAATAAATAATATAATAAAAATGATCATTCCAATTAAGTGTTTTACCTGTGGAAATGTATTAGCTGATAAATATTTATATTATGTAAAAGAAGTGCGTAAAATGAAAATTACACAAGGAATTGACTTGGAAGAAGTAGTTTATTTAGACAATAAAAAAATTAAAAAAACACCTGAAGGAAATATTTTGGATAAATTAAACTTAACCAAAATGTGTTGTAGAAGACATATGCTAACACATGTTGATATTGAATAAATATTTATTAAATTATTAAATATTTTTTAAATCTAATTATAATTTATATGGCATTTACAAGAAAACATAAAAGAAAAGTAAAAAAGAGAAAAAAATACAAAAAACAAAAAAGGTCACGTAGATATAATAAAACTAATAAAAGAAGAAGAAAAACAAAAAGAAAACGGCGTAAAAAAAATACAAGAAAAAATACAAGAAAAAAAAGACGCAGACAAAGAGGTGGATATGCAAATTATAAATGTGACTCACCGTCAAATATGGGAGAAATATATACAGGTATCAAATTGAATACCAATCCTTTTTTACCAGACCCAAGAAATGGTAATACGAATATGAGAGGCAATCAAAAGGGGGGCAGCTTTATGAATTCTATTGGTTTAGGAGATGTATTATTAAATTATTATAAAGGAACAGACGCAATATCAAATCAACCTATTAGATATAATGGTGGAAAACCTTTAATAAATGCTGATCCTATGAACCAACCAGGGTTAGAATCACCGGTTGCGTCTAGAACAACTGCCAATATTCCTAATTTTTATAATACAGCATCACAAACAGCAGCATCAAATACAATATCATAATTTTTATATTTAAATAATATATAATGAATTCATTAAAATTATTTAATTCTTTGTGTACCCCAGCTCAACTTTATTTAGGTATGTCAGTCCTTGCTGTATTTACTCAATGTTATCAAAATGTTGGAAATCCAAATGTGTTCGCTTGTGGACTAATGAAAGCAGGTACACCGATTAATAATATATTCTATATTGCCTTTGAAGTATTATATGTATTAGGATGGACTTATCTACTTAATATTTTATGTAAAAAGGGTTATAATCAACTCTCTTGGTTATTAGTTTTATTACCTTTTATTGCTATGTTTATCTTAATAGGTCTAGTAATTGTAACATTACAAAATAATTAAATTAAAAGAAATTATATATATCTTTTAATTTAAATTTTAAAAAAAAACGCTTATGATATATTATATGAATCAATCGGATATTTCTTGGAAAACAATAGACAAGTATTTTAAAGATAATGAAAATATTGTTGTAAAACATCATCTTGATTCTTACAACGCCTTTTTTTCACATGGTATAAAAGAAATTTTAAAAGATAGAAATCCTCTTAGAATATTTAAAGATTTAGATCAAGAAACAAAACTGTATAAATATGAATGTAACATATTTTTAGGTGGCGAAAATGTAGATAAAATATATTACGGAAAACCTATAATATATGATGATTCTAGAGAACATTATATGTATCCAAATGAAGCAAGATTAAGGAATATGACATATGGTTTTACAGTACATTATGATGTTATAATGAAAATTAAGATTTTAATAGATAAAGAAGATGGTTCAACAGGTAAAAATAAATTTCAAATACACGAAGAAGTTTTGGAGTTTAATAAAGTCTATCTAGGTAAATTTCCTATAATGTTACAATCGAATATGTGTTTATTACAGGGTATTGCTCCTGAAGCTAGATTTAATATGGGAGAATGTCGAAATGACCCAGGTGGGTATTTTATAATTGGTGGTAATGAAAAGGTGATTGTTTCACAAGAAGGAAGAGGTGATAACTTATTGTATATATTAAAAGATATTAACGATATTTATTCTTATGCTGCTGAAATTAAATCTGTAAGTGAAGACGCGTCTAAACCTAAAAGAACACTTTCAATTAGAATTATTAAAGAACAACCATCTCAATCCAATAATCAAATTGTTGTAAATATACCTCAAGTAAGAAAACCTGTTCCATTATTTATAGTTTTTAGAGCTCTAGGTATAATATCAGATAAAGAAATTATACAAACCTGTTTATTAGATATAGATAAACACGAAAATTTAATTGATTTATTTATACCTAGCGTACATGATGCTGGTAACATATTTACACAACATTCGGCTATAGCATATATTAGTTCTTTGACAAAAGGAAAAACAAGATACCATACATTACAAATTTTAATGAATTATTTTCTACCTCATATCGGGGAATTAAATTTCAAAACAAAAGCATTTTATTTAGGTTATATTGTTAAGCGACTTTTAGATGTTTATACAGGTCAAGAAAAACCAACAGACCGAGATAGCTACGAATTTAAAAGAATTTCAGTTACAGGTAAATTAATTCACGATTTATTTAGCGAATACTATAAATTACAACTTGATAATATTTACTTGAAAATAGATAAAGAATTTTTATATAGAAAAAATAAAACAGCTTATCAAGGCTTAGATTTTAGAAATTTATTTTTAAATAACAAAGACCTTTTTTTTAAAGACAAAATTGTTGAAACAGGATTTAGAAAAGCATTTAAGGGAAATTGGGGAGCAACAGAACATACAAAAAAACCAGGAGTAGCTCAAGAATTAAATCGATTATCTTTTTTTGGATTTTTATGTCAGTTAAGAAAAACAAATTTATATATTTCAGCTGATGGTGCGAAAGTTATAGCACCAAGGCTTTTACATTCAACACAATATGGATTATTATGTCCCATTCATTCGCCAGATGGAGGAAATGTCGGTTTGCATAAACATTTATCTACTTCTACTATTATCACAAAAGGATGTTCGGGAAGACCATTTATCAAATATATGAGAAAATTAAATATAAAATTACTTGAAGAATGTTCGTTAAATTATATGAAACATACTACCAAGGTATTTGTCAACGGTGCGTGGGTAGGATGCACTTCAGATCCCTTAAAAATAATTAATATTATGAAATTACATCGACGTAACAAAATGATTGATATTTACACTAGTATTACGTTTAATATTAAAAGAAATGAAATATCTATTTGTACTGATGCTGGTAGACCAATGAGACCATTATTTTATTTAATGAATGGAGAGATTTCATTTGAAAGAGAGAAAGTTTTGGAAGCTTATAAAAATAATACAATTAGTTGGAGTAATATAATTTATGGATTCAATAAACAAGACAAAGATGCGTTGGAAGATGAATGTAAGATAAATATTACCCCAAAAACAATACAATCTCTTGTTTCAAACGCTTCAGTAGTAGATTATCTTGACGCAGCAGAAACAAATGGCATCCTTTTAGCTCATTCAAATGACAAACGCGATGATTTTGTTAAAAAAAAAATAACCCATTGTGAAATACACCCATCATTAATTTTTGGATTTATGGCAAATCAAATTATTTATCCAGAAAATAATCCATATCCTAGAGATGCTTTTTCTTG
>Ga0115007_10001064_pt1 | contig 17889 bp, 9 predicted proteins | sample ArcOceMetagenome_2_FD_87166 | JGI IMG/M metagenome (GOLD analysis project Ga0115007, IMG submission 87166) | Marine eukaryotic phytoplankton communities from Arctic Ocean - Arctic Ocean ARC135M Metagenome | ecosystem: Environmental > Aquatic > Marine > Oceanic | place: Arctic Ocean | collected... | reverse complement strand
TTGCGTTTGTAAGATCCCCTGTGTCGTCAAGAGTGCGCTTCCTACAATCGTATCCGTATCTGCCTCTACGACGTCAATTCGGAATTGTACACCATAATGAGATAGGGAAAATTTCATTTGTGCAGATCGAAAATGGGGCATACCTCCTGTCTTTTGGAGAGTTGGTGTTCGAGCAGATTTATCACTATCTGATGTCGAGATACGTACGTAATAATCACCCTTTCTCAGCGCTGGCAATTCATTGCTTTCGTCGTTGTTGTCATTCCATGAGCTCACGTTTTGGAGGAACAAACACGCAGTGGTGACATCAAACCGACATCGGCCAATCCCTTCTATCGTATTCAATTCTGCAGCACTCGAAGATAACGGTGAATGGGGACCATTGCTGTAAGTAGACTGTCTGGAAGTAATGATTGAGCTAGTAGAATTTAATCTTCCTCGATGCATAGATTCGTCTTCTTCAAGCAGAGACCGTTGTTTTTCCAAATATACTTCATCCGGAGCCACGATAGAAATAAGACCCGATGGACTTAATTTGTTCCTAAAGGATGCTTCTACGATTTCCGATGCTAAGTCAGACCCACACGGCACTCGCAAGTCGACGTGAAGTCGACAATCACTACAACAATCGATATTACATACCTCACATCGAAATCCTACACCATTCTTGAATATTCCTATTAATATTTTTGAACAAACTGCACAATTGGATGGTGCCCAATATGTTTGGGCTCGTAGTAAGTGAGGACAACGTAATGAGGCAGCATCACGTGCCGCCTTTTGAGAAGCGGTTGTTTTTCTAGAAAAGACAGTGGAGGCATCCCCATTCGAAGAGGCGACTTCACCAGGCAATGATAACTCCTGTGAATTCCAAAACAATGAAGTATCTTCTTCTTTACTGTTCAAAGGCACTATATAGTGGTCATCATTGTCTTTATTATTATTCATTTTCGTTTCTTCGTGCGTGTTGGATTGTTGTCGGTGATCATGATGAATATGGTGATTATCGTTTAATTCTTCGCTACTCGTTATCGTTTGGACATCATTTGGTTGGTGCTCGGGTTGTATATTAATGGAATCATCATTGCTGCTGTCATCTTGTTCTTCTATTTTATCGTCATTTGCAACAGCCTCATTTTCTATTAATAAAGTTCGTGGTGGTGGTGGTGGTGGTGGTGGCGGTGGCGGAGGTGGTTGTATATTGTTGGAATAATCATTGCTGTCATCTTGTTCTTCTATTGTATCATCATTTGCATCAGCAGCCTTATTTTCTATTAATAAAGTTCGCGGTGGTGGTGGTGGCGACGGCGGAGGTGGGACCGTTATAAATTGTTTTGGTGGTATTGTTGTTGGTGCTGCTGTTTGAGTCCTTACATCATCATCATCATCATCATCATCCGAAATACTGGGTACGAATACAGCTTGAATCCTAATGAATGGATCGTCATTGTGATTATGGTGATAATTGGTCTGAGACGTTGACGAAGAAGAAACCTCCATAGCGCACCATCGTTTCCTCCAAACTCCAGGCCGTTGCATTAATACTGTAGACGAAAGTTCTACAGATGCCATGGTAAAATCAAAAAGTCCAAGTCCAAGAGGACTGAATGTTACATCGATTCTAATGGACGGTACCGGTGAATTTGGACCACTCCATCCGTTCACCATCGATAGGAGATTTTTGTCGTTGTCGTTGTCGTTATCGTCATAATTATCATCATCATCATCGTCATCATCGTTTTCAAAATATTGACTGTCATCATTGTTGTTTTTATATGGTTTTATTATTCGTCGTTCGCGTTCCCACTCGACACAAACACCATGATCCAAGGACGTAGTACTTGGAATGATAGCCTTCGTACGAGTACTTTTTATTTTCCCCTTATATGGAGGTAGCGATACACTGACACCAACACTGCTACCAACGGGACAAGGGAGATTTCGAGCACGTAGTATTCGTACGTGGATAACTCCATGGGCGTTACAATCGTCAACGGACGACGAATTATGAACGGGAAAGGTGGAGCGACCATCATCATCATCATCATCATCATCACATTCGCCGCTGTCACTTTCATCATACCAATCTACTAAAGGTGTAGGAATGTTGAAGTTATCATCGTTTTCGTCGTCGTTGTCGTCGTTTTCATTTTCGCTTACACTTACACTATCGCTTTGTTCTTCCGATTCCGCGAGGAATTCTTGGTTCATATCCCAATCCATTGCATATTCAATTTTTTGATATTTAGATGGATTGTTTGGCTTGATGATGATTTCGGTTTCAATTTCGTTTTGATTCGATGATTCTTCTCATCAAGATCAATGTATCATACTTTTTGTGTCACTTCTTGTCTATCGCTTATTGTTATTGTTATTTTATTGTGATGGCAGAATTAATTCGAAAATGATAAAAGGGGGGCACGATCTTCGAATCTCGATGCGAAACCGAAGTCAATCTCCCCCAAATGAAGACATGAGACATGATGCAAGTTCAATGTAATACTAGTATGTTCACAATTGTAAATACTTCTTGCTACTAATGGATTGGGATAATGAAAGATGAACGTGTGCTGTAATTGAATAAGGTCGACGAACAAATTGGAAATAATCAAGGTATAACAAACAAGTACGATAGTACCGCGAATCAATCGGTGAAGCCAGTAACGCCACAAGTGGAAAGAAGGAGAAGAGAAGAAATTCTTGCTAATCGCCAGCTATATAGCGGTCGTGAATTTAATTCCAAGAACCGAGAACATACCAATCTTTAATACAGCAGAAAATCATTTTACTGACTATTAGGATTGTTTTTAAACAAATACAGCAAAGTACAGCACATAATGAGCGACGGTCCTACGTTTGCCGCAGTACCGAACAATACTGATAATACTAATAATGAAGACGATAACGAAGACGATAACGAAGACGATAACGATAACGGTGATAATGGTAATACGGACTTTGATCCATGGGTAACCGGTACTATCGCAGGTGGTGGTGCCGGGAATGTCACTGACGCACAGATCGAGGCATGGAGGGAACGAGAACGACGACAAAGAACAGTCCGGTCGTTGATGATGTTTCTATTGATGCTAATGTTGATGGACGGAGAAGAACAATCACAACAGCAACGACTACGACGTCAACAACAACAACAAAATAAGACAGGTGGATTACGTGGCGGTAGTAATAATAAGAAGGGACGAGGAGGTGTAGACGATGGAATTTTTACTGATATGGAATTGTATAGTGCTCGACGGATGCAGGATCGTTCTATTGAAGATATTATCGTTAATGGAAATCATCCTCGTGTGAATGAACTTATTAAACGGAATGATGGTCGTGACGTTGATCGGGAAGTCCGAGGTTGGGCTGAGCAACAACGGAGTATCCAAACGAAAATGTTTTACGAGCATCTATTAAAGGACTTAGTCTTGGAACAGTCGGATGGTTCGTTTGTGAAGGTATTGGTTGCATCACCACTATCATCGAATATCAATGTGTTGAACAATTCTTTGATGGATGTCACTACCGCTACTATCGGAGCAGAAACGACGAAGAAAAATGGTGGTTTAGATTCTATATTGTTGTCCGAGGCGAGCGCAAAGACAGGACAAAATGATATACAATCCGCAATGCATACCTTTGACGAATTTGAAGAGGCCGAACAGGAAGTATGGCATTATCCGTGGAATGCTACTGGATTTTATCGTGGCGACTGGATGACTATAGAAGATGGATCATCATCGTCGTCGTCGTCGACGACGACTACTGAGACGAACGATTCGTCTCCTAAATCATCATCGTTATTATTACCTAAATCCACAGTAACTTCAACTTCAACGAATTCGTCTTCAAATGGCGTGAAGCATCTTCTTACACCGGTCGAGGCGGAAATTCCGCTGTCGGGACTATTAAAAGATCAATCGGGCCCTACAATAGGGGTTTATTTATTACCACCTGAAATGGAATTAAAACTCCCTAATAACGGTACATTGATTGATATCAACAAGAATCGGGAGCATGTGGATGTTGGGAGGACACGATATGATAGCTCCGCTGACAACGATAATGTAAACGACATCCCCTTTTCTTTGAGAGGATCATCATCTGCCAAAATGACGACGGCAACAGAGGAATTACTGGAGAAGATATCTCTAACAAAATCTTCTGGGAAAGCTGCATTTCAATTATATTCGAAATCCGTCCCGGCTATGAAAGAGCTAAGTTTAATTGAAGGTGTTGTTAAATTATATGATTCTAATACTGTTGGATACTCCACCCGAAGAGATATTTTACTGAGAGTTCATGGTGTACTAATACATTCGTTGGGACGTCTATCGTTGGTAGCCAATCCGAAATCGGCTGGACGGGTGGCTTTGGTAATTAATGGTTGTCCGAACACAAAAACCACCAACGACCCCGAGAAAGATCGACGGCGGTTGCAAGAATTATTATCAACACCATCAGCTCATTACGATGATAAACGGGTCGAGGAAATTCGTGACCGGGCGTTAAATTTATTTTACAACGATATTGATCACGACGATCTTGATTTCTCTTCGTATAAAAGAATGTTGAGTATGACAGATGAAGCTACCACCGTACATGATAGTGATGGCGTCGACTCGTCGATGCTAGATCTTCGAAAGGAGTATTTGTCATCATTACAAATAGTAGAAAAAGAAGAAGACGCCAAAGATAATACACACATAACAGAAGAAAGTCAACAAAACCTGCGACGACTAGAAGATATGACCACTGTGAAAGATTCCACAAAGGAAGATGCGGCAGTAAAAGAAGCTGTCGTCGGAGATACTGTAGTAGAAAACGACAATCCTATCAACACCAGTAGTACTATCAACAACAGTAACAAACAACAAAAACACGATGATACGCAAACAAATCACAACAAAACGACAAGCACGACTTATTCAAAGCACGTGATTCCTTTTCCATTTGCTTGGGACGACGAAGAACAGTCTCTTCAACGAAAGCGTATGCCAGGTTCCATCAGAAATATGCCCGCCAGAGAAATATCATTACAGGAAAATGCTGGAAGCTGCGAATTCGTAATGAACATGAATGTCCAAGAAGAACGATGGTCGGTAGGTGCCTGGCGAAAGTTGATTAGCAAGCATATGGAGAACGAAGTGGCGGACCCGTCCTTGGCTGCCCGCATAAGCGGCGCAATGGCCGACGAGGCAAGAAGTCAAGAAAATGGTCACAAACAACGATTGATGAAAAAAAAATCTAATGGAAATTTAAAAAAGTCACAACAACGAGCGGGCATGGAGCAGGCATGGATCATGACACTTAATGGAACGATTGTATCTCCAAACTGCAACTACGGCGCAAGTGTGAATCTAACGGCTGTTAGGACAAACTGGGAAGCGACGACGGGAAAGGCTATCAACTACTCATTCTACATGATGACAATTTGTCTGACACAGATCGTTTTGTTGTTGAAACAGTTGTTACATACACAAGCGCAGTCCGCTGCCACCCGAGTCTCTTTGTTGTGCATCGGTTGGCAAACCGTGGTTGACGCCTTGTTATGTCTGGTTCATATCTACCTGAGTTTAGCAATGCAGCCATTATTCACAGCATTTGCTAGCGTGGCTTTTTTCAAACTGCTCATATTTTGTGTCATAGAAATGAAATATATGGCAATCATAATACAGGCTCGGAACGCTAGCAACGGGGGGAATACTATTGAATTACTGAGACGGCAGATAGCAATGCTACATTTACGTTTCTACGTAGCTCTTATGGGTTCTTGCCTGGGCTTTTTCTACAGCGGTGATGGCTACCGGACGCTATACATACTGCTACTGTATTCTTTTTGGGTCCCTCAGATTGTCCACAACGTCGTGACAGAGGCGAAAAAGCCATTGCATCCTTACTATATATACGGAATGTCAGTAACACGATTGTTTGCGCCGCTATATATATTCGCTATTCAAGGTAATTTTTTGAAGGAGGTTTATCCTGAAAGTCCTACCGATATCTTCATGTGTCAACTTCTGATACTATGGGTAGGAATTCAGGCCGGCATATTGGACGCGCAGGGTCGTTTCGGTGCTCGTTTTATGATCCCAGCACAATTTCTGCCTCCCAAATATGACTATAGTCGACCGATTCCTGTGTCGCTCCTTTCATCGTACGATGACGATGAAACAGAAACGGCAAATCCTTCTGAACAATTGCAAAAAGAAAGAGAGATTCCGAAGACCGAAGTTTCGTTGGTAGTTCCTAGCAAGAGAGACACAAGCCCTCGTGGCGGCGGGGCTAGGAATCGAAAAGAAGGAAACAAGCTAAATCGGACTGACACCATGACTGCTGAAACAGTCATGGCGGTACCCAAAAATCCCTCCGTATGCATTGACTGTGTCATATGCTACAACGAGATTGACACCAGCAATCGAGCGGCTTATATGCTGTCTCCCTGTGACCATATATTTCATAAGGATTGTTTAGTGCAATGGATGGAAGTAAAGATGGAATGTCCCATTTGTCGGACTCAACTTCCTCCAATCTAAATTACAATGTCTTCTAATGGCTACATCAAATAGCGACGTGTGAAAAATAAAATAGACAGCATATTTTAACACAACTTATTGATTATATTATTTTAACTTCTTAAAATGACAACCAGTACTGTCACTATATATGCTGAGAGCAGGAGAGCCCCCGTAATTTTTTGTAACCGGGCTTTCTTTTCAAACCAACGAATCTCACTTGAGAAACCTTCCATCCTCTCTTCGAGCTCGGCGCCCTTCGCCAATGTTCCATTTTCACAAAGATGAGTTCGAAGTCTTATAGAATCTGGGCTTAGTTCACGCCAATGAACATCACGACAACCGTTATAAATGAGGGAACATATTACGGAGAGGGCAGTAAAATGAACGATTACGGTAAACCAAAACTGACAAGTTTCTATCAACCAAATCTCCACCTTACAGTCGGTTTGTGTTGTATACTTATGAATCCAGTCATCATTCACTCCTTGACATGGAATGTGATAACAAGCTTCCTTGAGACTAGTACAATCATATTTTGTATCTGATAAAGTCCATTCATGGACTTCTTCCAGGCAGGCAGACGAATCCAAATAGGTCGCAAACGGACGATATGCTGAAGGTGGGTTCGTAGAGGAATCAATTGGACAAATAAAATCCGAATCGGAGACACAATCAACTGTACTATATCCTTTGAGTCCGCAGCATGATTCGGTAATCATTTCTGTCATGCTGGATGTGTCCACACATTCTTCCATAAGCTTCAATGCTTCAAGGGATCGATTGTGTTGAGCCTGAAAAGAACCCAATGCTGTCTGATCGGACTGGGATCTTTCTTCAATCTCGATACCAATCTTCACACACCATTGATTTTGCGAGTTATAACAGGCATTCTCGGCAAGTAAATACTGAGCATTTCCTTCAACCATGGCGATATTTGTCACTGCAGGCGCGATCATATTGTTGGCAAACCATGTACCATTTGTAGAATGGACACACATATGCTGAACGTGTGGGATCCAGAAGAATATGACGAGGAAAGTAAAGAACGAAAAAAGACACAGGAACCCAACAAAAATGGGGTTTATAGATGACTTTATGATCAAAAGTAAAATCTTGTAGTTTCTTTTAGGTCGCTCTCGTCCATCTTTGTCACCATCGCCATAGTTAATCTCGGGCATATTGGGCATCGCACCGCGTTCGTATATTGATGACAATCTCCACCACTGAAAGAATCCGCATAGTATATCCAATATAAATGCATACTTTGCCAAAAATGCTATTTTGTCGAGCACGTAGTCGAGAAAAGATAGTTTTGGAAGTAAGACAGAGAGCATTTCAAAGGTTGTCGATGTATCTTCAGCGAAATTGTAATCGAATTCGCTAATATCCGGAGTTTCAATCTCATTCATCGTCACATTTTCCAAAGTAGACGTGGGTACTCGGAGACCTATCAATGCCTGTCTAGTCCAATTGATGGCTTCTTGCCCCCGAAGAGAATGAAAATCGAGCTCTTGGGTGATGTCAGAAATTCCATCACGTGAACCTTGAAATTGCGGTGGATCGTAGTTCTTCAATTCTAAAATCTCCATCAAAGCTTGCGAAATTTGTTGCACGGCTCCACGCAACCCTTGTACGGATTGGATCTGCACATTGTCCAAAATCTCTACAATAGTTGCTAAACAGGCTTCGGTCGCATCCTGAACCTTTTTTTGAATATCCGCGTACTCCAATTCTAATTCAGGCCATGTTAAGCCTGTTTTTGGTAAGAAGAAATCTGCGAGATTCAAGTCAGAAATATCAAAGACATCGGGAAGGGGCACTCCAGGAGGCAAAAACCCATATATAGTATTGGCAGCTTTGACGAATCGGTCATATAATATGCTATAATTCATGTAATATTCGTTAATACTATCACGAAAATCCTCCAATTTTGCCACCAAGGTATCGATATATTGCTTGGCTTCTTCTAATTCCTGTTGCAGAGATTGTAGCTGCACATGGATCAACCGTTCGATTTCTGTGATGTTATAGTCCACATTGATACCTATTGCTTGAATGGACACGGCATTTTCGGTCAGGTAATCGAGAGCGGGCTGCATACGCTCCATGACAAAGTAATTCCAATCATACTCGAAACGTTCCTTTGCGTAATGATGAATATTTTCTAAGGAATTCTGACTGTCAGTCATGTATTCATCCAATGCTGTCGAAACTTGATCTTCGGCTAATCGAAAGTCTTGTCCCAAAAGTCGTTCTGTTTGGTTGCGTTTCTGGATCGTGCAGGTTTTAATTTCAGAAGAAACCGAAGAGGGTCCGTCAGTAGCAGTAGTAGTAGTAGTACCATTACTGTCGCCTTCCGCGATATCCATCCATGGGATATCCATACTATCCTCTCTCCATTGAATTAATGATCCTCGGGCCTTTTGTGTATCTCGAAGGCAGTCACTCGCCGTCTCTTCAGCACGTCGAATCGTTTCTCTGTTTGAATCGAATAGTTCTCCCACACTTTGTTGACTTATTCTGACGAGTTCATCTATACGTTTGGTTGTTCGCTTAGCCGATTGTTGGACGCATTCTAAGTAGGAGTTCGATTCCATTTGTACCAAGCTTACTAAGTTTCGGATCGGATCGACAACGCCAGAGTGGAAGGTCAGTGCACCACGACCACTTGTAAGACTCGCTAGGTATATTAGCAGCGAGATACTGAAGGCAGGCCGGAGGGCATAGAAATGAATCATTGCCCATTTACGACGAGCCTCCAGAACATTTGTCTTGGATCGATTTTCTTGCTGCTTGTCGTCGTCGTCGTCGTCGTCGTCGTCATCATGGTCTTGGTTATCATCGTTATCATCGTTGGTAACGTTTGTGTTGATAACGATGGTGTCGTTGTCGTCTATGGTCTTGCTACTATTGCACACTTTATATATTCCGTCCATAATAGATTTACTTCAGGATTTAGTATTCAAATTAAAAGACGATGTAAACGACCGTGTTTTCGATGATGAATATTCTAATTTATTATGATTGAATGAAATATATACTATATCTATATATTTTTTAATGAATGCAAGTATGCGGTGCATGCATACCTTTCACTTTTCTTTTTTTTCGCATGCCTTTTTGCTATGTTTTGTATAAAGTATTATATTGATTTTACATACCTTGGCGGGTTGGCTGGTTTCCAGATGATGATTTTTATTATTTTTGTAAACCAATTCGATGAAACATGATGATGATGGTTTTTTTGTGAGCATAAGTTTTGTAAAATGTTGGGCCTACTTCTGTACTTCAATGATGAAATGAGATGAGAATGACTTATTTATTTCATAAACACATAACATTGAAATCATTAAAAGTACATCATACTACTGCTATGTAATGCAATCACAACGACGATCGGCATGATCGCAAGCCATGATCACCCAAAGCAACAGCGGCGGCGGGATCAGCGTCGCGGCGTTGGATGTATTGTGGTAGTTCTAATAGCCACGTCTTCGCTCACGGTCTTCTTTAATGTTCTACTCGTACCTTCTCCGTCGTCCAGCAATATTAAACATGAGCAATACGAGATTCCAAATGTGGTGAATTATTCACAATCCCCTTTTAATTCTGCGGAAGCTGTAATTCTCGTTGACAACAATAACACCGCTACTTACAAGAATATTTTACCTGGCAAGAATAATACTTATAATAAAATAATGACGACGGACTACAGCTACAGCTACGGTACGACGGACGTAGCAGAATTCAGGCGTTTTCATCGCAATTATCTACAAAATATTTCATCCCTGTCAACAACGACGACAACTCGTGCTAGAGAACGAGATTCCAATGGGAATTTGGCTACGACCTATGCCTTCGCATCAAAAAATGCTTTTGGATTCGGTGCCGGATTTCGTAATCAAATGATGGCATTAACGATGCTCGTTTTACATGCAAACGATGACGGTCACGATCAAATTTTACTGGATAGTTTGTGGCACAAAGATACATATGGGACAAACCAATTTGATCCTTTTGATTTTTATTTCGACGTTGAAACTTGGAATCGGTACAGTAGTAGTGGTATTAATAACGGTGGTGACGATAATGAGAAGGAGAAGGAGGCAACAGTAGTAGATTGGTCCTCTTACTCTCGCGGTGAAAACAAAACAAATCCTCCCCGTCATCCGAAGCGGTTGCCTCGAATGGTTTTATACAATTCAACTTTACATAATCAATGGAATATTAACGTGTCAAAGTATCGAGAAAGTGACATCGCCGGTGGGACTAGACCATATGGATATACGAAGGGAGCATCGAGATTGGCTGCTGGATATCAATTTTATGTGAAGGGGGGAGGACGGTACGCTGTTAAGGACGAGGATCCGAATCAGAATAATACAAAAACGAGTATGACCGGGAAACATAGGAATCCAGCCGAGATTCTAATGTTACAGGGTGCGTTGAAACCCAACCCTGCATTGCAAGCGATAGTCGATCGTTCAAAAATACATCTACAAGAACGAGCTTCTCGGCGAGTGGGAGCATTCCGATATATGACTCTCCACGCTCGCGTCGAACCGGATATGCAACATCATCCAGTATGCAAAGAAAAAAAAGTACTGACATTGCAAGAGATCGTAGATATGGTCGAATCCAAATGGCCCGAGCCCCCAGTAGATATAGTATTTCTTCCCATCAATCGACAGTACATAGAACAAGAAGGGATAATACCGGAAAAGTACAAAAATGAGAGCAACGGTGACGGTGACGGTGACGGCGTGGGTACAATAAATTGGATTGCCGTAGATAATTTACGAGTCTTGAACCGTCTCACAAACGACACAGCCACTGGTGGTGGAATGTGGAACGGAACGATCCCAGTTGTAGAGTTTGGGTCTGAGGCCCTGCAGGGAACCGTATACGAGCAACGACCTTCCACATCAGGAAGTATTTTGAACTACTTCTTGAGTCTAGGGGCAGATATCTTCGTGGGGACAGAAGTATCAAGTTTTTCTCATGATGTCTTGGCGGCGCGGTTTTATAGGGGATCGGTCAATGAAAATTTCAAATACTTACCAGGTGGAGGACTGCAAGAATGGATCACAGATGATATGATCGCACCGCCAGGATTTTTATGTTAAAAGATTCTCTGGCATAAGGAATTATGGTTGGATAGTATAATAATAAATAACCTTCATTCATATGTACATTAGTTTGTTCGAACAAACACTGATTCTCCGATATTCTCTTTCTCTCTCTCTCTCTTTTATTTCTAGTTAGCGACAGTGTCCGGTCACGCTCCTACCGTGCAGCATTGGAATTTTACTCCCTACAGTATATAGCAGATATTGTGTCACCGACTTAAAGAAAGAAAAATTAAGTTTAATTCATTATTTATTTTATTGCGCAAGTATTTTGCACCTCTATTTAAACTACTGCTAAATACTTTCCGCTCGTTCTAATATATTATTAATCATCATCATCATTACTTCTAACACGGTACAAAAATACATATACTGTAACGACATGTATATATCTCACCACACCACAAAAGTGCAAACAATAGATGGAAAGCGACCTTACTGTTACTGCGTCGCAGCTTGTGATTCTTCTTCTTTCTTCATCTTTTCAAGGTGTGATTCCATCGCGGCGGCGGTGGCGCTCATGTACATATTACGTGCGTCCTTCTTTTCTTCTCCATCCGCTTGTTTGGACTTCAGCTCTTCCCATATTGCACCAAGCTCATGAATAGCAGCAGCACGCTTCTTTTGGACGTCGCTCGTTACTGCGCCATCCTTGAGAAGCTTCAATACGACCTCTCGGATTGTACCGGTAATATCAATGACTGTCATGCTCCACATCATTTCTATCATCGATGGAAGAGCATCTTCTTCTCCACCTTGTCCACCGGCGGACTGTTGAGTCTTTTTCGCAGCATCCTGCGCGTTCTTCATCGCCCCGTACTTCATGTCGAATGCCTGCTTATTTGCTGACATTCCTTCCCCAATTGACCCTGTTACCTGAGTAACGACTAAACCGTAAGTTCGACCTACGGTGTTTAATAGTTCCTCTCCGTATCGAACCTCAACGAGTCTTTCGCCTTCCTCTCGCCACGAGGCCTTCGCACCCTCGATATTACCATCAACGTATAGTTGTATCCTTTTACGCAAGGCCAATGCCAATCGTAAGACACGACGACGCTCGAGCTCACGCAGTTGCTCATGGTTAACACTCGACGTCGAGGGATCCCCATCGGCACCAACAACCAGTTGCTGCGTCACGAGTTGTAGTCGTCCTACGATGTCATTGAAGGAATCACTTCCGAACAAGAATGTAAAAATAAGCGATGGATCCAAATTATCAGTAGCTAAATCAGTTTTATCTAGAAGTGAGATTATATATAATTTCAAAAAAGAAAAAATGGAGTCAGAAATACATGTTCCAAACCAGAAAATGATTTTCACCGCACAACGTTTGATAAATGGAAGGCACTGAATTGAATAGCTCGTACTACTCATAAAGTTTTTCACCGAAAATATATATATATATATATATATATATATATTGGGTTCGATCCGATCCGATCTCACAAATTAAATAATATATCATTTATATGATACTGTAGCATAAAATAAAACGTACCTGCACTAAGTCCTTCCTCGCCTTCTCTATCATAAACAGCACGGAGTTTCTCGTCACCCAAAACTTGATACGCTTCACCGATTTCTTGAAATTTATTTTTAGCTTCTTCTGAAGGATTTTTATCTGGATGCCATTTACGTGCCTGGATATAATAGGCACGTTTAATTTTGGAATCCTCTGCATCAACTGCAACACCCAATGCATCATAGTACTTTGTTTCCTTAACCTTTTTCAACGATGCGTTAACATTGTCACCACTGGGTTTTCCTGCAGCGGCCTCTGCGGCTGCCATCTTTAAAATATCATCATCGTCGTCGGGGATTTCAGCGAGTGCCTTTTCCTCCTCTGTGAGGTTGTCAATAACCCATTTACTTTGGGTAGCATCCCATCGTTTGCCTTGCATTCGATTAACGGCCTGATCCGTTGCTGATGCTGTGACCGCGCAACAGCAAAGAAATGGTAAACATACACAACCGACGAGACAGGCACAGCATCCAAGAAGCAAGCCACATGGAGTTATCACAATATCTTCTTGAGCTTCACCCTGTGCATGGGTGTTAACATTATCGCTAGCGTTGGCGTTAGCGCCGGTATCGGTGTCCGCCATGGTATCAATTACGTGATGTGTGGTTATGAATTATGAATTTATTATAGTCGTCGTTGTGAGCGCTGAACACCGTACAAAAATAAAAGAGTGTGCATGATGGTTGTTGGTGTATTTTTTAATGGCAGGCGGTATAAAAAAAAAGCTGCTTCTACTGTGTAGATCGTATCCTCACAAATTAAAAAAAGCTACTGTACAGTAGTAAGGCTACGGTAGACTTGAAGTCAACGGCAATAAGTTATTATTTTTGCCTAATTAGCGATGCGCTCTTTAAGTACCTTATCCAACGTAAACAGGGAACGCAATCAAGCCTAAATACTAAATACCATAAATATATATGCCCTCCAACGATATTATGATAAATAATAGATACAATATACTAGCTAGATATAGGTTGCCCATAAAGTGGCCTTTCTCATCGTGAAAGAAGAAAATTTGGAAACCAAATCTAGTAACGGATGCAGCTGAAGGTACGACGGAGAGGTAACGGAAATAGCACAGATTCAAGATTGGAATAATGGTAGGCAGCGGTGTCATAAAGTGACGACGAAAATCTTCTCCTCGAATTCCGCTTGTTTACGGAGAAATAAGTAGCTAATTCGTACAGCAACAGAAGTGATGATTCAATTGAAATATTACACACCTTTTTCGTATTAGTGCGATACGATATCCTCCTTTATTTTCTGTATTCTTATGTTAATTGACATATCGTTTGTACGCGCATTAATGCAGCTATGTACCTTCTATTTCAAAAGAGATTTTATTATGTTTTTAGTCTATATTTATGATCGTTCTACTCTTCATCGTCGCAATAGTTATCTCAATTCGTCTTGTTCTCGATCATTTTGTAAGATAATATTTGATTCATTCACCGGTAGTGAATATGTTTCCCCTTTTTTTAGATACCCCGCCAAACGAAAAGGTCACCGTCAGTAGATCCTCCCAGTAGTGCCGTCCCGTTCGCGTTCATAGCAATGCAAGAAAGTTCCGTTTCCATACCATACCTATCGGTGAGTGATGCATCCGCTCGAAAGGACCAGGTTGGATCCTCACGCTGTTGTCTATGCGGCGAGTAATATTGATTTGTCATCAAGCTTTTCGTGTCGTCGTGAGATGAACCAGAACCAGAACCAAAGAACGACGTCGACGATGTGGTGGGAGGTTCTTCATTCATGTCGTAAATGAAAATTCCGGTAGAAGCTCCAGCTGATCTACACCCAGTATTGACGTCATTGTTACCAGGAGGAGGATTGTTGCTGCTGCTTCTATTCGAGCAGGTTGCCAGATAATTGCGAGACGAAGCGACAGCGTATATTGGTTGACATCCCAAATTAGAATTGGTCTGGGAGACCTTTCGTGTCATTTGAAAAGTACTTAAATTCAGTAGACAATGCTCGATACGAGTTGATTTTGTTCGCGATTGAGCCGTAACCATCAACGATCCCCCACGAGTACTACCATTATTGTTCAATCCACAAGATGGATCTCTAGCATTTGCCGATAGATTGGTAATGATATAGTCACTACCGACAAGAGAAGATTCCCTCTCTCCTACACTGTTGTTGTCGTCAACAACACAATTCCCGCCTGCAAAAGTCGCCCTAGAAAAAGCCAATGCACCCTTCCCAGAAGTCAATTTTGTATGGATACTTGCTACGGGTTCTGCAACTTCGATGTTGGCGTTTCGAAAGAAAGAAGACGAAGGGGTGGCAATGATATCGACCGGTGTCGGCGACATACTACCTTTATTATTGCTATTCCATGAATTCTTTTTCTTTACCATACGGATATCCCAAAGCTTGATACAAGATGACATCCCCGAATGTCCTACGTAGGGGAGATCACGATCAAAAAAATCTCCTGCGGGTGTTAAACCGAAATCGCCACAATATATATGCGATGTCGCCATACAAATATCTGTTGCCATAGAGATAGCAGTTATATGTTCCTCGCCTGTTCCTGGACGATCCCTGGTGCTACCATCGATTAAGACCGTAGTGGCTGCATTGTTCATCCGACCATCCAAGGTTTGCATCCAAAATGAGTCATAATCGGAATCGACGTGAGCCACATGTAGAAGTGAATTCATCCCATTACTACCAGGATGAGCCTCTAAAACGTCCCAACGTGCATCGTGGGGAGGACATAAACCTGGTATGAATCGAACGGGAGAAGGAACGCGTTCCCGTCCCGCGTTGTAGTCGATGACGTGGAGTTCGGATATATTACCATTACCATTAGTGCCATTGTTATTATTGTTGTCATTTTTACTTGCGTTTCGAATCAACTCATAGATAGAAAGACTTGGATTCCTTCGATCACGGTAATACTTTCGTTGAGGATGCTGTGTCCGATACGCCCGAAAAAATGACGACGAAAGCGAGATCGGGGTAAGAACTCCGTTGTTATTGTTATTGTCATTTCCATTACTACAGCAATTAATTCTACGTTCGTCACCACGTTCCAAATCAAGTAGATATAGACTATCATTACCCATGCCGAACGCTTATAATAGCAAAACAAAAGAGAAGATTCAAACACAAAATCAGTAATTAAAATAATAATAAAATGATATTCAAGCAAGGGACATAACATGCATGGTACAACAATTCGAACAATTATTTTCATTCTCACCAACCGTTGATCCACCGTTTAAGGCTTGGATGTGAACGTTCGAAAATTGTTGTTGACGTATATTAGCACCCAATTCAAATTCAGTTGCAATCTTCTCGTGCGTCGTCGATAATGATCCTCTCCTCTTATTAGATACTGATGAACGGATATCGCCCAATCGTATCACGTCCAACGTACCACAGTTGTCAACACCAAGAACCTTGTCGTAGGAATCTAAAAATATACAACGATTGTAACAAGAAAAGGTGTGGATACTCTCAGGTTTGCGATGGATTGTTTCGGGCAAAATAGTCCTTGTATTCGTCGTCGTAGAGTCAGACTCAGACTTGTTGCCACTATGATTATTCGTAAATGCACGCTGTCTTGCGAGATTTTCTCCCCAAGCTACATGATTCTGGCGTCGGTTTCGTTGTTGGTGTTGTTGTTGACTATCATATTTGGTGTTATGTTGTTGAGAAAAAACGAAACTAGAACGAATGCGAGATGACGTCGACAATGGATTAATCATGAAATCGTTATCGTTATCATTGTCGTCGTCGCTGTCATTGTTAGTTCTTCTTCTCTGTCTCGGATTTTGGAACCCCTCAAAACCCAAACTTCCCACCTTTATAGCCTTCCGTTCCCTTCGTCGTTTACGGAACTTTTTCATTACTCTTTTACATCGTTCATCGTCGATCATTGTTCATTATGTTTCTGAAGTTGTAAATAACAATATTATGAAGAGACAATAATAAACTTATTATTGCGAAGTTCAAATTTCGATTAGGCATTATAGCATTTCAGTCGTGGGTAATTCGAGCCAAAACTGTAACTATACTGAAATTTTGATCAGAAAAAGTTTTAAGCCTGTCACATAGCTCAGCACTAAGCCTTTTGACAAGTGCTGCACCTAGCTAGCTCTGTTTCTAGTCTTGATCCAAGTGCCACAACAAGGTCCATTATGATTGCTGTTCCTAGCTAGTTTGAGACCCAAAAATAGAAAAAGAAAAGATGGTGCTACCGAAAACATAATGTTGGTCACAAATATATATTCTAAATGATTTGACAGCTTGACAGCTTAAAACAATATTTTATCTTAACAATGTAAGCATTGTACCAGGATTTTAATGAATGCCTCTCCAATTTCACCTATAATTTGTATGTATTTCCTAGTTCTTCTTCTTCGAAATGGATTTACGCTCACAAGGTTTCATTATTTGTATTCCCATACAGTCTTTGATGTTATCTTACTCTTTTGCCGCCATATTGTGGTCACTTCAATAAAAACTATCTTTCAATTTAGTGACATTCATTCCAAGACAACTTCTGCTGCAAAGAAAACAAGTCCTCGTATCAGTTAGCTAGCTAGCTACGGTACATCAACCAAACTATTTCAAATAAAATAGTACTTCGGCAGGGTATTCAGTTTTTTTTTTTTTTTATAAATTTTTTTTTAAGAAAAAATTTTTTCTACAAATTTATTAAAATATTTTAAAAAAAAATCCTCACCAATCTCCATATATT